>Ga0209536_100007279_pt1 | contig 16799 bp, 8 predicted proteins | sample DeeMarSeWOR28_12_FD_187461 | JGI IMG/M metagenome (GOLD analysis project Ga0209536, IMG submission 187461) | Marine sediment microbial communities from White Oak River estuary, North Carolina - WOR-2-8_12 (SPAdes) (version 2) | ecosystem: Environmental > Aquatic > Marine > Intertidal zone >... | reverse complement strand
TCGTGGAGTATCAAAAAGTTTCCCTTTAAAAACCAGCAGGAACAGAGTTTTAAATGTACTCGCAGGGATTAACCTTTCAATTAATAAAGGAGAGTTTGTAACAATTGTGGGTGCTTCGGGAAGCGGTAAAACAACGATCCTTAAATTAATCTCCGGGATTATTCAACCAACGAGTGGAACGGTCCTCATTGCCGGTGAGGCTGTTTATAATTTGCGTAGAGACACGGGCAATGTGTTTCAGAAACCTATACTTCTCCCCTGGAGAACCGTATTTAAAAACATTCTTCTTCCTGTTGAAGTCATTAGAAATGAGATTACTCCTGAAGAAGTGACCGATCAACTTGCAGTTCGTAGAAGAGAAATCCCATATTTCAGTCAATTAATTTATCTTGATTCAAATGGGGAACCGATTACTAGCGATCCAAGTGATGCGTTAATTTCTATCCCCTTGTCTTCTGAAGAGTTAGAACGGATTGCTGCGGCTTCTATAGTTCCTTTCGATATCACAGCAGTTCCCACGAACAGCGATAGCGTCGCGGCATTACTGTCGTTCGTAGCGGGAGTGTATGATCAAAATGGTGATCTGCAGGGGGTATTGATTGGCAGGAGCGACTTGGCGATCAATCCTTTTTCAAAACCGCTGATTACCAGTATTGAAAGTCTTTCCGCACTTGGGGGAGAAGGAATGCTGGTTGATGAGAACGGTTTAATTCTCTACCATGAAAATCCTGATTCGGTGATGAGAAAATACAGCGGCAGTCTTCACACATCACCAATTTTTATCGAGGAGTTATCTCAAGAAGATGAGCCTGAGTTGGTTTATTATCAACCTGTCACTGGAAGGCCATGGAGCGTGGTTGTAAAAGTTCCCAGCCGTTTTATTCAAGAGCAGGCAGTTAATTTTGCTCTACCTTTACTCGCGATTATCACGATACTCGTAATCATCGCAGTTTTTATATTCCGTTACAGTTTGGGCTCAGTTACTACTTCATTGGAAGCCCTGGCTGTTCAAGCAAATCGAATCGCTGGCGGGGACCTTGATCATCCTTTAGATCTACGGGGTGAAGATGAAGTAGGTCAGCTGAGAACTGCCTTTGAACAAATGCGCCGGAGTTTAAAATCACGTCTCGATGAGCAGAATCAACTATTGTATGTTAGTCAGGGTATTACTGCTGCGGTTGACATAGAAGAAGCTCTTGATCGTGTATTAATGTCAGCTTTGGAGATTGGTGCAACCTCTGCTCGAGCATATTTACTGCCTTCCATTATCCCTAATCCTGGAGGCGATAGATCAAAACCTCTTCGATATGGCCGTGGTACGTCAACCGAAAAATACAGCTACCTGGATGAACAAGTCGCAAGACTTACTGAAAAACAGCAAATATTGAAATTGAATAATTTGACCAGACCAAAAATTTTCTCTAATCCAGATGATAAAGTTCCGCCTCAGGCGATCCTGGCTCTTGCATTACAGCAGGAAAACCAACATTTTGGTACTTTTTGGGTGGCTTTCGACCAACCCCATAAATTTTCTGATGAAGAGGTACGTTTCCTTTCTACCTTAGCTGGCCAGGCTGCGTTAGCTGCGGAAAAAACAGGTTTATACCTCTCGTCAGAGATAGGTCGACAAAGATTAGCATCTGTGTTAAATTCCACGCCGGATCCTGTCATATTAACCGATCAGGATGAAAATTTACTGCTAGTGAATTCTGCTGCGATGGAGGTTTTTGGTATATACGATGAAGAAGGAATCGGGAAACCTGTATTCGAATCAATCTCCCACGAGGAGTTGCTAACTTTACTTCGCTCAGAGTATGGCGCGGAGCAATCAAGGGAGATCGTCTTCAAAAATGGAAAAATTTTCCATGCATCTGTGTCTGAGGTAGAGGTCGAAGGTTTCGGTGCAGGTCGGGTGTGTGTTTTACGAGACGTTACTTCGCTTAAGCACTTAAGTGCATCGAAATCCGATTTTGTATCTACAGTCAGTCACGATCTTCGTTCTCCTTTAGCCTTGATCCAGGGCTATACATCGATGCTTCAAATGGTTGGTGAATTGAATGAACAACAAGCAAGCTATTTGAGCAAGATATCAGGAGAGACTGAGAAGATTTCCCATCTAGTAACCAACCTGTTAGATTTGGGTCGTATAGAAGCCGATGTTGGCTTGCATCTTGAAAAGAAATCTGTCGATGATGTGATCGAAAGAGTGATCGCTGCCTCACAGGTCCAGGCAGACCAAAAGAGAATTTCGTTGAAAACAAATATTGAAAAGACAGGTCTTCCAGTAATAGAAGCTGATCAAGCTTTACTCCAACAAGCTTTGTTTAATCTGGTAGATAACGCGCTAAAATTCACTGAACCTGGGGGAGAAGTGGGGATAAATCTGGAATATTCAGAAGATCACGTGGTTTATATCATTAAGGATACCGGTGTCGGAATTTCTCCCGCAGATCAACAATACTTGTTTGAGAAGTTTTTCAAAACCACAAGCAAGCAAGGTGCTGAAGCGGATGGCTCTGGTCTCGGGTTGGCGATTGCAAATTCAATCGCCGAAAAACACTCAGGGAGCATTAAGGTTGAGAGTCAACTGGGTATAGGGAGTACATTTTTCCTTCAGCTTCCATTACGCCAAGCAACCAAATAAACTTTGTCTTAATTCACTATAAGAAGACAATAGGGGGTAATTTTCTGATTACGGATTCGTCAAGATTGATGTAATCACAGAATTTGGTAATTTACTAATTTTGACCCGATAATTTGGTAATTAACCGCTTGCGGTTTATTTCTGATAAAAAGTGTGGTTACCAGGAAAAGATATCAAGGGAGCAATCGGGTTTCTGGGCTTGTTCGAGGAACAATGAAATTCGAGAGAGATTGGGGGGCGAGGCGCAACCAAACAAGAAAGATCGAGATTATTTTTTATTAACCACCAAATTTTCTCTTCGAGCTCGCGGCGAGAATGCTGTCGATCCAAACACCGATGGCAACAGCCGCAAAAACCTGATTCGCTCAGTAGAATCCAGTTTGGATGGAGTAAATACCAATTATATCGATCTGTTATACCCGCATATGTGGGATTATACGACTCCGGTGAAACAATTTGAGCATAATGCGGGAGTTTTTTTATTTTGAATTGTCACCAGATCAGTTGGATCAAATATCTGAATTCATTAAATTTCCAACTTGATACCGTGTTTTTTTTCATGACCCCTATGTTCTTGAGCTTCTTAGAAGAAAAGCTTATCCTTCTGTGGATATCCAGGGTTGATTCTTTCATGGATTTGTAATTACAAAGACCTTGACGAATTGGACATTCAATTAGTATAATGCTTGCACATGTCGAATAATGAGGTGATAATACGCTGTGAGCGTTTGAGATGAATTCTCAATCGCTTGCTTTTGTTTGTTTATTAATTAGCAAATTGTTCAAATAATTCCCGAAAATCATTGGATAAAAGCCTTTTACAGAGTGGAAACAGCTCAAAATTAATGCTGTATGGGGAATTATTGTCTTAATCAGTAAATGCAAATGTTGAGTTCTTAAAGGAGGCTCACGAGTGGAAACCAAAGGGTTAACCTCTCTCCGCATCAGCTTAGCTTCGCCGGAAACGATTGAAAGCTGGTCATATGGTGAGGTGCTAAAACCAGAGACGATCAATTATCGTCGTTTGCGACCAGAAAAAGATGGCTTGTTTTGCGAGGCAATTTTCGGGCCAACCCGTGATTGGCAGTGCTACTGTGGAAAGTACAAGAACATTCGATACAAAGGTATTGTTTGTGATAAATGTGGTGTCGAAGTAACACGTTCATCTGTTCGTCGTGAACGCATGGGTCATATTGACCTGGCTGCTCCTGTCGCCCATGTCTGGTATACACGACGCGTACCTTCATACCTGGGATTGCTGCTTGACATTTCTCGTAGAAACCTGGACCGGGTTCTCTATTTTGCTCAGTATGTTGTTACTTATGTTGATGAAGATGCCAGACAAAAAGCACTCAACCGATTAGAAGAGAAAATTTCGACTCTCGAGCTTGAACAGGGTGAGCAGATCAATTCAAAGATCATGGAGGTCAAAAACCTCAGGGACGAGAAAGTTTCCGAGCTTGAAGAGCGAAGGAAAAATATCGAAACAAAATTTGATGAAGAGATCGCAGAAAAACTTGATCCGATAATAAAGGCTGGGCAGCGACTCGAACAGAACCTCCAGGAAGATATGGCAACCAGTCCGCGCAAGGCGATCATTTTTCCGGATACTGAGATTGTGGTTGTAGAAAAAGGTGAGACGATCACGAATGATCATATATCGAAAGTACAGGAAATCGTTAAAGCCAGATTAGATGAACTTGAGAGTGGATTGCAGGAAGAAAAACAATTAGAACTGGATCAAGTAGCAGAGGACATTGAAACTCTACGCGCTCAAGCAGAATTGGATATGGAGGAACTGCGCAGCACTCTTGAAGACGAGGCATCTGCAGCTCGCGATCAGAATACCCGAATGCGGGATGAACTGGTCGAATTACGGCCTTTGACCTTCATGGGGGAGAGCCGCTACCGAGAACTTAGATCGCGATGGGGACAGGCATTTCGTGCCGACATGGGTGCGGAAGCATTCTATGATATTTTGAAAAGGATTGACCTTGACAAATTAGCTGAAGAATTGTGGCATGAAGTCAGGACATCACGGAGTAAACAGAAGAGGAAGAAAGCTACCAAACGATTGAAGGTTGTTGAAGCATTTCGACGATCTGGGAATCAATCTGAATGGATGGTGCTGACGGTATTACCAGTTATCCCACCAGATCTGCGACCGATGGTGCAATTGGATGGTGGAAGATTTGCTACCTCCGATCTTAACGATTTATACCGCCGGGTCATAAACCGCAACAACCGCTTGAAGCGCTTGTTGGAACTGGGTGCACCGGATGTGATCGTGCGCAATGAAAAAAGGATGCTCCAGGAAGCGGTGGATTCCCTGATAGATAATTCCCAAAGAGGAAAAGCTCTTTCCCGTAGGGGTAGACGGGAATTGAAATCGTTGAGTGATATGTTGAAAGGAAAGAAAGGTCGCTTCCGAAGGAACTTGCTTGGAAAGCGGGTGGATTATTCTGGACGCTCAGTGATTGTTGTTGGACCAAGTTTGAAACTCTATCAATGTGGCTTGCCAAAAAGTATGGCACTTGAATTGTATCGGCCGTTCGTGATCTCTCGATTGGTCTCGCACAACTATGCAGCAAACGTTCGCGGGGCAAAGCGTTTTATTGAACGTAATCGACCAGAGGTGTGGGAAGTACTGGAGGAAGTAATCAGGGAAAGACCAGTATTGCTAAATCGTGCACCAACTCTGCATCGATTAGGTATCCAGGCATTCGAACCAACATTAATTGAAGGCAGTGCCATACAGCTGCACCCGCTGGTAACCACAGCATTCAACGCCGACTTTGACGGCGACCAGATGGCTGTTCACGTTCCACTTTCTCAGAAAGCCGTATGGGAAGCCAGAGAGCTGATGCTGTCATCCCGAAACTTGTTGAAACCAGCCGATGGTGAACCGATCATCAGCCCATCTAAGGATATGGTCCTTGGTGTCTATTACCTAACTACGGAAGGTGAAGACCGGGAACATTTAGGGGATGGACGCATTTTTGGAACCATAGACGAAGTTGAGATGGCTTACCAGCTTGGACAAGTTGAAGTTCACACAAAGATTAAACTTCTCACAAAAACCTGGTACGACGATGAGAACAGCCGTTTACAAGAACCTGAAGAGCGGCTAATCGATACTACTATCGGCCGGGTATTGTTCAATCAGGTCCTGCCGGAAGAAGTTCGCTTTGTGAACGAGGTCCTGGAAAAAGGTGGATTGAAAGACTTAATCGCCGATCTTTACGAAATTGTCGGTGAAGAAGGTACTCCAGATGTCGCTGACTTAATCAAGGATATTGGCTTTGCTTACGCAACTCAATCCGGATATACGCTTGCAGTATCTGATATCACGGTACCAGAAGAAAAAAGTGAGATCATCTCAGAATCCCTTCAGCGAGCTGAGGGAATTCAACGTGATTTCCGCCGTGGGTTGCTGACAGAGCAAGAACAAAATGAAAGATTGATCGAGATTTGGCAGGAAACAACGAACGATCTTTCCAACAAAGTAAAAGACACTCTCGATCCTAATGGAAACCTTGCTTCCATGGCAAACTCAGGTGCTACCAAGGGAGGCTTTCAACCTATCTCCCAGCTGGCAGGGATGCGTGGATTGATGGCTGATCCTTCAGGACGTATCATCCCGCTTCCAATTCGTTCCAATTTCCGAGAAGGATTAACAGCCTTGGAATACTTCATTTCCACCCATGGTGCCCGCAAAGGTCTAGCGGATACTGCATTGAGAACTGCTGATGCTGGCTACCTGACACGGCGATTGGTTGATATTGCTCAGGATGTGATCATCAATGATGAAGACTGCGGTACCTTGGAAGGTTTGATGATCCGCAGCTCGGATGACATCGCGGGTCAGTCTATGGGTAGCCGAATTCTTGGGCGATATGCGGCAGACACAGTGATTGATACAAAAACAGGTGAAGTCATCGTTGATCGCGATGAAATGATTAATAATGAAGAAGTCCGCCGTATCACAGCTGCTGAAATCGAAGAAGTTCTTGTTCGATCTCCATTGACCTGTGAGTTAAGTCATGGGATTTGTGCAAAATGCTATGGCATGGACCTGGGTCGAGGGAAGCTGGTTGAGGTGGGAGCAGCTGTAGGAATTGTTGCTGCTCAATCGATTGGTGAGCCCGGTACCCAGCTTACCCTGAGAACTTTCCATACTGGTGGTGTTGCAGCAGTTGGAGATATCACAACCGGTTTACCACGTGTAGAAGAACTGTTTGAAGCCCGCAAGACACCCAAAGGTGAAGCTGTTGTTACTGAGATCGCAGGTACTGCTTATGTAGAACAATCTGATCGCTACAGTGACCTCCGTGTTGTGAGGGTTGAAAACAGTGAAATGATCTCAGAAGAATATGATCTCCCATCCGGATACGAGATCGTGGTTGAGGATGGTGGGGAAGTAAAACAGGGCGAGGTTTTGGCCAGCCAGGATGAAGCGCATATCACAGCTGAAAATGCCGGTAGGGTGCGCATCGAAAAATCGGAAGAAACTGACACAGAAAAAGTTGTGATTTCATATGAAGTCAGCGAGGAAGAAGAGTATGAAATACCGAGCAATGCTCGCTTATTAGTGAAGAGTGGTGAACAAGTTGAGCCTGGACAACCACTGACCGAAGGCTCTCTCAATCCGCACTTGATTCTTAGGATTCAAGGCCGTGAAGAATGCCAGAAATACCTGCTGTCTGAAGTCCAAAAAGTCTACCGCTCGCAAGGGCAAAACATCAATGACAAGCATTTTGAGGTAATAACTCGCAAGATGATGTCCAAGGTACAAATCACAAGACCCGGGGACACATCGTTCCTTCCAGGAGATCTCGTTGATTATCTCGAGCTCAAGGGGGAGAATGAACGTTTATTGGCAGAAAACCTGCGACCTGCGAGATACCTTGAGATATTGCTGGGAATCACAAAAGCATCGCTGAGCACAGAATCCTTCCTATCAGCTTCATCCTTCCAGCACACCATCAAGGTGCTTGCACAGGCAGCAATCGCAGCCACGGAAGACAATTTATTCGGTCTCAAAGAAAACGTGATTATCGGAAAATTGATACCTGCTGGAACGGGCTTTATCCCGGGTCGATTTACTGAAGAGGATTTACTAGAAATGCTTCCTCAAGAGGAAGAACTCGGTGAACAGATTGTATCGGAAGCTGTGTCAGGAGAATCCTTAGAAGCCCCACCACCTCCTGTTGCTGCTGACTAACATAAATAACAATCAAAGAAATCTCGTCTGGTAATTGCCAGGCGAGATTTTTCGTTTAAGTTATTTATAGAAAGTGGTTGAGTGTATGCAACTTTTCTCAGCATTCCACGTATACTTATACAGAGTGAGAAAATCTTGAATGTAAATAAAAGGTTCTCACGTACAGAGAATTGGAAATTTTGATCTGGTTTGAGGAGCAATGCAGTGCCAGAAATTGACGCTGAAAAATTGATTCTGGCCCAGAAAGGTGACGTGGATGCATTTTCGGATTTAGTTAATGCACACCAAAATGCTGTTTATAACTTGTGCTACAGGATGTTGGGTGATCCATACGCGGCAGAAGATGCTGCACAAGAAACGTTTATCCGCGCGTATAAAGCCATGAAAAGTTACGATAAGAAGAGATCTTTCTCCACCTGGTTATTGTCCATCGCTGCACATCATTGTATTGACCAGCTGAGAAAAAAACGGATGAAAGTCACAAGAATTGAAGATTCACCTTATCTTGAGATCCCAGATCCAAGACCCAATCCAGAAGCTTCCTTGGCTAAAGCTGAACAGCAGTTAGAGGTAAAAAACTTATTAGATGTTCTCAACGAGACTGATCGGGCTATTGTCATAATGTTTTATTGGTATGAATTTTCGTATAGCGAAATTGCTGAGGCTCTTAATCTTACGGGCAGTGCGGTAAAGAGTCGAATTCATAGAGCAAGAGCTCAGCTGGCAAAATCCTGGGCCGAGAAGGGTCAAACCGTATCAGGTTTGGAAAGGCAAACATATGGATCACAAGCCTTATGAATTATGGCTGGTTGCGGATCAACCTCTGCAGCCAGATCAAGAAATAAAACTTCAAGCGCACCTTGAAACGTGTGAAGCCTGTCGTACGCTGCAAGAATCCTGGCGAGAAGTTGAAGATATTTTTGAAGAAAGAATCTTCATTCATCCGCAGCCTGGATTCACTGAACGCTGGCAGTTGCAAATTATTGGGGAATTCAACTTGGAAAGAGAAAAAGAGCAGCGGCGTTTAACATGGATGTTTTTAGGTGCCACAACAGGAGCTGCATTCCTGATTCTGGTTATCATGACAATCAGGTTTTTCGCTACCCTGCAAAATCCAACGGAAGCATTTATTTCGGGGATGACATTTGTTGCTGGTGTGTCAAATCTAACCGAAACGATTCAGAAGGCATTCTTCCCATTGTTGGAGGTTTTCATTTTGAGTGTACCAACACTATGGTGGTTGTTAATGGTCCTCAGTGCCAGTTTGCTCACATTGGTACTGATATTTTCAATTCGAAGAGTTATCAAAACAAGGAGGGTTTCCCTATGAGTAAACATATAAAGTACCTAATTCTTATTGCGACATTAGTGGTTCTGGTTATTCCGAGTACTGCTTTCGCGAAGGAATTGTTTGATGATCGGGTCGTAGCAGGCGGGACATTCACACTCCAATCAGGTGAAATGTTGGATGGTAGTTTGATAGTATTTGGTGGAACTGCCGCCGTTGAAGAAGACTCAATCGTTGAGGGGGATGTCGTTGTCCTGGGTGGGATCGTGAGCGTGAATGGGTTGGTTGAAGGCAACCTGGTTGGAGTAGGTGGTGTGGTTAATCTGAAAGAACAAGCTGCTGTTGAAGGAGATTTAACCACCATAGCTGCCACTCTCAATCGTGATCCTGGTGCTCAAGTTTATGGACAAGTGGTAACTGGTATCGATATCCCTGCTTTGGACTTGGTGCCCAGCTCGATCGATATTCCAGCCTTTAACCAATTCGAAAGAAGCTACAGTCCTTTTGCATTTAGTATGTGGAGGATCTTGTGGTTTATCTTCAGGACCTTGCTCTGGGGCGCCTTAGCTGCACTTATTGCAATGTTCCTTCCAAATCCAACAACACGAACATCCAACGCGATCGTAAATGAACCCGTCATGGCAGGAGGGGGGGGGTTGTTGGCGATAATTGTCACACCAATAGTACTGGTGATATTAGCTATAACATGCATCCTTTCCCCCATCAGTTTGTTGGGTGCCTTAGCGCTGGCATTGGCCTGGGTATTTGGAAGAATCGCAATTGGGCTTGAGATCGGTAAGCGAATCGCAAAATCATTCAATCGTGATTGGCCGCTACCACTTGCGGCAGGTGTCGGTACGTTTAGCCTTGCATTAGTAGTAGATAGTGTTGGAACTTTCATCTACTGTGTTGGCTGGTTGCTTCCCCTGGTCGTTGGCTTGTTTGGGCTAGGAGGGGTGATATTAACCCGTTTCGGAACTCAAAGCTTCCCAGAAGAAGAAGATGTGTCCGATATTGGAGAATCAGAATTCCCGGCAGAGTTAATCGAACCTGACGAAACTCCAGCCTTGGAAGAAGGAAGTGATCTGACTGATACATCAGAAGACATACCCGATCCAGGTGGAGAAAACTGACCTAGATAAACCTAATTAAAGAAAGCATAATTGGTACACAAAATCAATCCCTCCTCCACTGAGCAAAATTTTGCCAGGGAGGAGGGTTTAGCTTTATTCATCTGATCATTAGTTGCTTTTCAAACAGATGGGTGGTTTGGAGGTTTACGATTTGTAACCGAATAATTTCAAGGCAGCTTCATCGTTGCGCCAATTCTTACGAACTTTAACCCGCAAATTTAGGTACACTTTACGTCCAGTGAGTTCTTCTATTTTTTGTCTGGCATCTGTACCGATTTGTTTTAATTTTCCACCACCCTTACCAATTACTATTCCTTTCTGGGAATCACGTTCAACAAACAATGTGGCTGCAATATATGATGTGTTTTCATCTCGATCTTTGAATTCATCGATTCTCACGGCGATGCTGTGTGGCACTTCAGCCCGTAGATTAAACAGCAAAGCTTCTCGTATCAGATCTGCTGCAATTTCCCTTTCATAAAGATCTGTCAACTGATCTTCGGGAAAGAATGGCGGTCCTTCAGGGAGATGGGCAGTTATTAAATTAATTAATTCATCCAGGTTTTCTCCCAGGGTAGCAGATATCATTAGCGATTCTGCATGAGGAATGATGTCTTCGTAAAGATTTCGATGATATGTATTTAATTCACCAGAATTAATATCAGATTTATTCAAGGCGAGGATGGTCGTTAAAGAACGCCGGGTGGCAGCGAGAGATTCGGAAAGCAATCGATCTTCATCACTCGGTTCTTGGCTAATATCAACAATAAAGAGGCAAAGATCGGATTCTTCTATGGTTCGTAATGCCTCTTGAACCATCTTCTCTCCTAACATATGGATTGGTTGATGAAAACCAGGTGTGTCGACAAACACAATTTGCGCAGCTTCCAATGACAAGATCCCCATCTGCACCTTTCGAGTAGTCTGAGGCCAGGGTGAGGTAGCCGCAATTTTTGTACCTAAAAGCTGGTTGATAAGGGTGGATTTTCCAACGTTTGGACGTCCCATAACGGCGACAAATCCGGATTTATAATCAGCGGGGAATTGGTCCATGGCGTAATTTTATCATTTACCGCCAGGGATATGTGGTAGGCAAAACGAATATCTAGAACAGCCTAAAATACCATTGGAAATTGCAAAAAGGTTTTATTGGAGTTATTATGGCCATAGACCCATTAGAAATGAACATTTTTAAGTTGTAATTATGATGATGACTCAAGAACAAAAGGAAAATTACGCTTGACTTCACCCCGAATTTACTGATATAATTACGTCTTGTCTATTCGGCTTAATCAATAAAATAAGTAACTATTGGTCGAAAAAAACTAGGTAAATTTATCTCTATTACGTAAAACGGTTGGTTAACCCGCCATCACGTTATACGTAATACGCGTTTGTAATAGAAGAGTTTGTTGGTTTCACCAGGAGCGATAAATGGCATCCTCTGTAAACAGTAAGACTTATGCTCGCATCGATGTATCTATCCCTTTACCAGATTTAATTGAAGTTCAGCTCGAATCCTTCAAACGCTTAAAAAGCGAAGGATTAGCAGATCTTTTTCACGAGATTTCCCCGATTGAATCTTACAATAAGGGCATGAAATTATATTTTCCCAGTCGGACGCCCGAATCTGAGCAGTGGGATTTGAAATACTGGTTTGATGAACCAAAGTATTCAATTGAAGATTGTGTTGAACGTGATCTCACGTATGCATCTCCCCTCTATGTCTCTGTTCTCCTTGCTGGGCCAGATGTCCCAGAGCCGATCAAGCAGGACATATTTCTGGGAGATTTCCCAGAGATGACTGAGAAAGGGACTTTTATTATCAACGGCACCGAACGAGTTGTCGTTTCCCAGTTGATCAGATCTCCAGGTGTTTATTTCGAGGCTCCGATAGATCGCTCAACTGGACGCCCATTAGCGGTAGCGAAACTAATCCCGGATCGTGGTGCTTGGATGGAATTTGAAACCCGCAAGAGTGATTATCTAACACTCAGGTTTAATCGAAAGCGAACCGTTCCGGTAACCATTTTCTTACGTGCCCTTGCAGCAGTTGATGATCAGTTGGATGATAATGCCTTGAAGGATGGCTCGGATGAAGAGCTGCTGGAGATTTTTAGTGATGTCGATAATAATCCTGACCGCATGTTCATTGCATCAACCCTTGCCCAGGAACCAGAGTGGGATTTAACACAGAAGCATACCCTTGCAGAATCTGCTCTTTTAGAGTTTTTCAGGCGCATGCGCCCTGGAGATCCTGCAACTTTGGAAAATGCACGTGAATTTTTAGAAGAACAGCTTTTTGATCAAAGACATTATGACCTCGAGCGAGTAGGTCGCTACAAATTGAATCAGAAGCTGGAGCTTGCAGAGCATGTGGACATTGGCCGGCGCATGATCACTAAGTGGGACATTGTCTACTTGGTGAGAAGGATGATAGCCATTAACAACGGAATTGAATCCCCAGATGATATCGATCACCTTGGAAACCGCAGGGCAAAAACTGTCGGGGAATTAATTCAGAACAAATTACGGATTGGTATGCGCAGAATGGAACGGGTGATTAAGGAGCGTATGTCGATCCGTGATCAAGATCAGCTCTCCCCGATAACCTTAATCAATATCCGTCCAGTAGTGGCTGCACTGCGGGAATTCTTTGGTTCCAGCCAGCTATCCCAATTCATGGATCAGACCAATCCCCTGGCAGAGCTGCGCCATAAAAGAACTCTATCAGCTCTTGGTCCGGGTGGTCTCAGGAGAGAACGAGCCGGATTTGATGTGCGTGATGTACACCATTCTCACTATGGACGGATTTGTCCAATCGAGACTCCAGAAGGACCAAATATTGGTTTGATCGGTCGCCTGGCTTCCTATGCACGAGTCAATGAATATGGGTTTATCGAGACCCCTTATAGAAAAGTTCACAAATCTTTACCTCCCCGGGATCCACTGTTGGTAGGGCGTGAGCTGCGGGAAGATCTTGTAAATGCAAAGACCAAGAAAGAGATTGGTAAGAAAGGGGAACGCATTACGAAGAAAATGGCCCGTTCAATCCCGACATCAGGAAAAGATGAAATTCTAATCGTGCCTTATGTCTCAGATGAAAGGGAATATCTTTCGGCTGACTCTGAGGATAAGTTTGTGATCGCTCAGGCAAATACTCCTTTGACTGACGATAATGAGTTCGTGCGCGGTCGGGTTTCGGGCAGACAGCATTCCGGTTTCGATTTCTTCAGCCCAGAGAATATCGATTATATGGATGTGGCACCCAATCAAACCGTTGGAATCAGTGCAGGATTAATTCCCTTCCTTGAGCACGATGATGCAAACCGGGCCCTGATGGGATCAAATATGCAAGCCCAGGCAGTGCCATTAGTCAAACCTGATATTCCTCAGGTGTCTACCGGAATGGAATTCCATGCCGCTCGCGATTCAGGACAGGTTATTGTTGCGGAAGAAGATGGAGAAGTACTATCTGTCACCGGTAAGCATGTGATTGTCCGTAATGGAGATGGAGATCACCTTTATCAACTCAGAAAATACCAGCGCTCTAACCAAAGCACCTGTATCGATCAACGCCCCGCTGTGGTTAAGGGTCAACGTGTGAGCAGGGGAGATGTGATTGCAGATTCTTCATCCACGGATGCAGGTGAACTTGCTTTAGGTCAGAACGTGGTCGTCGCATTTTTATCCTGGGAAGGTGCCAATTTCGAGGATGCGATCGTCATTTCAGAGCGCCTAGTACAGGACGATTATTACACATCTGTACATATCGAGAAATACGAGGTTGAATCCCGTGATACAAGATTAGGTCCTGAAGAAATCACCAGGGATATTCCCAATGTTGGTGAGGATGCAATTAAGGATTTGGATGAACAGGGGATCATTCGTATCGGTGCTGAAGTAGGACCAAATGATATTCTGGTTGGAAAAATTTCACCAAAGGGAGAAAGAGAGTTATCTCCTGAAGAACGATTGCTGCGGGCAATATTTGGCGAGAAATCAAGAGATGTGAAAGACACGTCCTTGCGAATGCCCCATGGTGAGCGTGGAAAAGTGGTTGATGTCAAGGTGTTCACCCGCGAAGATAATTCTGATTTATCTGCAGGCGTGGACATGATGGTCCGAGTATCTGTTGCCCAGCGGAGGAAGATCACCGCTGGTGATAAGATGGCTGGACGGCATGGAAACAAGGGCGTTGTCTCCCGTGTTGTTCCGGTAGAAGATATGCCGTATTTAGAGGACGGCCAGCAGATTGATATCATTCTGAACCCAACAGGTATCCCTGGAAGGATGAACCTCGGACAGGTCTTGGAGACACATCTTGGATGGGCTTCAAGCAGGCTGGGTTTCCGGGCGATCTCTCCAGTATTTGATGGTGCAAAAGAATCTGAGATTGAAGCTGAATTAGCACGAGCTTGGATGATTGAACACGCTTGGAAAGAAGTAGGAGAAAAAGCCTGGGAATGGCTTAACGAGTTTGAATATGATCCCGAGACCATAAAAGATGATAATGAGGTGCGGAATTTATTCTTAGAGGAATGGCTCGGAAAACGCGAATATGATGTTTACAAGCTGGTTTCTGATTATCAATACGCCCGCCGGGCGGTATTAAATGAATGGTTAAAAGATCAAGGATTCAATCCTGATGAGATCCTTGATTTCGACGATATGAAGATCCCCGAACACGAGCGACCGGAACAGGATACCCGAGCCGTACTTGCATGCCTGAGGCTATGGATGCTTGACCTGGGCCAAAATATTACCCGAACGCCTGATAAGAAATTATGGGAGCGGGCAAGAAAGACCATGCTGGAAACAAGCATCCCAATCCCAGTTTTAGGGAAGCAGCGTGTCCGTGATGGAAAGACCGGGAAACCGTACGATCAGCCTGTCACAGTTGGCATCATGTCGATCATGAAGCTACATCACCTGGTTGAGGACAAGGTTCATGCTAGATCAACCGGTCCTTACAGTTTAGTATCTCAACAGCCCTTGGGTGGTAAAGCTCAATTTGGTGGTCAACGGTTTGGAGAAATGGAAGTTTGGGCACTCGAAGCTTATGGCGCGGCGTACACCCTCCAAGAAATGCTTACTGTAAAATCCGATGATGTGCAGGGTAGAGTAAAAACCTACGAAGCGATAGTTAAAGGAGAACCAATTGAGGAACCAAGCATTCCGGCTTCATTCCGAGTGCTTGTAAAGGAGCTGCAGAGCCTGGGCCTGGCAGTTGAAGCAGTAACAGAAACTGGTGAGATCATCCGGTTTGGAAAGGATGAAGAGCGCTCTCGACCACCGCGAATTACGACTGGATTACTCGGTCTAGGAGAAGATTTCTAAGTAGAGTTTAATGCCCAAGGAGGCTTGACGCTCATTTAGGGGCGTGGTAAAATCACAGGTCGTTGTCCATTTCCATAATGGCAGGTAGCAGCCTGCCTATATTGAAGTCGGAAAGAACTGCGAGGCCATCGCGAACCACCGATGGCCTCCCTTATTGAGAAGAGGAAGAAACTGTTCCTCGCAGAAGTTGAAACGAAGAAGTAAGGAACAAGAGTTAAGACTGGAGGCGCAAGTGCCAACCATAAATCAACTTGTACGTAAAGGGCGAAAGTCTAAGAAGATCAAGAGTAAAGCGCCCGCACTGCTATATACGCTGAACACGAACAAACAACGCCGCATTCGGCAGCCCATGGGTGCTCCACAAAAGCGCGGTGTGTGTACGATTGTACGCACAATGACCCCCAAGAAGCCGAATTCAGCTTTACGTAAGATTGCCCGCGTGCGCTTAACTAATGGCATTGAAGTGACGGCATATATCCCTGGTGAAGGGCATACCCTCCAGGAACACTCAGTGGTGCTTGTACGAGGTGGGCGTGTCAAAGATTTACCCGGTGTTCGCTATCATATTGTTCGTGGAACGTTGGATACCGGTGGTGTAGCTGATCGCCGCCAAGGTCGATCGAAATACGGCTCGAAACGCCCCAGAGAATAGGTAGACTGGATAGATACGATAAGAATTAACGCTTTGATCAGAATGTAAAGGAAGTATTTGCATGCCAAGACGTTACAGACCCGAAAAAAGAAAGATTGAACCAGATGTGCGCTATAACAGTGTACAGGTTCATTCATTTATTAATCGAGTAATGAAGAATGGGAAGAAAAGTACTGCTACCCGCCTGACTTACAATGCTTTCGACCTGATTGAGAAGGAACTGAAAAAAGATCCATTAGAGGTTTTTCAGCAGGCTTTAAAGAATGTTTCTCCTGTTATGGAAGTAAAACCGCGGCGCGTGGGAGGCGCGACTTACCAGGTGCCGATGGAAGTTTCACCAGAGCGGCAGTTTGCTTTAGCCACTCGCTGGATTCTTGCTGCTGCACGCGATCGTTCCGGAAGATCTTTTTCAGAGAAACTGGCCGGTGAACTGATGGATGCATACAACAACACCGGCTCTTCAATTCGGAAACGTGATGAAAACCATAAAATGGCTGAGGCAAATCGCGCTTTCTCTC
>Ga0209536_100007278_pt1 | contig 16802 bp, 13 predicted proteins | sample DeeMarSeWOR28_12_FD_187461 | JGI IMG/M metagenome (GOLD analysis project Ga0209536, IMG submission 187461) | Marine sediment microbial communities from White Oak River estuary, North Carolina - WOR-2-8_12 (SPAdes) (version 2) | ecosystem: Environmental > Aquatic > Marine > Intertidal zone >... | reverse complement strand
ATTCACAAAAATCTCTGGAAAACCATCCCCATCAATATCCGCCACTGCAGGATAAACGTTCCCAGCATTCACAGCCGTATTTCGCCAAACAAAATCACCAGTATCTCCCCGAAGCACAAGCGGACCATTATAAGTCGAAATAATAATCTCTGGACGATTATCCTTATCCAAATCAGCAATCTCAAAAGGACAATGCTGATCAATCCCTATACCAGGAGAAACCCCCAAGTTTGCTGCAGTCTTTTGCCATATAATTACTCCTGTATTACCATCTAAAACAGCAACTGATCCACCATCTTGGGTTATAGTGTCAGGACCCCCTGCAACTACAATCTCTAATCCCGGACGCTCTGGTATAAGATCAGCAGCCAAAGGCATCAAGCTAGTTGCATACCCCCAACTTCTAGTCCACTTCGACGTCAAAACTGGTGTAGCTGCCTGAACTGGACTAATTAAATGGGTTATTCCCAAAGAACTAACCAGAAAAACCATAGTAAACAAAAAACAACTAACCTTACCAAGTCTACTTTTTTGCAATTCAATCTCCTCTCCAAAATGATCCTATTATAATGAATTGCAATCAATTATCCTAATAAACATGAATGTAATTCAGCTAAAGAACTATATTCTATTTCTAAAGCAGAATCTGAACAATACTTTAATCCACTTAACTAAATGATCAATTTTTTTTCTGAAAAAGCCTTATTACACGCGCAGATAGTCACAAGACGAAAAATGACAAACAAAAAACCCAAAAAATAATTGACAAACCAGAGGAATACAAATGAAAAAAGTAAAGTTATTCTTTCTGTTGCTTGCATTAGCTATTTTCTCAAGCGGCACAATAACGACCTGTTTTGCACAAACAAACTCTACTGCTTATGTTGGTGTATCAAGTATTTGTAGGCAGCAAGGAACTCGATCTCCCTATGCCCTTTCTAGTATAGATGAGGTTATTGCTATTATGGATGCTGAAGGTTTGAACATTTGGCGTATGAGCTTTGAACCTTCCTTTGATGATTGGGAGACTTTTATTCAATATTATCTTGATAATTGCCCCTATGATCTGATCGTTGATCCTAATCACTATTATGAGCAAACTTTGATGACTGCTTCACAGTGGCAGCAAGCTACTTCAAGATGTCTTGAAATTTTGGATGCTTTTAGTGATTATCAGGATAGGTTGTGGATTGAGCCTCAGAATGAGCAGTTGACTGATATTACTTCTGAAACCCAAGATTTTGTGGATGCTGTGAGAGCTGCTGGCTACTCTAATAATATTGTTTCTAACGTGTTTTGGCGACCTACCTCAATTACTGTAGCTTTTCAAAAGATGGCAACAATAAATGATCCTTTGGATAGGTTTTGGACTGGTCAGCACTTCTATTTTGATCAAATTGGTTTGTCTTCAGCGATGAACTATATGCGAGACGGTTTGAATCTTGGTCTTAAGATGATTAATACTGAGGTTGGTGCTGATGCGCGTGAAGTAGATTATTTTGATCAAAGTGAGGTTGATGACTTAAATGCTTTCTTGGATTGGTGCGCTGATAGAGGAATTGGTAACACTGTCTGGTTGATGTATGGTGACTATGACTATCCCTACTACCAAAACTATAACCTTAACTTTCCTTACTCAGACCCACTACTTACTTCAACACCTACAGCAACTCCTACTCCAACCCCTAAACCAACACCAAATCCTACACCCACATCCACTCCAACACCTACGCCAACACCTGAACCAACACCCGAACCAACACCCGAACCAACACCCGAACCAACACCCGAACCAACACCCGAACCAACCTATGATCGCGACTATCAAAGCTCACGATACTACAGAACCTATTGGAGTTACCGCTCATATTGGTACTATAGAAGATATTACTAAAAAATAGAAGAACATAGCAAGACAATCTACAGAAATAAAAAAACAACAACCACCTTTTTTTTTAAAAAAAAAATAAAATTATATATTTTTCACTTCTCACAAAACCTAAAGATCCTTACCCAAGCATAAAAATCTAACACAACTAATTTCTTCACATAAAAACAGGCTATTTTAAAAAATAAAAAACAGAAACACATAGAACAATCAGAAAACTCTACATAGAAGCTAAAGATTAGATAAAAACAACGAAAAATAAGAAATAAAACCTACAAGAAAAAACAAAACGAACTTTTCACACTAACTATATCAAAACTTTCACTCATTTGGCACAATTACAACTCAGTTTTAGTATCAAATCCTGACTAAATCTCAGCCTTTTCAATTAGCTCGCACGCTTTCTCAACGCTTTTCACCACTTTCATACCTTCCTCTACAGAAACCGGCGGAGGCCCTCCAGTAAGAAGACTCTCAGCAAACAACCTGATATAATTATCATGCCCACTAAGCCAGCGCTGAGCAATTCGAACACTAGCATTTCTCACTGTTGATCCAAAAATCTTAAGAGCTTGCCCAATAGTATCAGAACCCAAATCCCAAGCTGCAACCCCTCTACTATCCAACTTCAACATTGTTGCATTAATTATATCAATCTTAAGAATCGCCTTCTTTCCATAAACACTAACATAAATAGAGTTTCTTGGAGCATTGAAAGAAGCATAAGCTCTTCCTACTTTTTTTCCAACTTTGAACAATGCGGTTAATTCATCTGATTTCATCCAAGGATAATCACCCAATTTAGCCACTTGAATATCTTCAATTGTTTCTTCTCCTCCCAAAAAATGTCTTATCAAATATATTGGATGAGCAAGCATCTCTCCGAAACGACCACCTGGATACTTATGACTCCAATGATTTTCATGTGAAGCCATAAAATCATCCTTAGTGTTAATCGCTTCAATCTCTACACTTAGTATCTCACCAAGAAGACCCTTTTTTATGATTGAGGTTGCCTTAATTATCGTATTTTCGAAAAGCCAATTATGAATTACCCCTGCTGTAACTCCAGTCTTCTTTTTTGCCTCAACAATGGCTTGAGCATCACGCACACTCATCGTCATAGGCTTCTCCATAACAACATTAACTCCATTTTGCATAGCCTCAACTGCAAGAGGCATATGAGTAGATGGAGGCGTACAAATATCAACAGTGTTCACAGACACTTTTTTCATCATGTCATTTAATGAAGTAAAATATTTTGGAATATCCCATTTCTTAGACATTTTCTTAGCAAGAGAGGCATTAATGTCTAATAAAGCTACTATTTTTGCTTTGTTAACTCTTTTCCAAGCCCTCACATGACCGTTTGCGACCTCTCCACACCCAACAATTCCAACATTTAGCTTATCCATTTTATTCATCAAATCATCTCTGTGCACCAAAAAATTTCCCACTATAGCTAATGAATCTTCTGATACTATAATACATACTATACATTCTAAAAAAAACCAAAAACTAATTAAAAAAACGACTTTTAAAGGCCTTGATTAGAAAATGGCAAAACACAACTTTTTTCAACACTAAAATACCAATAAATATTAAGACCTGATACTGAATACACGTTGTACACCTCAACAGTAACACTAATTAGTGCTAATTCTTTCGCATAGAAAAAAGGTCAACTCAATGCACCCAGAAAATAAAGCAGCCAAAATATCAGCCAAATCCATCATACTACTAAACATACTTCTAATCTCTCTTATTGTGCTGCCCATAATCCAATCAACTTACGGATCCACATCTTCCCAAAAGCAAATCAATTTCTCTGGTTCTATTACTCAAACTACTCCTACTCCAACCCCCACTCCTACTCCAACCCCCACTCCTACTCCAACCCCCACTCCTACTCCAACCCCCACTCCTACTCCTACTCCAACCCCCACTCCTACTCCTACTCCAACCCCCACTCCTACTCCAACCCCTACACCTTCTCCAACTCCTACGCCTACTCTAACACATATCGGTTTTAGTGGGTTTCCTGGTTATGGCGATCAAAGATATAGTACAAATGCTATTGATGATGTTATTGAGCAAATGGACAGGGATGGTTTGGATATTTGGCGAATGAGCTTTATTACTCAAGATGCAACTCATACAGGTACAACTACAAATGAAATTATTAGTTTAGTTCAGTATTATTTGACTCACTGTAACTATAAAATCATTGTTGACCCCAACCACTACTATAACCAACACTTAATGACTAGTAGTGAATGGACTACAGCTATTGATCGCTGTATAACTATTTTAGATGCACTTCCAAACTATGATGAAAGATTATACATGGAAGTTCAGAACGAACAATTAGATAGCAATATTGTAAGTCGAACACAAAATTTTGTGGATGCAGTTCGTGATGCAGGTCATTCTAATCCACTTGTTAGCAACGTATTTTGGAGACCTTTACCTTCACCAGAATACGCTATCGCACAAATGGCTAACATTAATGATCCGCTTGACAATTTTTACACAGGTCATCATGTTTACCCTGATCAAATGCCGATCACCACTGCTAAACGAGTTATGCAGGCAGGCTTAGATGCAGGATTAAAAATGATAAATACAGAGATCGGAGCTCATGCATCAGAAAGGAACTATTTCACTACAACAAACGTAGCACAAATCAACGATTTCATGCAGTGGTGCGCTGACAGAGGCATAGGAAATTGCTTATGGATGCGTGTAGCTTTAGAGAATTATCCAACTTACGATAATCTTGGATTAGAGTTTCCAATTTAGTTATTATTGAATGAAAATCATTGATAACTAAACTTAATCACAAAAAAAAGTTATTCAAATAAGATTCTGGTTCCAAGTTTTCTTCTTGCAATACTTGTTGCTAGTTTACCGTTTATATTTCCTTCTATTTATAATAATGAACCTCAAGCCATAGCAGGAGATAATACTGATTTCACAGTTGGAAACTCTGGTTTATCAAGTGTGATTTTTTCGAAATTTCATCGTATTTTCTGATTGAGAACGGTTTGTTTCAGTTTAAAGCTCACAAGGGCAGTTAGAATATGATAAACTTTACTGTTTGGTTGATTGATGTATGGTGATTATGATTATCCAACTTATCAATCAATTAGCTTAGACTTTCCTGATATCACCTGACAATAATTCAAACGGTAATATCCTGAGATACTAATAAAGAAGTTCTATTAATCAATCCAAAAGATGAACTACCATTACAGCTCCATCATTATAAATGACATTCGCACTTTGGTTCAAAGACAACATAATCGCCGCCTCATAGACTTCTTCAGAAGTATGTAATGATCCAAACTCCAAACCATTCATATCAAACACTAAATAATTAGTTTTAGGTAACTCTGTGGTAAATGTCATTAACTCCAGATCTTCGGAAAGAAAATGTGCAATCCTAATTCCAGTTTTATAATCAAACGCTACAGATCCCTCTAACTGGGCGTTCTGCAGAAAATCACGGGCATTACTTATAGCAAATGCATCCATACGTGGGTCTTCAACTAGGTTAACCGGATCAGACGATGATATTGGATAAATCTCGTAGAAAGTCCTCAGAGATGCAAACACCAAAAGAGCTGCGATTATAAAAACAACTATCCTGTGTTTAGTAATGTTTTTCAAAAAAGGCTTTGAAAGAAAAAGAAATGGCAATAAAAGTGTAACAAAAACTATTGCAATCGTACGAATATCCGAAAAAGTAGTATCAGCCAGCACAGAAGCTCCCACATAACCCGCAAATGCTATCACAAGAGCAATAACTGTCACAAACAAGACAGAGACAAAAAACGCGTTTTGCTTGATCTTTCTAAGCATACCAAGTTTAAACAAAATAAAAAGTGCTGAAATAGAAATCAACAATGCAACTATCAACAACGAAATATAAGCCATAGATGTTACTCGAATATCACTCGCTATTGGTAAAACAACGCGTCCTAAAGGTGACAACCTTTCAGAAATTTGACCAGAAAAAAACTGTCTAAGAAACTCACCAATCCCTTGATTAGTAAAAACCAAATAGTCCTCCAGCTTACTTAAATAAGAATGGCCCGCAAAAGACACGTAAGATAAAGGAATCAAACCTAAAAACAGCCAATAAGGTTCCCTGCTAAATATACTATATGCAAAAAAGAACGGAATCATTATTAAAATTGCTGTTGAAGAACTAAAAGTAATTCCAAGCACCAACAAAAGCATAACAACAACCATACCTCTGCTAGTTAAACCCTTAGCATAAACAACACACATCAATAACAGAAACAGCGACAAACCAATATCAGCCCGCTCTGAACAAGCAAAAGATATCAACGAAAAAGCGAGCAAAGGTGGCAACAAATAGAAAGCATATCCTTTTTCCTTTCCATCAAATTTCTTTCTTAGCAATTCATACAAAAACATGCCTGCAAAGGCAATAATAATTGCCTGTATCAAAAGCGTAATATAAAAAACCTGAGAAAACGTCAATCCCATACTCTCTCTAAGAAAATTCAAAAAGAATGAAGGCTGAAAAATAAACGAATGAGGATTATTAAACGAAATAAACCCAGAAGATCCCATTTTCTCAGCAACTGCAAATATCTCTGAGGTAACCACAAGTTCAATTCGACTTGGCAAGAGCAACAAAAATCTTCGAAGTACAAACAAAATAGATATTACAAAAAAAACACTAAAAACAACCAGTTTTCTATAAGGAGATTGGGAATCTGCAAAGAATTTATGCATTAACATTATTAAACAAAGCATTGCCAAGAAAGATACAAGAAGAACAATCCGCGCAATGACGATAGGCAAACTGTATGATAACAATTCTGCTCCAATAGCTAAACAAAAAAGTAAAGCTAACAAACCTGCCTTCAAACTCATTCAAAAACCTCCATCCAATTATTCAACACCCAAAAAACAGACACGCCAGCTTTCATTGATATCCAATTGGAACCTCCTTTGCAAATGCAAAAACTACAATTTATTGTTAATCACGTATCCTTATAGACATTCAATAATTTTTCCGTAACATCTTTCCAGTCCAATACACTATTATTTAATCTTGACGTTGCTTGCCCCATCAATTTCTCGATCAATAATTTAAGCTGATTTTGATCAATTGGATAATCTACTCCATAACAGTTCTTATTATCTACCCATTCAATCAAAGCAGACGCATTTGCCACAATACATGATGTACCACATAACAATGCTTCAGCTACAGTCATCCCATAAGATTCACGTTCAGACAACAATACAAAAACCCCAGCATCAACATATTTTTGCAAAACATCTGCTTTTGACAATTTCTGAAAGAAGCTAACCCTCTTCTCCACAGATAAGTCCTTAGCCAACTTAACTAAACTACTCATGTAAGGGCCCTCACCAATAATCTCCAAAACAACATCAGTCTCTAGCTTAGGTAGAACTCCAATTAAATGTTGAATACCTTTATATTGTTCCAACCTCCCCACGGTTAAAATAACCTTAGAGCCTCCCTTTTTCTCTTTAAGAGCCCTGAACTCTTGAAAATCCACTCCATTAGGAATCAAAACCAATTTTCCCTCAATTTCGCCAAAATTCTCCAAGATAAGATTCTTTTCATAATTCGAAACACAGATAACTTTATCAGCTTTAGCAAAAATCTTACCCCCAAAAAACTTGTATGGCCTATGAAGCAAGGACCTAAAAAAAGTATTTCCTCTACCATGATAATGAGGCGTAAAAATCAATTTATTGCCTTTCTTAGTCTGAGCAGCATAAAGAGCAGGAAAAGCATGATAATTGTGAGCATGTACTACATCAAATGAATTAGAATTTTCCTTTAGATATTTTTTCATTTCAGAAGAAAAATAGTAAGCATTATTAGGCGCATAACAATCAAAACGTTTAACCTCAACACCATTCACAACCTCCGTCCTTGCCAATTTCCCTGAAGAATCCGTAGTGCAAACCTCAACTTCATTTTCTTTAGCCAACCTTTCACTAATTTGCCGTACATGCTCTTCTACACCACCAAAAAACGGGAAATACCTATGACAAATCTGAAGTATTCGCATTAAAACCCCTTTTTCATACAGATTCAACAAATAACCTATTATTAAGTAAGCTTCCGGTTTGCAGAGGCTTCAAAAGGATTAATTTTAGAAATAAATACTTGACGCTTTCCACTAGGTAAGGGAGGCAATGTATCTAAAAAATCAAAATCTATCTCAACATTATCTCCCAAAGCATCTCGGAAGAAATTAATCAAATAATCCGTATGTTTCTCTTTATAACCGTTATCTCTGACAGCTTTTACCTCGAGTTTGTTCACTTCATTTTGGAAAACACGAACACTCTTAAGCGGCACATTCATCAAACCATAAATTATTAGAGGATAGATCGGTCCAACAGGAACAACTTTCCCAACAGCCTTATCATAGACACCCATAAAATCAGAGATTCTTCCCGATATCGAACTCACAAGAGGTAATCCTCGACCACATTCACACAAATCATCACTAGGCACACCAACATCTCCAACTCTATATCGAATCAAAGGCATACCATAATTACGCAAACTAGTAAGAAAAACCACCCCTTTTTCTCCAGCAGCAACTTGCTCCCCATCTTGAATAAACTCCATCACAACATTCTCCACAGAAATATGATAACCACAATGAAGCTCACATTCTGCAGCCATTCCCCCAATTTCTCTACTTCCATAAAAATCAAAAACTTTACAACCAAAGGCTTTCTCTATCATCTTCCTCATAGATGGAAACAGCGTCTCAGCAGTAGTTATCACAGCCCTTGGACGAACAGAGCTAATGTTTTTTTCTACCAAGTATTTTGCCATCAAATACACAGAGGAAGCATAACCTCTAATAATATCTGGCTGTTTTTTCAGTAAAAGATAAGCAAATTTTGCCAAGACCTTATCAGACATAATATAAGTATCAGCGATAAAAACTCGTTCAAGTTTTTTTGATAGTTGCTTCTGAAAACTCTTAGATTTGGATAAATCAATAGGTGAAGCCCAAAACATAAAACAGTTATCACCAAGGGAGTAGTCTGCCCAGCCATATGCTCTATACTCAGCCGCGATTTCCCAACTTAACTGATCCTTTGTAACAAAGAACTGAACCTGATCTCCAGAACCTCCGCTTCTAAAAGGGACGAGATCTTTTTGCGCGCAAAGCTTAGATATCAACTCTTTTTTTTGCATTCGAATATCAGCCTTTGTTAGTACCGGCAATTTTACCAGATCCTCAGTACTTTTTATGTCACTTGGAAAAAGATTTCTTTTCTTAAAAGCGCGATGATAATAAGGTACATTATTATAAGCGTAGACCAATAGCCTCCGCAAATTATAGCTTTGCAATCGCTCTAACTCTTTCATAGAAAGCCACTGTGTCATGTCCAAAATTCTACCGTACTTGAACCTGCTAGTATGTCGAATTAAATCATAAACAGGAAGAACAACATTCTGCGAAAAATAAGAATAAATTTTACTCATAGAATTTGTCACCATCCCCAATTAACGAGACATACGCTTTCCAAACACAGCTCATCTAGGTGCAATGTGAACAAAATAGGTTGCTTGAATTATTTAAAGATAAGTAGCTTGTAGCCTACTAATTTCAAAAACAAATAGCTCCATCAAATAAAGAATACGCTAATTTTAGTCAATTTACTTGTTCACATACCTTAATCAGATTTCTTATGGAAGTTTCGTTGTTGAATCTTTGTAAAAATATCTCCCTGTTCTTTGCTCCCCAATCAACAATGGTTTCTCTACTAAGATCATTCACCAAAGACATAGCTTCAGCTAATTGCCTAATATCTCCAGGTTCACATAAAGCAACTCCCTTGCATTTTTCAACTTGTTCAGGAATTCCTCCAACTTTAGAGGCGATGAGATATCTGCCTTTAATCAATGCTTCAACAACCACATAAGGCCAAGGTTCATGCCAAAGTGAGGGGACAATCGTTGTTGAAACATTCGAGTAGATCTTCTCAAATATTTCTCTTTCAACTCGTTCATGCACTATAAAACCCAGATTGCTTAAAGATTTCTTCAATTTCATTTTAAAAGGAAAATTTGTAACATGTATCTTAGGTTTTATCAAGAATTCTTGACTGGCAAGGCGAGTAGCACCATAAAGAGTAAGAAAACCTTTGATATAATTCATCCCCCCAAAATACCCATAACTATTACCCTGAACAGGTGAAAACGAGACTTCAGGAAGAGGATTATAAATAACTAGGGTCTTGTTAAGAAGAGTAGGATTATTTCCAACTACTTTTTCTCTCTGAAGTTTTGAAACGCAGATAATCACATCAGCTAAACCCACTAGCTTACCTAAGTAGCGACCTATTGTCGAATTCAGAAACACCGATTCCATGGTCCAAAGAAGACTATTTCCTTTCAACTTTTCAGACGAATAAACACAGCGCATAGAACACGCAGACCCAGATTCACAAATTGCTCTCTTAGAAATATCATAAAGTATAGCTAAAGAACAAGAGGGGATGTAATCATGTAAATGTATTATTACTGGTTTTCCCAGAGCCTTAGCTATCAAACCACCTGCAAACCAGAAACGAGGAATATAAACTACATCAGCTTTTTTTATCATTTTTCGCATAAACCCTGAAAAAAGAGCATCAACTCTCAAAAGCACTGAATACTTAAAACCCGAAATGCTCTTAAATAAGGGCAAGCGATAGACAGTAACATTATCATCTCTTGAAACAGCCGGTTCATTCCCAAACCTATTTGTTATCACAGTAACTTCAAAACCTGCTTTGCTTAGCAATTTTGCATACAAATAAGTGGCATACTCAGCCCCACCAACATGAGGATAATAGAGCTCACTTAAAATCAAAAAATTCAACAATAATAGTCTCCTCATATAAATTTGAAGCCTGTATACATCTCCTTCTAACTGTTATTTTTACTATAAGACTCTTAACTCTTTAAAAAAGAGGTAATGGTTTAACATACATAGATCAATCCGTTTTTTGCATTTGAAACTTTTCTTCAGCATCCTATACATCTCCTTTTTTCTCAGCCTAAACAACCTTATGAATTAAAACCTAAGCCCTTATGCCCCTAAAAACTTCTTGGTTTCTAAACCCCGCTTTTATAGGGTTGGATGATTGCAATGGATCATTCCAGAAATAATAAAATAACCCAATATACTCATTTCTTCCTATTCTTAGAATTTGACCTATTCAACCGCTTGCTTTGAATAATCGCTTTACCTACCAAATATCCAAAAAAAACACTAAAGCAAGAAATACACAATGTGGTTAACTGGAACATAGCATTTCTTTTGTAAATCTTCTTTAGTCTCGAAGAAATAGAGACTGTAGCAAGATATTTCAAATAATCACGCTCAGCAGTTAAATTTTTTGAACTATCAAAAATGGAACCAGCTATTAAGCTCTTCGAAAGACCCTCGAAGAATGACCGCTTTATAAAATATTTCAAATTAACTCTCTCCTGGTTGATTCTGTGAAAAACAATAGCAGAAGGCTCATTAATGATTTTTGAATCAGGCATTATTTTTTTGATACGAAGAGAAATATCTGGTTCTTCCCCAGATAACAGAAATTTACCGAATCTTCCAAGATCGATTCTAAAATAACCTGCTTTTTCTAAAGCCGCCTTCCTAAATGACATATTACAGCCTATAGGATTTCGTATTATTCCTTTAGAATCAGTAAAATCCTTACAAGTGCAGCCTATAACCCAACTTAATTCTTCAGGGAACCATTCTGGCTCAATATTAGACCATACAGGTTCAATAGATCCACCTACTCCCACAACAGAAGAATCCGAATAATTCTGAACTATATTTTTCAACCAATCACGGTCAGCAACCGCATCATCATCAATAAAAGCAACTATCTCCCCACCAGAATTTTTTATTCCAGTATTCCTCGCTCTTGAAAGACCAAATCCATCACTTTCTACAATTCGCACATTATCATCAACCTTCTCCTTAAAATGCCCCAAAACTTCCGGAATAGGATCTAAAACCACCAGAATTTCATGAGGTGGTAATGATTGTTTTTTCAATGATTTAATACAATCTAAAACCTGTTTGAGTTTATCCTTCGAATAAGTTGACACTACAACCGAAACTTTCTCTATGGTAAAACTCCACCCATATTTTTAAACCTAGAACCCAAAATCAGATGCATCTTTAACATTTTCAACCCTCAAAAAAATTAAAATCTAAAATATTTTCAAAAAAAGACTGCTTCAATATTCTATTTAGAATTGTAAAACCATGTTTCAATTTTAGCTTTTTCTCGCCAACACGTTCTCTGTATGGTATATCGATTTCTTTAATATCATAACCTTTACTTGCAACATAATTATTCAACTCAACTTCTATATCAAATCCATTCGATTTAGGTTGCCAATTCTTCAAAATATTCCAACGAATTACTCGCAACCCTGTTAACGGATCATGCAAATCTACCTTGTTTAATAGGCTATGAGTGAAGGCTAAAAATCTATTTCCAAGATAGAAAGAATCACGCATAGCACCTATTTCAAGATGTGAATTGAATCTGTTTCCACAAACCATGCCTACCTGAGAATTCTTTTCAAGGATCCTAATCATCCTAGGAATATACTTTGCTGGATAAGTGAAATCAGCATCGATTAAAACCAAATATTCAAAATCATATTTTACATGTTTTAATCCACAAGCTATTGCATCACCCTTGCCTTTGCTCTCCTGAAACAAGACTTCAGCACCAAGATCCTTGGCAATATCAACTGTATGATCTATACTGTGACCATCAACAACAAGAAAAGTCGAACCAAGCAAAAAACGCCTTATTTCAGCTAAAGTAAGGCCTATACCCTCTTCCTCATTTAGTGCCGCCACCAGTACCAATACTGATGGTGAATAGCGGCGTTTTTCCGTCTCCTTCACCCATTAAACACCTATCTGACATCAAGTATGCACGCGTGTATTAACCTATAAAAAACAATAATAGAAATTTAAATCATTATAGAATATAACTATAGTGTATGCTTCTATTTTATAACAAAAATTTTTCTATTAATAATTGTTATCAACCGCAATCATTACTCATAATCATAAGTTGTCGAAACTCACATTTCACTTATCCTTTTATTAACTTGCGAATAGCTCAAATTAGCCTGATACATCAGGCGTGTACGTCAAAGTTGTTTCTATTCTTTTTTATTACTGAAATATCAAGATAATTCTATCATTTACCATTAACATAATCCCTCTGTGCAACCAGAGCGGAAATGAACATGTTGACTTAACCTTCTTATTGAAGTTGAATATCAAATAAAAAATAGAACATTGGGTCCAGTTTTATAAAAACTGAGGTAATTAAAATACAGAAGAAAAGCACAGTTCAATGATATAGAGTAAATAACTAATTGTTCTATAAAACTCACCAATAATTCAAAAAAAAACAGTTTTGATTCAGAGTATGCTTGATTTAAATACTCCTTAGGTTTGTATAAGGATAATAGTTAGAATAACAAGATTCGATGTTTGTTTTATAGTGATTTTGTCTTTAAGGGTTTGTGTATTTTTGTTGTTCATAACCACAATAATATTTATTAATACTTAAGACTCGTGATATGATGCTTGGTGAAAACATGAATCTTAAGATCCCAAAAATTGTAATTCTTCCAATCACATTAGCTGCACTTTTATTAACAGTTGCAACATTAGGAGCTCTAAGCGATTCACAAAACCTCAATTATAATGGAACAATAGCTACTGTTAACGTAGACATATACTCTGATGAAGACTGCACACAACCCTGCACAACTGTAAACGTTGGAACCTTAAATCCCGGAAGCACATTCACTCAAACAATCTACATAAAGAACGAAGGAACTATTCCCGTAACATTATCAATGAATACAAATAATTGGAATCCAACCTTCGCCGACGATTATTTAACTCTCTCTTGGAATCGCGAAAATCACATTTTAGAAGCAGAAACATCCTGTGAAGCCACCTTAACATTGACAGTGGCAACAAACGCAGATACCTTAACAAGTTTTAGTTTCACAGTAACCATCACTGGCACACAATAAACCCCAATCTCCGAATAAATATTCATAATTAATGTGGACCCGTAACCAAAACTTAAAGCATAGCAAAATATTATCTGGAGTTCAGATCTAAAAACTGGATGATTAAAACAGCCTCTAACAAAAATGAACCAAATTTTGGCAGCGCTAAATATGGGAAAGAAACCATCAAGAATAGCTTTTTGAGAGACTATGATTAACTCATCTTCAACGAAACATTAGGCTCCACAGAGTCAGCTTTTAGTTTAACTTGAAATTCTCTTATTAGAGCAATTGAGGCAAAAATCAAGGAAAACACAAAAAGACATAAAACAACAGGGATTAACCCTATACCCCAAGGCGTAAAATTAAGAAGCAAAGCAACTATAGGCACTACCACCAAACTCAATCCAAAACTTAATGCGATTCTTTCAGTTTTTTCTATATTTCCTTTAGATGTTTTATTAGGCATTTTAGGGGGAAATAAAGTTTTTACCAAAGTATATCCAGGTAAATATAAAACAAATATTGCAACTACAACATATCGCAAATAAACTAAAGGATAGAGATTTTCCGGAATAGCATACACTACTACTATTGTCGCTATTGCCAGCACCATAATAATCCAGTACCAGCGAGCACTCTTAGTTTTTATGTAATCCTTCAGTGTTGGTATCATTTATCACTCATATAATTAAATATTCAATAAGTCAAAATAACTATTCCTAAAAACTAACGCTAACCCAATCAAAAAAGTGAAACTGCTCTTTTGATTAAGGCAAATCAAATCTATTTTTATCCAAAAATTCCACAATATTATTACTTAAAAATGGCTATAATCAAGTTTTAAATACAATTTTTTATTGAGAACCCATCTTTTTCGTCATATTGTCTTTAACACTATTCTTTTAAAAATTGATAATCCATCAAGAATACCTAGCTTTTTTTTACCTAACCGACGTCTCAATCCGATTGGAATTTCTACAATCCTATATCCTTGCTTTTCAATGAAATGATTCAATTCAACCTCAATATCAAATCCTAAAGACTTAGGTTTCCAATTTTTAATAGCGTCCCAACGAATAACTCTAAGCCCTGTTAAAGGATCTTTTAAATTAACTCCATTAAAAAAATTATGAATAAAAGCTAAAATTTTATTTCCAACCAAAAACTTTCTTTCCATCCCCTGAATTTTAAATTTATCATTAAACCTGTTACCGCAAACCATCCCAACATCAGGATCCTCTTCTAAAATCCTAACCATTTCCGGAATAAACTCTGCTGGATAAGTAAAATCTGAATCAATCATAATAGCATATTTACCATCAAAATCAGCGTTTTCTATGCCAAAACATATAGCATCCCCTTTTCCTCTTCCTTTCTGCTCAAGAATCTTTGCATCACAACTCTTTGCTATCTCAATAGTTCTATCTTTGCTATTACCATCTATAACCAAAAAAGCAGGATTATTCAAAAAAAAATTTACTTCTTCAATTGTGGGGCCTATTCCCTGCTCCTCATTTAAAGCAGCCATAATTACCAAATATGGCGACCGCTTTTGTTTTAAACCCCACAAATTCGAAGCGCTTCTCCAAATACCCTTCCTCATTCCAAAATTTAAGTCAATATGGAATAATCTTCTATCGATTCAATAATTTTATTACGCATATAATAGGGGTCTATATGTCTTTTAATCTAAAAAATTCTATAAAACTTATGTGAGGTAGAAATATTCTGAAAAAAAAAGTAAATAAATCAGTTAAGATTAAATTGATCTTTTCATAATACCTTCACTTGAACTATGTTAACAATAAAAAACCTATGCAGAGTCCTGCCTTTAATTCTCTTAAGCTTAATAATTACCCCCATTGGTTTTGTTCAAGCCCAAACACAACAGACTTTTTATAGTGTTGGAGTGGATATTGATCTTTCATTTGAAGAGGAAGCTCATCCTCAAACAGAGATTATTCACAATATAAAAATAATAGCTAAATCCGATCTTACCATAAATCAATTCTCAATTAATATCTATGCTCTAGTCAACCAAAGTTTAGAACAAATACCAGGCCTTCCTACAATTAACTCATTACCTATGATAGAAGATCAAGTTTTGCCAATTAGAATAAACTTTACCACACCACCAGAAACAAAAGGCAGACTTTACTGCAATATCTATCTTAGTACAAGCAAAAGCTCAGATCACTTCTCAGCTTCAATCTACACAACCAACATAAACTCGCCCACATTTGCAGAACTGCTAGCAGATTATAGTTCTTTACTATCTGACTATAACAAAATCTCTAATCAATTCTCACAATTACAAGCACAATATACCACATTATCAAACAGTCACCAAGAATTACAAGAAGAATACCAAAAAAAAAGTGATGAATATATCGCTAAAGAAAATGAATATCAGATTTTGAATTCAACCCATACCCAACTTCAAAGCAATTACGCCTCTCTAGATTCCGACTATACTTCATTAAAACGAGACTATGATGATCTATATCAAGAAAAAAGCGATCTTGAAAACGAAATCGAAAACATAGCCAGTTCATTAAATTCAGATAAATATCTTATGATAATTTTTATAATAATTATCGTAGCCCTAGTTGGTTTAATAATATATCTTAGAAATAAACAAAAGGAACCCTATGTGGTAATAAGAAAAGAAACTGTTTCTATGAAACCAGAAAAGAAGAAATAAAATATTCAATGTTTAGGAACAATTTAACAAATCTTTGCAGGTTAAACACTCTTCAGGTATCTGCTTGTCCTTTTTCTGTTTCAAATATCCCAGATAATGAT
>Ga0209536_100007277_pt1 | contig 16802 bp, 12 predicted proteins | sample DeeMarSeWOR28_12_FD_187461 | JGI IMG/M metagenome (GOLD analysis project Ga0209536, IMG submission 187461) | Marine sediment microbial communities from White Oak River estuary, North Carolina - WOR-2-8_12 (SPAdes) (version 2) | ecosystem: Environmental > Aquatic > Marine > Intertidal zone >... | reverse complement strand
CAGCGCGATGCGCATCAGACCGGGAATGTCGCCGATCACGCTCACCGGGTCTCAGCATCTCCTGGAGCGACGAGGGCGAGAACTCGAGTCCGGCGCCCAGGGTCGAGCTCTCGACCGGGTTCTTGATCTCCATGCCGTCCACGACGTAGGACTCCTGCCCCACCTGGCCGCCGCGGAAGTGCCCGTCCGAGACCCCGTGGCGAGCTCCACGCTCCCGACGCCGGTGCGGCGGGCAAAGCCGCGGCCAGCAGTGCAGCGGCGAGCACGGACGGCGGAACGACCGTTCGAGTTCACAACTGGACCTCGCACTCCCGTCACGCGTCAGGGCTGCTCGGGAACCTGCTCCGATCGGACGATGGGATATCGCATCGAGTCATCCAGTTCCACAACCGACCATGCCGCCAGACCGTCATCCGACATGGGCTCGAGAAGCTGGACCGCCAGGCGCCCCAGCGGCTGGTCTACCGGAACCACGACCGTTTCCGCGGGGAGGTCCAGCGTCTGTTGATTCCACGCACCGAACAGGGTCGTAGGCCTGCGGCGCTGGTACTCGCGCTCCGACACCTGTGCGGAATCCGCGGTGAACACCTCCACGGTCAGCGGGCCGGCTCGATCCATCCGGTAGGTGCGGATTCCGTGCGCAGCCAGCCGGTCGATCGTCGCCCGTTCGGAGGCCGGAACCAGGTACGCGGCTGGGGCCGCGGTGGTGACCGAGGCCTCGAAGCTCGTATAGTCGGGCATCCGTTCGGGCCTCCGGGTCTCCCGCCGCTCGCGCATCGGCTCGCCGGTATAGGGATTTCGGCTGTCGTGCACTTCTCCGAGCAGGATCTCCACCGTGTCCCCGCGCACCGGCCGGGCCGCCAGTGCGATCGGGGTGCCGGCGACCGGACGTCGATCGGCCCGTTCGACGATCCCGCGCAACCGGGTGGCATGGACCGCGGAGTAGTCGAGCAACGCCTCCACGAACAGCTGGTGAGCCCGGATCCGCTCCTCGAAGCTGGCGTATGCGTAGGCCTCACTGAGGATGCCGAAGCGGTTTCGAAGGCCCACGTAGTTGGTGGTGAACCGGGGGCGATGGTCGAAGGTATACCAGCCCTGTTCGCCCTTCATTCCCCAGGTGCCAGGGATGTTACCGTAGTGGTAGAACTCCCAGCCGCTCCGTGCGCGAACGGCATCCGTCGCGCTCGGCAGCCAGCGTTCGCGAAGCTCCTCCACGATTCCTGGATCGGTGTCCGGGTGCAGCGGTGGGGAGTAGGTGAGATGATAGGCGTGAACGGTCCCGTTCGTCGTGTGGAGATCCACCAGTACGTGAGGGTCGTATTCGGTCAGCATCCCGGCGAGGGCTCGGGCCTCGGCCGCATCCAGCTTCGTGTTGTCGCGGTTGAGATCCAGTCCTCTGGCGTTCGCGCGCTGCCCCATCCCCGCCACGGGACCGAACTGGCCCGGGCGATTGCGAAGCTCGATCCGTTCGTTTCCATCGGCATTGTAGATCGGTGCGATCATGACGATCACCGAGTCCAGCCACGCCGCGTGCCGGCCCGCCACCAGGTCCCGCGCGAGGATGAGCGCGGCTTCCTTGCCGGCCACCTCGCCCGCGTGAATGTTGGCGAGAATCAGGACCCGGATTCGTGGATCGCCTTGGATCTCCGCCGGCGTCGCACCTGCCTCGGCGCCGAACAGCACGAGCGGAAGCCGCCTGCCTTCCTCGGAGACTCCGAACGAGCGGAGGTCCAGCTGCGGATCCCGGAGCTTGAGGGAATCGAGGAACGCGACCACGTCGGCATAGCGTGACGTTTCCTCGTAGCCCGACCGCTCCGGTCGCGTCGTGGGAAGCACGGCATGCGCGGTATCACGGGCAGCCCGCGGACCGTCGGCTCGCGCCGGGCCCCTTCCCGAAGCCCCGCTCTCAGCCGGCTGCACGGCGTGTGCCGGGGCACCGAGCGCCGCACAGACCATGAGGCAGCCCAGGACTCCCGCTCCGGTAGCGCGGCACCGGAGCGGTCGCACGCGTGCCTGCATGGTCAGCCGCCGAACATCGACATGATGCCGCCGAAGATCGCGGCCATGCCGCCGATCGTGAGCGCAATCAGCACCGCCACCGTCATCGCCGCCAGCCAGCCCAGCACGGCCGTCAGGATGGCCTTCCCGGTGGAGAAGTCGAGGGCCTGGCGGATCGCGACGATCCCCGTGACGAGCAGCCAGATCGACAGCACGATTTCCGTAACACCGCTGAGCGGACCGATCACTCCGATGATCGCCAGCACACCCGGCGCCTGCGCGAAGCCGAGCGTCCTGAGGAGTTCGCCCCAGGTCGCGGTTCCGCCGAGCAGCCTGTCGCCGATCAGGTAGGTAATCCCGGCCCAGACGATCCACATCGAGAGCGCCGTCATCAGCCCGGAGAGAATCTGTGCGCCGCCCCCATCGAGGCCGCCGATCGCTCGCGCGACCGCGGCGATGGCGACGACCATCGCCGCCTGAGCGGTGAGGCTCTCGTTGTGCTCCACTTCCTCGTACGTCGGCACGTCCAGCTTCGCGGCACCGATCATCCGGTCTACGATCGTCCGGTTCGAGTGCATCGAACCCGGCAGCTCCTGTTTCGCATCCATCCGCTCTACTCCGGTTCAGTGATCAGGCGCCTGCGGCCGGCTTGTACCACTCGAGACGCGGGTCCACCCTCGGCAATATGCGTTCGAGAAGCGCCTGGCGCTCCTCTTCGTCCATGAACGCCCCGGTGCGCGCCACCTCGGCGTTGCGCCGGACCAGCTCGGCCCGCTCCATGCCGACCACGGCGACGCTGACCGGCAGCGACCAGACATACCGCAGACACTCTTCGTGCCGGCAGACCCCTTCGCGCACCAGGGCGCCGTCGGCGGAGGTCTTCATCGCGATCACGGCGATGTCCCGCTCACGCGCTGCTTCGATGAGGGTCTGCTGGAAGCTCGCCTGGTGGTGGTCGATCGGGTTGACCGGAAACTGCAGCGTGTCGAACTGCCAGCCGTCGTCCCAGTACTCGAGCGCCCGCGCGTGCGCGGCGGCGGTCATGTGACCCGTGACACCCACGAACCGGACCGTTCCGCGCTTCTTCGCCTCGAAGATGTAGTCCATCGCGCCACCCGGCCGGAACGCTCGATCCACGTCCTCCGGGCTCTTCGTGCTGTGCAGCTGCCAGAGATCGAGGTAGTCCGTGCCGAGGCGCGTGAGGCTCCCCTCGAGGTGCTGCCTGGCGCTCTCGGCACTTCGGTCGGCGGGGGAATGGGTCTTCGTCATCAGGAACACCTGCGATCGGACTTCCCGGATCGCTCCGCCGAGCCAGCGTTCCGACAGTCCACCCTGGTAACTCTCGGCCGTGTCGAAGAACCGGATTCCCTCCTCGAGCGCGGTCTCCACCAGTCCGCGGGCGGCACGCTCGGATCCGGCGAGCCCCAGGTGGTGACCACCGAGACCGAGAATCGGAAGCTGCTCACCGGTCCGGCCGAGACGGCGGAGCGGGAGGTCGGAGGGACCGAGCGGCCCCGAGGCGATCCGGCCGCCCGACTGCCACAGGCGCATCGCGCCGGCTCCGCCCAGGCCCGCCGCGACGCCGGCCACTACGGCCGCAAAGGCCCTTCGGTTCACGTAACTCTCAGCGACCTGCGGACGCCGGATCGGCGACCGCGTCCGCGGGCAGCAGAGAGACCTGCACGTACCGCCCGGGGTCCAGCCACTGCCCGGCCGCATCGCCGATGCGCCGGGACGTGAGCGCCTCCAGCAGCGGGTCGAGATCCAGAATCAGCTCGAGCGGCTCACCGTCCCTGTCATACCCGGATATCGCCGCGAGCCAGAAGCCGTTGTCCTCGAGGTCCGTCTCGCGCGACCGCCGTCTCGTCTCCTTCACCTTCGCCAGGTTCTCGTCCGACGCCCCGTGCACGGACAGGCTGTCGATGACGGAGAACGTCGCGGCAGTGAGCTCTTCCAGTCTGTCGGGCTCCGCGCCGTAGCTGACCTGGACCCCGTAGCGCGGGTTCGGCACCCGGCTGGCACTGGCGTTCACGCTGGCCCCGTAGATCCCTCCGAGCTCTTCGCGCAGCACCTCCCGGAGCATGATGTCCAGGACGTCGGCGGTAGCCGAGAGCAGCAGGCGGTTCTCGCGCTGGTAGTCGAATGGGCCGGTGAACACGATCGCGGTCAGCGCCTTCGGTTCACTGCCCATGTGGACCGTCCGGCGCTCTACACCCGGCGGTGGGCGCACCCCGACGTCCCGCCATTCCTCGCTTCGCCCCGCGGCCGGCAGAGATCCCAGGTAGCGCTCCACCAGGGGCCGGAGCGCATCGATCTCGAAGGCGCCCACGAAGGTGAAGGTGAAGTCGCCGAAATCGGCGAACCGTTCCCGGTAGAACGCGAGCGCCTCGTCCAGGTCCACCTGCGCCAGGCGTTCCGGGCTCGGGGGCTGCCGTCGGGGGTGGCCCTGCGCGAGAACCACGCCCAGGGTGTCCGACCATACCGCCTCGGGGCTCGTTCCCCGGTTCCGGATCGCGGTCTCCACCCGGGTCATCAGCGATCGATAGGCGGTATCATCCTTGCGAGGCCGGGTGCCGTAGAGCGTGATCAGCTGGAACAGCGTCTCGAGGTCGCGGGGGGATGCCGAGCCGCTGAATCCCTCCTCCGTCTCGCCGATGAACGGGCTGACCGAGACCGCCTTTCCCGCCAGGCGCTTCTGAATCTCCACCGCACTCAACTCGCCTGCGCCGGAGGCCCCGACGATGGACGATGCCCAGGTGGCCGACAGGTACTCGTCGTCCGGGGCGAGCGAGGTTCCGCCCGGACTGCGGGAGTTGAACAGCACCTGGTCCGACTTGAATTCCGTCGGTTTCACCAGCACCCGGACACCATTGGACAACTGCCATTCCGTCACATCCACGGCTTCGTGCCGGATCTCGGAGACGATCTTCCCTCCTGCCGGCAGTTCGTCCAGGATCGTCCGGTCGGCGTCCGCGTCTTCCCACGGACCGACCGCCGCGGCGGAGACGGCTGCTGCCGCGAACACATCGAGCAGTTCATCCTCCCCCGGCACGTCCAACCCGGGCTTCTCGGGCGTCGCGGCGAGCAGCACCCGGTTCTTGTCGGATATCCAGTCACGCCCGAGGCGGTTCACCTCCTCCAGTTCGATCCCCGGCAGGTATCGCCGGGCGAGGGCATATTCGTAGGAAATTCCCGGAAACGACTCCCCCTGCAGAAAGGCGCGGCCGTATTCCGCGGCGTAGCTGGACGACTCGGTGTTTTCGCGCTCTTCCCAGGCCCGCTCGTAGCCGCGCAGCATGTCGGCCTTCTGACGATCCAGCTCCGCCCGGGTGAAGCCGTATCGGTCCACCCGCTCGGCCTCGACCAGGAGACGCTCCAGTCCGCTGGCCGTCTCGCCCTCGGCGACCGCCGCCTGCAGCTCGTACACCTCGCTGCCGCGCACCAGTGGACCCTTGCCGGATCCGGCATACAGGAAGGGCGGATTCTCGGATTCCTGCGTGATCTCGAAGAAGCGGAAGTTGAGCATCGAGTTGTAGGTGCGCTCCACCATGGCCCGTCGATAGTCCGCGTGCGTTCCGTCGGGCTCCGGCGGCAGCTTCCAGACGACACTGACCTGCGCCACCTGCAGCTCCGGGTCCGAGACGGACGACACCAGCGTTTCCTCGTGACCTGGAACGTCGAACACGGGCCTCCGGGGAGCATCCGGGCGCGCCTCGATGCGGGCGAAGCGGTCCCGGATCTGCGCCGCGACCTCCCCCGGATCGAAGTCGCCGACCGCGATCACGGCCATCAGGTCGGGACGATACCAGTCGTGGTAGAAGCGTCGCAGTGCGTCGTGCCCGAAGCTCTCGAGAATCTCCGGATCACCGATCGGCAGGCGTTCGCCGTAGCGTGAGCCGCGGAACAGGACCGGGAACTGCGCGTCCCGTACCCGCGAGGCCGCACCCTGTCCGAGGCGCCATTCTTCCAGCACCACGCCTCGCTCCTTCTCGATTTCCAGCGAGTCGAGCGTGATCTCGTGCGCCCACTCTTCGAGGATCTGCAGCCCCGTCTCCAGCAACCCGGCACTGTCGGTCGGGACCTCCAGCATGTAGACGGTCTCATCGAAGCTCGTATAGGCGTTGATGTCCGCGCCGAAACGCATGCCGATCCGTTCCAGGTAGTCCACGAGCTCCTGCTTCTCGAAGCTCCGGGTCCCGTTGAACGCCATGTGCTCCAGGAAATGCGCGAGGCCGCGCTGGTCCTCGTCCTCAAGCACGGAACCGGCGTTGACCACCAGGCGAAGGACCGCGCGGTTCGCGGGACGGTCGTTTCCGCGGACGTACCAGGTCAGACCGTTGGGTAGCGTACCCGACAGCACCGCGGGGTCCCTCGGCATGGGAGCGGAAGGCGGTGCCGTACTCGCCGCGGCCGTGTCCGCGACGGGCGGGATCGTCCTCTCCTGGCTAGCCAGCGGGCAAAGGCTGCCCGATCCCGCGAGCAGTCCGGCGAATATGAGCCCCCGCACGGCCGGACTCGAGGCAGCAGGCAGAAGCGGCTTCAACAGATCGACTCCTTCGCAGTCCGAAGGACTATTCCGCGACTCTCTGGGTGAGGCTGTGGAACAGCCGCGCGGCGACCGGAGAGGGCATGCCCTGATCGGCCGCCCGCTTCAGAACGCTGCTCAACGCCTCCAGTTCGCCGCCATCGAACCAGACGCCGCCGCACTCCGGGCACCGGTCCACGATCACTCCTTCGATCAGTTCCTTCCTCATCCTCGCGTTGTCGTGCAGACACTGTACGGGTTCTTCCCGACCCGCCTTGATCGCAAGCTCGCAGTCAGCGCAGGTGAGTGTGCCCTCGAAGTCCCGCAGCGTCGTTCGCTGGCCGCAGCGAGCGCACGCGTCAATGGTCCGCGCCTCTGCCACGTGGCGCACGCGGGTGGCCACGACGGCCGACAGTTCCGGAAGCGCCTTGATAGGGACAGGCCTGTCGCTGGAGGCGAAACACTCCTCGAACTCCGCCTCCGTGTAGTGGCGCACCTGCGAAAGTCCGGCGTCGACAACCAGGTAGTCGCCCTCGGCGGCCTCGATCGGCCCCGACTCGGTGGCGATGAGGGCATCCTGGTTCAGGCGACCCGCGTACACGCGTCCGGTACGGGTGTACATCCTCCAGTCCAACGCTCGTCCCCCCGCTGCGGGTGAGGAGGCGGATTCTGCTTCGCCTCGGCTTGAGCAGCTTTCAAGGTACGAACGTTATGGTAACGGCCCCCCCGCCGGGTGTCACGGGCGGCAGGGATGTGCTGGATGGTGATTGGGTTGCCGGCTTGCCGCGTCCGTTCAGTCCGTCCGGAAGCGGATCGGAAGCGTGGCCCAGGCCCCGACCTTCCGGTCACGGCTCTGTGCGGGAGCGAACCGCATCGCCGGGACGGCGGCCAGCACGACCTTGGCCAGCGCCGGGTCTCCTTCTGCGTCCACGATGGACGCTTCTCCGGCGTGCCCCTGATCGTCCACCCAGATTCGCAGCACCACTTCACCCGAGTTCCTGCGGTCCGGTCGATACTCTGAGCGGATACGCTTCGTGAGGTAGTCCCAGTTCAGCAGGCGGGGCGGTGAACTCGTGCCGACGCCGGGCATCGTCTCGGCGGGCGCGACATCGCCCACGGGCGGCCGCTCCAGGGACGGGGGTGCGATTCGCTCCGACGTCAGAGGGGGAGATTCGAAGCGCGGGCCGTCGGAGACGGGTCCAGCCGGAAGGGCCACGGCCGTTGCGGCGCGGGCTACGGGCACTCCTCGCCGATAGCCATCGGCCTGGCCGACCTGCCTGCACCGATCGATCTCGTTGATCAGCGCATCACCGTCGAACAGCCGTGACAGGTCCTTGCGATCCCGGTCGCTGGGAGTGAATCCGACGCAGTTCATCCGGACGATCTGCAGGACCTCCGCCGCCGAATAGCTGTCTCCCGTCATCATTCGAACGAGGTCGCTCTTGAGCAGGGAGCCTTCGTTCTGCGCCGCCGCAGGACGTGCCGATGCGCATGCGGCGACCACTGCCGCAGCGACGGCCAGCAGGACTCGATTCCCGTTGCGGATCCTGATCCGGTGCATCTCTCGATCTCCTTGAAACATGCTCCGGCGCGTCGGGGTGTCCGGCGTTCCCGTGCGCGCGCGGGCGATCGCGCCCGAGATTCGAGCAAGGGTCGTACCGGCATGGCCGGATCACCGTAACTGATTTCTCGACAGCTGCTTGGCTCTCGATCTCCCACCCGCGCTTTCCAGCGGACTGGCACTCTTTTGCGGTCCGAGCGGCTGTTTGCGAGGCCTCACGCTGGTCAGCGGTCGGGCACGCGTTGACGGACCGGGCCGCGAACGGGAGTTTCGCTTGCAGGTCGAGTCCCGTGAGGCGGCCCGTGCACCCGCGTCCTGCCCTGGCTTCCCGAGGCCCTGGAGATCGTCATTGAGCATCACTTCGAGGAACCTGCCCCGTCCGCCGGCAGCAGCTCTCCGGCCCCGAATGCCGGCGGTCCGGAACGCATTGGCCGGGCCGGTCCTTGCGACGGTCCTCGGTTGCATGTCCCCCGCCGACGACACTCCGGCCGCTGCGGGCGTCGATCCGCCGGAACGCGCCGCAGCGGTCCACGAGTCGCCGGCAAGGCCGGCGATCGAATGGTCGCCGCGCACCTACGTCGCCCATCGGGCCGCGGGACCCATCAAGGTGGATGGCAGGCTGTCCGAGAGGGGCTGGGCCGCCGCACGCTGGACCGAAGACTTCGTGGACATCGAGGGTCCTGCCCGACCCGCGCCGCACCTGCGCACCCGGGCCAAGATCGTCTGGGATGACCGGGCCCTGTGGATCGGCGCCGAGCTGGAGGAACCGCACGTCTGGGGCACACTGACAGAGCGCGATGCGGTCATCTACCAGGACGACGACTTCGAAGTGTTCATCGATCCGGATGGAGACACGCATGCCTATTATGAACTCGAGATCAACGCCCTCGGGACGGAATGGGACCTGCTGCTCATCCGGCCGTACCGGGACGGCGGACCGGCGGTGCACGCGTGGGACATCCCGGGGCTCCGGACGGCCGTGCACGTGAACGGGACCCTGAACGAGCCTGCGGACCGGGACAGCGGGTGGAGCGTGGAGATGGCCATTCCCTGGACCGGGCTGGCCGAGGCCACCGACGTCCCGGTGCCGCCCCGGGCCGGCGATCGCTGGCGGCTCAATTTCTCGCGCGTGGACTGGCCGGTGGACATCCTCGACGGACGCACCGTGAAGCGAGTCGACGCCGCGACCGGCGAGGCAGGCCCGGAGAGGAACTGGGTCTGGTCGCCGCAGGGCCTCGTCGCCATGCACTACCCGGAGATGTGGGGATTCCTCGAGTTCTCGGCCGCGACCGGCCCGTCGGACACGATAGCCGACGGGAATCGCGCAGCGGGTCCGGGGGTCGATCCCGTGGAGCAGGCCGGCTGGCACCTGCGCCGGATCTACTACGCCCAGCACGAATACCGGTCCCGGACGGGCACATGGGCCCACGACATCTCCGACCTGGGCGCCGATGCCGACCTGGAACGACCGACCGACCCGGGCGGAGCCGTCCCCCGGTTCAGCTCCGGCGGGCTGGTTTCGACGCCCAACGGCTACGAGGCGTGGGTCGTGCTGGACGACGGCCGGACGGTACGGATCGATGAGGAGGGACGGGTGCGGGTGTCGCGGTGAACTTCACCGGACTGGACTGGACGATCCTCTGCGTCGTCTACGTGGCCATGGTGGGAGGCGTGTTTCTGCTTCGCCCGTTCATGCGCAGCGTGGCCGACTTCCTCGCGGCGGGCCGATCCGCCGGACGCTACATGATCAGCGTTTCGCAGGGTGTGGCCGCGCTCGGGGCGATCTCGGTCGTCGGCTTCCTCGAGCAGAATTTCGTCGCGGGATTCTCGCTGACCTGGTGGGGAATGAGCACCGCCGTCGTGGTGCTGCTGATCACGGTGACGGGCTTCGTCATCTACCGGTTCCGCGAGACCCGCTGCCTCACCCTGGCCGAGTTCTTCGAGCGACGCTACAGCCGACGCTTCCGGGTGTTCATGGGGCTGCTCGCGTTCCTGTCGGGCATCGTGAACTTCGGCATATTCCCCGCCGTCGGCGCCCGCTTCTTCATCCACTACATCGGACTGCCCGGCACGCTGCAGTTCGGCACGCTCCACGTGGGAACCTACCCGGCGGTCATGGCGGTCCTGCTGCTCACGGCGCTGTTCTTCGTGTTCAGCGGCGGGCAGGTGGCGGTCATCATCACGGACTTCGTGCAGGGGATCTTCGTCAACCTGGTGTTCCTCGCCATCGTTCTGTTCCTGCTGGCCACTGTCTCGTGGGAGCAGATCTTCGTCGCGCTCGGCACGGCCCCCGTGGACGCATCGCTGATCAACCCGTTCCGCACGAGTCACGTGCAGGACTTCAATTTCTGGTACTTCCTGATCGGAACGATCGGGGTCGTCTACGTGGTCATGTCGTGGCAGGGAACGCAGGGATACAACGCGTCCGCCACCAGCGCCCACGAGGCCAAGATGGGGGCCGTGCTGTCCAACTGGCGCGGTCTGCCCCAGACACTGTTCCTCCTGGTGGTTCCGATCGTCGCCTACACGGTCCTGCATCACGCCGACTTCGCCGCGGAGTCCGCGATCGTCGCCGAACGAATGGCCGCCGCCGAGAGCGAGACGATCGCCAACCAGCTGCGGGTGCCTCTGGTGCTGACGCAGCTGCTGCCGACGGGACTGCTCGGCGCCTTCGCCGCCGTCATGCTCACGGCGTTCATCAGCACGCACGACACCTACCTGCATTCGTGGGGCAGCATCTTCGTACAGGACGTCGTGATGCCGTTGCGCGGCAGACCGTTCTCGCCGAAAGCCCACATGAGGGCACTGCGCCTGTCGATCGTCGGCGTAGCGCTGTTCATCTTTCTGTTCAGCATCCTGTTCCAGCAGAGCCAGTACATTTTCCTGTTCTTCGCGATCACGGGCGCGATCTTCGCCGGAGGTTCGGGCGCCGTCCTGATCGGCGGACTGTACTGGGACCGGGGCACCACCGCGGCGGCGTGGGCGGCGATGATCACCGGCTCGACGATCGCCGTGTCCGGCATCGTGGTCCATCAGCTGGTGGAGGACTTCCCGATCAACGGGCAGGTGTTCTGGGGAATCGCGATGGCGGCGTCGACGCTCGTGTACATATCCGTGTCCCTGCTCGGGCCGGTCCGCAGATACGATCTCGCGGACCTTCTGGCGCGAGGCGCCGCGGCCGGCGATCCTGAACCCGAACGGATCGGTCAGCCACCTGCGAAGGGCTGGCGGGCCCTCGGCCTCGGCCCGAATGCCAGCCGGGTGGACCGGTTGATCTACCTGGTCACGTACATCTGGATCGGAACCTGGACCCTCGTGTTCGCCGCCGGGACGATCTGGAATCTCACGCACGACGTGTCCGACGCCGACTGGCGGCGTTTCTGGGAGTTCTACGTCGCACTGCAGGTGGTCGTCTCGGGTGCGGTGATCCTGTGGTTCACGGCGGGCGGCCTCCGGGACCTCAAACAGATGCTGGCGAGGCTGTCGGTGGCCCGCCGGGACGCGTCGGATGACGGCTGGGTGGAGCGTTGACTCACCACTTGGAGGATGGATGATCCCCGTACTGGTCAGGAGCTCCGACAATCCGATCGTAACCGGATTCGACGTGCCGGCGATGCCGCCTCAGCTCGTGGATCCGACCTCAGTGTTCAATCCGGGAGCCACCAAGTTCGGCGACCGCTACTTGCTGTTGCTCCGGGTCCAGTCACGCGGGCGGCGCACCTTCCTCGTAGTGGCCGAGAGCGAGAACGGCCGGAACTTCGACGTGCGCGACCGGATCGTCGAGATCGAGGGGCTGGACCAGGTGGCGATGGGGATCCACCACGTCTTCGATCCGCGAATCACCCGGATCGAGGACAGCTGGTACGTGATGTTCGCCGTGGACACGGACACGGTCTGCCGGGTGGGGGTCGCACGCACGCTCGACTTCGAGCGGTTCGTGCTCGTGGGCATCGAGACCGGGCCGGATGTTCGCAACGGCGTGCTGTTTCCCGAGCGAAGGGGGGAAAAGTACCTGCGGCTCGATCGACCCAACCGGATCCAGCTCGCGGACGGCCCGACGACGGGAGACGAGATCGTGCTGTCCGAGTCGGAGGATCTCGTGAACTGGCGGAGCCTGGGAACGGTGCTCAAGGGCAGGCCGCGGCTATGGGACGAGCGCATAGGAGCGGGACCTCCTCCCGTTCGCACGAGGCACGGCTGGCTTCTGGTGTACCACGGCGTCGCGACCCACTTCTCGGGCTCCAACATCTACCAGGCGGGAGCGGCGTTGCTGGACCTCGATGATCCCCGGATCGTGCTGGCCCGCACCCGGGACAACATCCTGGAGCCGCGCAAGCTGTACGAGCTGGTGGGCCAGGTGCCGAACGTGGTGTTCCCCAGCGGCTGGATCGTGGACGGGGTGGATGAAGACGGGTTCGCGCCCGATGAGGCCCGGGTCCATCTGTATTACGGTGCTGCGGACACGTCGGTCTGCCTGGCCACGAGCACCGTCGGCCGGCTGATCGGCGCCTGTGCTTCCGACGATCCGGGTGTGTCCGGTCAGTCGTCGCCCGACTGAAACGCGCAGGGCAGCATCCCCAGCGCTTCGTCCACACCTTCGAGGTTGAACGTGTAGGACTCGCGCCGGAACTGATAGTCGGTCACCTGGACGGTGACCCGGGCCGCCCCCAGCGCGCGTCGCGTGAATTCGGCCGCGATCTCCGGGGGGGCGATCACCGCCATGCCCGTGCGCCGCAGGATCCAGCTCTCCGTATCGCCGAACGCCTCCCCATCGAATGCCCAGCGTACCCGGGCCCGCATGGCGCGGCCCAGGTAGGTGGAAGAGACGATCAGTCTCCCCTCGTCCCCCTCGCACGCCCAGGTCAGACCGCCGGCGCCTTTGACCGGGTTCTCCTCCGCGAGCGTGGTCACGCTCACCTGCCGGGCCTCGCCCTCCGAACGGTCGAAGAAATAGAAATCGCCCACCGGAACCTGGGCGACGACACTCGGCGCCACGACCAGCGTGAACGCCCCGATCAGCCAGGCACTCCTGAGTGCGGTCATCGGGTCCTCCTTTGCCCCGGCACTCGCGATCAGCCGCGGGCCGGAAGCGTGTGAAACCGCTCGAGGGCTTCCTCCTCCAGGCGCTCCCTGTGGTCCGGGTGCGCGATGTCGATCAGCAGACGGGCGCGGGCCTGGAGGTTCTTCCCGTACAGGTTCGCCACGCCCCACTCGGTCACCACGTAGTGCACGTGGGCCCGGGTCGAGACGACCCCGGCTCCCTGCTTGAGAAAGGAGACGATTCGGGACTCGCCCCGACGCGTGACCGAAGGGAGCGCGATGATCGGCTTGCCGCCCTCCGACAGGGAGGCTCCCCGGATGAAGTCCATCTGGCCGCCGACGCCCGAATACTGGCGGGTCCCGATGGAGTCGGCACAGACCTGACCGGTCAGATCCACTTCGATCGCGCTGTTGATCGCCGTCACTTTCGGATTGCGCCGGATGACCGCCGTATCGTTGGTATAGCCGACGTCCAGCATCGCCACCTGCGGGTTGTCGTCGATGTAGTCGTACAGACGCCGCGTGCCCATCACGAAGGTCGCCACCACCTTGCCGGGGTGGGTGCGCTTGTTGAGACCGTTGATGACGCCCGACTCGATCAGGTCGATCGCTCCGTCGGAGAACATCTCCGTGTGGATGCCCAGGTTCTTGTGCCCACCGAGTGCGGCGAGCACGGCATCGGGAATCGCGCCGATGCCCATCTGCAGCGTAGCGCCGTCCTCGATCAGCTCCGCGCACAGGTTTCCGATCGCGCGCTCCACCTCTCCCAGCTCCGGCGACGGCACTTCGTGCAGCGGATCGTCGCAGTCCACGAAGGCATCGATCTGGTCCACGTGGATCACCCCGTCGCCATGCGTACGCGGCATGTTGGGATTGGCCTGCGCGATCACGAACTTCGCCGCCTGCACGGCCGCCCGGCTGCAGTCCACCGATACGCCCAGCGAACAGAATCCGTGCTTGTCGGGCGGCGACACCTGGATCAGGGCGACATCCAGCGGGAGGATTCCCCGGCGGAACAGGTTCGAGGTCTCGCCGAGGAACACGGGAATGTAGCTGGACTCACCGGAGTTGACCGCGTCCCGGACGTTGGCGCCGACGAACAGCGCGTTGACGTGGAAGCTCTCGCTCAACTCCGGTGCGGCATAGGGCGCCGGTCCCTCGGTGTGCAGGTGCACGATTTCCACGTTTCTCAACTCCGGCGCTCGTGCCGTCATCGCCTCGATCAGCAGCCGCGGGGCGGCGGCGACCGACTGGATGAAGACGCGGTTGTCGGAGCCGATTATGGATACGGCCTGCTCTGCGGTCGTGCGGTTCATCGTATCAATCACCCATCGGGCCCTGCGCAGCGACCCGGATCAGAGTTTCTTCGCAAGTTCGTCCAGCATTTCGTCGGTCATCGCGTCCAGGTCGTACTGGTGCTTCCAGCCCCATTCCGTTCGCGCCGCCGAGTCGTCGATCCTCCGCGGCCACGATTCGGCGATGCGCTGGCGCTCCGGATCCACGTCGCAGGTGAGCTCGAAATCCGGCAGCCGCCGTCGGATCGATTCCGCGATCTTCTCGGGAGTGAGCTGCATGGCCGTGACGTTGAACGCGTTCCGGTGCGTCAGGCTGTCGGCGGGCGCTTCCATCAGCTCGACGGCGGCCCGGATCGCGTCCGGCATGTACATCATGTCCAGCTGCGTCTCGCCGGAGAGGAAGCACTCGTACCGGTTGTGACGCACGGCTTCGTAGTAGATCTCGACTGCGTAGTCCGTGGTTCCCCCGCCGGGCTCGGCCACGTGCGAGATCAGGCCCGGATAGCGGACGCCGCGCGTGTCGAGACCGAACCGGGTGTAGTAGTAGTCGCACAGCAGTTCACCCGCGACCTTGGACACTCCGTACATCGTATTCGGACGCTGGATCGTGTCCTGCGGTGTCGGATCGGGGGGCGTGGAAGGGCCGAAGGCGGCGATCGAGCTCGGCGTGAATACCGCACATCCCCTGGCCCGCGCCACTTCGAGGACGTTGAACAGGCCGCCGATGTTGACCTGGTAGGTCAGCTGCGGCCGTCGCTCTCCCACCGCCGAGAGGATCGCGGCCAGATGGAATATCGTGTCGGCCCGGTGACGACCCACGGCGGCGTCCAGGGACTCGCCGTTGGTCACGTCCACGAAGGCGAACGGACCGGACTCGGAGCCCGCCGACCGGATGTCCGTCGCCAGCACCGCGTCGGTGCCGTACTCGTCCCGCAGGCGACTGACCATCTCGGTGCCGATCTGACCGGCCGCTCCCGTCACTACGATTCGGTTCATTTCTCCCTCGTGCGGGCGGGTCCGCCGGGCCGGTCGACGCCGTGACCGACCGGCCCGGCGCTCAGTCGAGCTCGCGATCCTCAAGCCTATCGGGGCGGCAAGATCCCGGCCACGCCCCTGTCTGTCAACGAGACGACGACGGGAAATCCAGAGCCGGATATATCGTTATGAAATAAAGTGTTGGCGACCTCGCGGCATCGGCGCTGAACGGCGGTGGTTCGGTCGACCGCCCGTCGCGCTACCACCCGGCCCGTTGCGGGTCGTTTCGTCGCATGCCCGTGCCGGGCGAGGACGGCCCCCGGTCCGAAAATGCGGAAGCCCCGCCGAAACGGGGCTTCCTCCGAGGCTGCGGAAGGAGTGGCTGTCCGACTCGATGCCGGACGGAAGGTGTAACCCTGCAAGGCCACATCCCAGGGATGCGGCTCACCTCCAATCTGGACTCCTCGCAGAATTCCACAATCCTCCTTTCGTACGCATCGCTATGGTACATTCGTACTCCAGGAAATTCCCTCGTGGGAATCGATCAGCTGCTGCAGGTCGCTTGCGCACCCGTTGCCGTTGCCGTCGATTTGCGGGGTCCGGGGACCGGGAGGGGGTCACGGGTTCACACACACGGCTGGAGACCTCGCCGATCATGCATGAACCTGGCAGCGGAACGGCGCCACGCGCCTCGCAGGGCTCACAGGACGCGGAAGAGATTCGCGTCCTTATAGCACTCGCGGTGCCGTTCCTGCGCGCCGGTGTCCGGCAGACGGTCTCGGAGCAGAGCGACATGCGAGTGGTCGGAGAGGTGTCCGAGCTCGATCAGGTGATTCCGGCCGTTCTCGAGCTGGCACCCGACATCGTCGTTCTGGACACCGACTATCAGCGTCAGGTGCCCGGACTCGTGCAGCAGGTGCATGAGTGCCGAGCGGCCACCGGCGTCCTGGTAATGGTGAATCATTCTGACGAGGAGTGCGTAATCCGGTCCATGCTCGCGACCCCGGGCGGACCGCAGTTCTCGGATGACGCCGTTTCGAAGCTCAACGAGTGCTGCCTGATGGCACTCCGGGCCTCGGCTCGCGGCTGCGTCCCCAAGGTCGCCGACCCCGAGCGGCTGATCCGCGCGATCCGCACGGTGAACGCCGGCGGACTGGCCGCCGGCGCATGGCTCGCATCGATGGTCGGGCGCCTGTCGGATTCCCCTCCCTCCGAGGGCCGGGTCACCGGCCGCGAACTGGACATCATCTCGCTCGTCGCGCGGGGGCTGGAGAACAAGGAAATCGCCGCGGAGCTGGACATCGCCGAGCAGACGGTGAAGAACCACCTGAGCCGCGCGATGAAGAAGCTGGGACTCCGCAACCGGCAGGAAGTGGCGATGTTCGCGATCCGGGTGCACCTGGATTCG
>Ga0209536_100007275_pt1 | contig 16805 bp, 11 predicted proteins | sample DeeMarSeWOR28_12_FD_187461 | JGI IMG/M metagenome (GOLD analysis project Ga0209536, IMG submission 187461) | Marine sediment microbial communities from White Oak River estuary, North Carolina - WOR-2-8_12 (SPAdes) (version 2) | ecosystem: Environmental > Aquatic > Marine > Intertidal zone >... | reverse complement strand
AAAGTCCTTTCAAAAATTGAACTTCGACCGAAGTAAATTCGAGATCCTGATAGTCGACGATGGATCAACAGACACAACCATTGAATTCTTAGAAAATTTCAAAAATGAAGCGAACTATGCGTTAAGTTACCATTCGCAGGAAAATCAGGGACCGGGCGCTGCACGTAACACCGGTATGAGAGAGGCAGACGGAGATTTTTATATATTTGTTGATTCTGATTGTACCGTCCCTGAACAGTGGTTAAGCGAGATCGACCGTTCTTTAAATAAAGAGAAGGCTGATGCATATGGGGGCCCAGACACCTATCGTGATGATTTTCCTCCAATTCTGAAAGCCATTAACTATAGTATGACATCCTTTCTAACGACAGGTGGGTTAAGAGGAAGAAAAGGGAAAAAACTGGCAAAGTTTTATCCACGATCATTTAATATGGGATTAAGCAGGAATCTGGGTGAGAAGATTGGTGGCTTTGGATCTCTACGCCATGGTCAGGATATTGAATATAGTAACAGAATTATAAAAAGTGGTGCTCATGTTGTCTTTGTTGAAGCAGCGCCCGTTTTTCATAAAAGAAGAACAAATATTCGTCGGTTCTATAAACAGGTTTTTAATTGGGGTGTGGCCAGAATTAATCTTTATATCCTGGATAAATCGATGCTGGAACCGTTACATGCTGCCCCTGCTCTCATCACCATGACCGGTCTTATGATAAGTTTTCTCGCTATTTTTTTATCCGTTTTTCAAACAATTTTTTGGATTGGATGTCTGCTGTTCGGTATTATAGTGCTTTATTCAATGCTTGATTCAATCCGCAAATATAAAAATATCAAACCGGCTTTTTATTTACCTCTTATTATGCCGGCACAAATTTTTGGATACGGTTTTGGATTCATTTTTAATTTTGTAAGAAGGATCGTCTTTCAAAAGAAAGAATTTACCGGATTTAAAAAACATTATTATAAATAAACCAACTGAATCACCGATTTTATGTGATAAAATTGAGAAAATAGTTTACTCCGTAAATCTGAGGATTGTATGGCTAAATCAAAAAAACGTAAAACCACAGGTCATAAAACAACATCAGAGGAAAAAAAGAGTTTTTCGTTGCCCACAAATCAGCAGGATATTATTTTCCTCGCGGCAATTACGATTTTACTGGTTATTATGCTCAAACCAATGGTTATCGATGGATTATCTCCTCAGGGTGTGGATGTCGTTGGATCTCTTGGTGCAACGCACCAAACCACAGAATTTTATGAAAATACAGGTACACGTGCCCTCTGGAATCCTTATTTATTTTCCGGAATGCCGCAATATCATAGGATTGGTCCTCTAACTTTATCAATTGATACAATTCTATACTATTTATCGAGATTCCTCAGTACCGTATTTATATTTTATCTTTTTGCCGCCTTTGGTACATATCTGTTATTTCGATATTTAAAGATGTCGCCAATGATCAGTTTTTTAGCCACCCTCATGTTCATCCTGATGCCGCATTATAAATCACTTTATACAGAAGGTCATATGGCAAAATTTCGTGCGCTGATGATACTTCCATGGATTACTCTGACATTTCTATATTTTCTTGATAAAAGAAATCTATTATCGGCTGCACTCTTTGCCATCGCTTTTGGTGCCCAAATAAGAACTCAACATTATCAGATCGTCTTCTACACGGCCTTACTCATCCTGGCAATTGGGCTCTACCCGGTTTTGAAGGATCTTATAGACAAAAAGTATGCAGCCTTTGCCAAATCAGCCGCTATGGTCATTGGCGCCGTAATTCTTGGAATTATGATGTCCTCTCAGCCCCTGTTTCTGGCGAAAGAATATATTCCCTACTCAAAAAGGGGTAAAACAACGATCGATCTGAGTAAACAAAATGAAGCCGTCACAGAACAATCACCTTCTGATGGTGTCCAGATTGAATATGCCACACAGTGGTCCACCCATCCATCCGAAATTTTGACCTGGTTGATTCCCAGATTTTATGGCGGAATGTCTGCTGAGAAATATACCGGGAAAGATGCCGCACAATTGAAAGGAAGATTAATTCCCGGATATTGGGGTTATATGCCTTTTACACAAAGTTACGAATATATGGGTGTGCTTACCTTAATTCTGGCATTTATTGGAATAGTTGCCGCTCGAACAAAACCCTTTATCAAGAGTTTGCTGATTATTGCATGCCTGTTTATTCTGTTATCTTTTGGCCGGCATTTTTTGCTCTTCTACAGTGTCTTCTATGACTATTTTCCTTTTTTTAATAAATTCAGAGTACCTGTCATGAGTGTCACAGTTACTTCATTTATTGTGGCAATTCTTGCCGCTTACGGTCTCAACTATTTATCGAATCAGCCAATTTTACAATCATTGAAAGACAACAAATCTTTGTTGTACATTCTCGGTGGATTTTTCACACTTGGTCTTATTGTGCTGGCAATGAGCAACGGATTTAGCTATAGTTTCGCCAGGGATAACTATGACCCACGTGTTCTGGAATTAATAAAAACCGCGCGTAAGGAGTTTCTCTCACAGGATTTAATTCGTTATTTTATTTTACTTATCCTCGGTTCTGGAGCAATCTTCGCCTATTTGTTCAGAAAAATTTCGTTTAATATCATGATGCTCGCTCTAACGATCCTGATTCTATTTGATCTTATAGATGTCCAAAGTCGTTATCAGAATAAGTTTACGGATCTGGAGAAAATCGAAAAACAATATTTTGCCAAATCACCCACAGATGATTATTTACTGGCTGACAATGAAATTTTTCGGGTATTTCCTGTAGGAAGATCCTTTGGTGAAAACCGCTGGGCTTATTTCCATCAGACGATCGGTGGTTATTCTGCGATCAAGATGTATACAATTGAGGAAATAATAACAAACAATCTGTACAGTGGATGGGATAAACAATTTCCGATTAATTTTAATGTGATGAAAATCCTAAATGTCAAATACCTTATCACTGCCCAAAAAATAGAAAATGAGAAACTCGAACTTGTACTGGAAGATGAAAAAACCCAGAATTTTACCTATCTGTACAAAGAGAGACTTCCACGAGGTTTTTTTGTTGGCCAGACCAAAGTAATCTCAGATGAATATGAAAGGTTAAAAGAACTCAATAGAAAAGAGTTCGATCCGGCGAAAACAGCAATACTTGAAGAATCATTAAAGCAGGATGTTCAGCATCCGGATTCAAGTTGGAGTCAAGTTACGTCTTTTGATCCGAATCATATTCAGTTTGATGTTTACACAGACAAAAAAGGCCTCTTTGTTATTTCAGAGATGTATTATCCCCCGGGCTGGAAAATAGTCGTTAACGATCAGCCGCTTGAAAAGATATATAGAACCAATCATGCGGTTATGTCATTCGTCATACCGGCAGGACAACATACAGTTCGCTTGGATTTTGATCCTGACTCATTTAACAACAACATAAAGATGTCTTACGCTTCTACCGGCATACTATACATTATCGTGATTGTATCTTTGATACTGATGTTCAGAGAAAAACTGCCTGCCCTGCTCCGAAGAAAAAATGAATCGTCTGCCGGGGCCGAATGAAAAAGGTATTAATCATTACCTACTATTGGCCGCCGGCCGGTGGTCCCGGCGTACAAAGAATCATTAAATTTACCAGACAATTCCCTGACTTTGGTTGGCAGCCGATTATCCTCACCGTAAAAGATCCATCCAGTCCGGCAAAAGATACTTCCCTCATTGATCAAATACCCGAAGAGTGTAAGGTTTATAAAACAAATACTCTAGAACCGTTTACATTATATAAATACTTTACCGGTAAAAAGAAAAATGCTTCTCTTGCAAAAGATACAATTATTCAGCGGCCGGACGAAAAATTGAGCGAAAAGATCTCACGTATCATTCGTGCCAATATATTTTTGCCTGATGCGCGGGTTGGATGGATCCCCGCGATGATTAAACAAGGTCTTCGTATTATAGAGCAGGATAAACCTGAGGTTATATTCAGCACATCGCCACCTCACTCTCTGCAATTAGGTGCAAAGAAGCTGGCAAAAAAAAGTGGTCTCAAATGGATTGCTGATTTTCGTGATCCATGGATTGACGCCTACTGGGAAAAAGATATCGAGAGATTTGGCTTTAGCAGTCGATTGAATCAAAAACTTGAACAGGGTGTGCTTGAAAGTGCAAATGTGATAACTACAGTAAGCGATGGTATTTGTGATCATTTTAGAATGAAAACCGACAATCGTTTCGAGACTATTTATTCAGGATTTGATATCGTTAATCATGATTCTATCAGATCTGATTACTTTGAGATCATGTATTTTGGCAATATGAGTAAGTTCCAATCTCCCCTTCCTGTTCTAAAGGCGATTGACCTGCTACCTGCAGAAAAAAAAACACGGACTAAAATTATTTTTGTAGGGAATGTTTTTAGCGGGTTTGAAGAACTGATACATCAGTATCCCGATATAATGATTGAAAACCGCTCGTACCTGCCGCGCGATCAGATGATGGAGTTTGGAAAAACTGCCAGTCTGCTGCTTTTAATAAATTTAGAAATTGAATACGGTAAAGGTCTTATCACGGCTAAAATATTTGATTATCTCTCGCTACGCAAACCAATTTTGGCTATCGCAGAAAAGGGTGGTTCGCTGGATGAACTTCTGGATAAAACAGAAAGCGGTAAAGTATTCGCAAAGCACAACATCAAGGATATATCTGCCTTCATCAAAACACATATGGATCTATGGCTGGAAAAATCCGTTTTGCTTCTTCAGGATAATCAGAATCTGGATCCATACAGAACAAAAAATAATGTCAAAAAATTGACCGAGCTTTTTGAACAGCTTTCATGATTTATGATAAAACCATTGTCAGCTACAACCGTGTTTTTCGACATCTGCCAAATACAGACAAAACAAAAAAGGAAAATTTTCAATTTCTATAATAGTTCTTATTTAGGGACACAGCATGTCGAAGACCTCGTTATACGAGTGCTGTATCCGCATGTAAATGTAAAATGTGCATCTGGAAATATATCAATTGATAAACACGGTTCATCCAATGTCAATCAATAAAAAAATATTTATGTTAAATAAATTCTGGGCCGATCTTCAATCTCCAAAAAACCGCTATCCAATTCCCGAAGATCTTCATAGTCAACAACTGGGTTACTATTATTTCATATTCGATGAAGAAAGAGTAGCAGCCGGAAAAGATCAGAAATTAATCAGTCAATTTGACAAAAACGGAATTCCTCTAAACAAGACATATATTGATGTAACCGATAAGAACTATGTCTATTTTCCCATTTCCATCGGCCAGATGGGGCTTGCCGTATATCATACCTATTTAAAAAGCAAGTCAACACATGATAAAAATCGCTTTCTTAAATTCGCCGATTGGTTCGCCGGACATGCAAGTATGGATCAGACATTAGGTGCACGCTGGTTGACCGATGTACCTTTACCTCAATATAATAATCCCGGCCCCTGGCAATCCGCTTTTGCACAAAGCCGTGCCATTTCTATTTTACTGAGAGGCTATCAATTAACAAACGATGACAGATATGTCAGGATGGCCGAAAAAGCACTGATATCGTATACCCACCCCGTAGACGCAGGAGGTGTCGCAACATTTACAGAACACGGTCCATTTTATGAAGAGTATACCGCAAAAGGACCGACACTTGTCTTAAATGGTATGATTTTTTCTCTTTTCGGTGTAATGGATTTTGTTCGAATGTTTCCCGGCAATGAATTGGCAAGAGATATTCATGATCGTGGAATCAAAACTCTACAGCTAATTTTACCGCAATATAACCTTGGCTTCTGGTCTCGCTATAATTTGTGTCGCATAAAGGGATATCCGGCCGTTGATCCGGCGACTATCGGTTATCAACGGCTTCATGTTTTACAACTTGACGTCATGCATCGATACACGAAGATAGATCTGTTCAAACACTATATGAATATTTTTAAAGGACAGGATACGCTCTCGAATATATTCAAAATGTACAAAACAAAGTACAAATCACTTAAAGCACTAAACCGTTTATAAACAAATACTTATTCAAGGATATTCCTCCCTGATTGGTATCATTAATTCAATTTCTTACTATTTTTTTACTTGTATTCGTTCAATTTTATATATATATTATTGAGTAATTTTTTTACTCAATAATATGCTAAAATCAATCATCACATCAGAAACCCGGATAAAAGTTTTATTACGATTCTTTCTTAATCCATCATCGTCCGCATATCTACGTCAGCTGGCCAAAGAGTTTGAAGAATCGACAAACAGTATTCGTGTTGAACTGAATAAATTATCCCAGGCGAAAATTTTAAATGCCCATTACGAAGGCAGAAACAGAATATTCGAGGCAAACAGAGACCACCCTCTCTTTGAAGAAATTCGAAACATTGTTCTGAAATCAACCGGGATTGATAAGGTACTTTCTAATATTATTCAAAAACTGGGTGACATCAGTTTTGCTTTCGTTCGCGGAGATTATGCCGTTGGAAAAGACTCAGGTCTGATTGACCTCGTTATCGTTGGTAATCACATAAACTTTCAGGAACTCGAACGGGTTCGCAGGAAGACTGAATCTCTTATCAATCGTAAAATCTCCATTCTCACCCTAAAAGATAGTGAGTATTCAAAGTTAGAAGAGAATTTTGATCAGGGAGAAATGCTCATTTTATTTAAAGGAAAACGACCATGAAAATTGGCATGATACTGGATCATGAATTTCCCCCTGATATCCGTGTTGAGAATGAAGCGGCTACGCTCTTAGAAAATGGATACGCGGTAGATATTCTATGTTTTACTCATAGCAAGCAAAAAATGGGAAAGGATTTATACAACGGAATTACTCTCCATCGGCTTTACAAAAGTAAAACCTGGGTAAAAAAGGGGCGTGCCCTGGTGAATACACCATTTGACTTCTATACCCCTTATTGGTGTAAACAGATCAGGAACTTCGCAGAGTCACAGAAGATCGACATTCTCCATGTACATGATCTATATATGCTTGGAGCAGCGTTTGCAGCAAACAAATCATATGGCTTGAAAATTATATCTGATTTACATGAAAATTATGTGGATGGCCTAAGTAATTATCAATTTGCTACTACTTTTCCCGGAAATGTGCTCATTTCGCAAAAAAAGTGGTATCAAAAAGAAAAAGAGTGGTGCAAAAAAGCCGATGCGCTTATTACTGTCATTGAAGAAGCAGTCGATCGTTACGCCACTTTAGGAGTACTGAGAGAGAAGATACATGTGGTTGCCAATTATGTAAATATAGAAAAGTTTTTAGATCCTGAGGATGATGAAAAAATTATAAATCAATATAAACACCGATTTGTCGCTACGTATATCGGTGGATTTGACCTTCATCGCGGACTGGAAAGTATCATTCAGGCCATTCCACAAATAGTAAGTGAAATTCCTGAGTTTTTACTGGTGCTGGTGGGGAGTGGAAAAAATCTGAGTAGCCTAAAAATGCTTGCTCAGCAACTGAATATTGCCAGTCATATATCATTTGAAGGATTTCAGCCAGAGAAGAAATTACCTTCCTACATAAAGGCCAGTACAATCTGCCTGATTCCGCATCTAAAAACGACACATACGGATAATACAATCCCTCATAAGCTTTTTCATTATATGCTCCTGGAAAAACCTGTTGTATCCACCGATTGTAATCCTATCCAGAGAATTGTGGAAGAGACACGATCAGGTAAAATCTATCCGAGTAACAATTCGAAAAAGTTTGCAGAAGCGATAATTTCACTCTATCAAACTAAAGAGAGAATAAAGGAAGTTGGTAAATCCGGTAAAACTGCGGTTTTAGAAAAATATAACTGGCAAATCGCCGGAAAGGCTCTTCTGGATTTATACAAGAACATAACTAATCAAACCGACCAACCATCCACTAAAAATGGAACTTGAAAGTTGTTGGAGAATATTATGCTTCAAGCCATTATAAAAAAAGGACATGTTTTAAATGAGGAAGTTCCCGCACCGGTAGTTTCGAAGGGAAGTGTTTTAATTAAAGTTGTTTCCAGCTGTATATCTGTTGGGACAGAATTATCCAGCGTTGTCGCCAGCGGTGAACCACTAATAAAACGTGCTTTAGAGCAACCGGAAAAGGTATTAAAAGCATTTAATATGCTACGAACAAACGGTATCGCCAAGACCATAGAAAATGTTAAAGGTGAAGTTGAAAAAGGAAAACCTGTAGGTTATTCTCTGAGCGGAATCATTATCGGTATAGGTGAAGGTGTACAAGAATTTAATGTCGGTGACAGAGTTGCTGCAGCCGGTGGTGGCCGCGCAAATCATGCTGAATATGTCGACGTACCTGTCAATCTTGTCGTTAAACTACCGCTTGACCTCGATTATCAAAGCGCCGCTTCCGTAGCAATTGGCGCCATTGCTATGCAGGGAATCCGCCGATCTCATCTTCAATTTGGAGAATTTGCAGTCGTTTTTGGTTCAGGGATTATCGGCCTTTTAACTCTTCAGATGCTTTCCCATGCGGGTATCCGTACTGCTGTTATTGATATCGATGATTCACGGCTGGCATTGGCTGAGAAGCTTGGGGCAGAAATCTGCCTCAATCCGAATTCTACAGATGTGGTATCCGGCATCATAAACTGGTCAAATGGACAAGGTGCTGATGCTGTGCTGTTCACGGCTGCTACTTCCAGCAGTTTACCGCTATCTCAATCTTTCAAAATGTCAAAGAAAAAAGGAAGAGTAATTCTTGTAGGTGTGAGTGGAATGGAAATCGAAAGAAGTGATATATATGCGAAAGAACTCGATCTGCTTATATCCACTTCATACGGGCCGGGTAGATATGATAAAAATTACGAGGAAAAAAATATTGACTATCCTTATAGTTATGTACGCTGGACCGAAAAACGAAATATGGAAGAATATTTAAGATTAATTGATAGTGGAGATATAAAAATTGAGCCCCTTATCAGTAACACCTTTCCTTTCGAAAAAGTAAAAGAAGCGTTTATATCTTTAAAGGATTCGCCGAGTAAACCACTCATGGTATATCTGGATTATGGAGAGACAGATCTGACCCAATTAAATAAAATTGAAAAACCCGACAGATCAGTCATCATAAACCGTAATCTGGCCGTGAAAGGGAAAATTAATGTAGCACTTGTCGGAGCAGGAAATTTTGCCACCAAAACTCACCTTCCTAATCTGCAGATTCAAAAAGATAACTATATTGTTCGCGCCATCTGTGACCAAAATGGTTATTCCGGTAAATATGAAGGAGAAAAGTATGGCGTTAGTTACGTCACATCCGATTTCAATGAAATTCTTAGGGATGATGAGATTGATTTGATCATGATCTGTACAAGGCATGATAGCCATGCCAGGCTCGCTTTAAGTGGGTTACAGGCCGGTAAGAATGTATTTGTAGAGAAACCACTGGCAACGAACCGCGGAGAATTGAACGCTATTCATTCGTTTTATAAGGGTTCTAAAGGAAAAACTCCCTTACTCATGGTAGGCTACAATCGCCGCTTCAGCCCCTATGCCCAGGAAATTAAAAAAGCAATTCAGATAAGGATCAATCCTCTTTTCATGCATTACCGGATGAATGCCGGATTTGTGCCACTGGATCATTGGGTACATGAGAGTGGTGGTAGAATAGTCGGCGAAGCATGTCATATTATAGATTTGATGACTTTTTTTACTGAAAGCCGAATCACGTCTGTTAATTATGAGGGCCTCACCCCACAATCCAAATCTATTAGTGGGGATGATAATCGCTCTATGATCTTAAAATATGAGGATGGATCGGTCGCTACAATCGAATATTTTGCCGTAGGCCATAAAAACATACCCAAGGAATATCTGGAAATCCATTTTGATCACAAGTCAATCATTATGGATGATTACAAATCATTAAAAGGCTACGGTCTTCAACTCAATGAACTGTCTTCAAAAACAAGCCAAAAGGGACATTTTGAAGAATTAAAGGCACTCTCGGTATCCCTCGTGAATGAAAACAAACCGTGGCCCATTGAACTGCGGGATATGATCCAAACGACAGAGGTGACGCTGTTAATAAAAGATTAAGGGTTTGTAATCCGAGTTTCATTTTGTGAAAGAGAATTACTTCCGAGATTAAGTTATATGTATAAATTTTCTTTTGTCATATTACATTATTTAACCGAAAAGGACACAATCGAATGTATCGATTCGATTCTTGATAATGTTGTTTATCCGGACTATCATATAATCATTGTTGATAATGGTTCCGGTAACAGTTCCGGTATAGCTTTAAAAAACAGATATTCAAAAAACAAGAAGATTGAAGTGATCCTTACCGGAGAGAATCTGGGATTTGCCAGAGGCCATAATATTGGATACCAGTATGCAAAGCACACTTTGCAATCAGATTTTATTGCCTTACTAAATAATGACACCCTTATCGATCAGGAAGAATTTGTTCAAAAGGTTATAGATAAATTTGACAATAGCCAATTTCATATTCTGGGTCCGGATATCATCTCTACAAAAGATGAGCGTCATCAAAATCCATGTCCGAAGAATCTGCAAAGTATTCCCAACCTTAAAAAGCATATACTAAACAACAGAATTTTACTTTTACTCAATTACATATTCCTTGACAGATTTTTAGAAACGTTGAAAAAAAGTATTTTCAAGAAACCTCTGATTGTCCCTCCACAAATAATGAGTGATAGTTCTCCCGACGTCGAAAAACCTGATGTTCAGTTACATGCCAGTTGTTTGATATTTTCTCCGCTGTATATAGAATTATATGAAGGACTTTATCCAAAAACTTACATGTATTCAGAGGAAGCGATTCTTTATTTCATCGCAAAAAGAGATGGATTAAGCACACTCTATTATCCTGAGGTAATAATATATCATAAAGAGGATTCTTCTACTGAGTATTCATATAAACGGAATTACAAAAAAAGAAGATTTTATTTAAAAAATTTTATTCACTCCGGAAAAATATTGTTGGATTTAATGGAAGAAAATAATCAGCAATAAGAAAAAAAGCATAAAAATGAAAATTTCGACTGAAAACTATAGAATTTTGTGGAGGTTTCATGCAAGCGTGCAGGATTTGCAATAATAGTAAAGGAAATAAAACTCATATCGCACGCGAGATGATGTTTGGAATGAGAGATGAATTTGAATATCTGGAGTGTGGGGAATGTGGATGCTTACAAATCTTAAAGATTCCTGATAACCTTTCCAAGTATTACCCTTCTGACTATAATCCGTTTGATGGTATAAAAAATATTCATGATGATTTTATAAAATCACGCTTAAAAATTCAGGTCTCAAAATATTGCCTCTATGGAAAAAAATTTGTGATCGGCTGGATGCTTTCTAACATGTACAATTATGGATTCCTGTCCAAGATTAGAAATCTAGATCTCGATTTAAATTCAAAGATATTGGATATTGGTTCAGGTGGCGGAACAATACTAATATATTTGAGCAAACATGGCTTTGAAAATTTAACTGGAGTAGATCCCTTCATAGAAGATGACATCATTTATGACAATGGCGTCAGAATTATTAAAAAGGACTTATATGACGTCGAAGAAAAATATGATTTTATCATGCTCAATCATTCGTTCGAGCATATGCCTGAATCACTCTCTGTATTGAAAAAATTAAATCAAATCATTTTACCGGGTAAATACGTGTTAATTCGTATTCCTGTAGCAGATTGTTATCCCTGGAGGAAATATAATGTTAACTGGATTGCCCTTGATCCTCCGCGACATTTGTATATACATACGACAAAAAGTATGGAACTCCTCGCAAAAAAAGCAGGTTTCCAATTAGCAAATATAATATATGATTCGAATGAAAAGCAGTTTTGGGGAAGCGAACAATATCTGAAGGATATTCCCCTCCTGGATAAGAGATCCTATTTCCAAAATCCAAAAAATTCAATCTTTAGTAAAAAACAAATCAAAGAGTTTAGAGCTAAGACCATTGAGCTAAATAAAAATAAGGACGGTGATGCTGCTTGCTTTTACTTATATAAGCCTTCCGCTGAATAGGAATTCTAAATAAGCATCACAACTGGGTTCATACGTGATTGAGAATATTAAATCCACCTTAAAAAATTCTTTCATTTATAGTCTGGGCAGTATATCAACAAAACTTGCCGGACTCATACTGATTCCGCTTTACACGGACTATCTGACTGTGTCCGAATATGGTATTTTAGCCTTGCTGGAAATAAGTTCTCAACTTATCATTGCAGTCTTCTCTATGAAAATCAACTCGGCTCTATTTAGGTGGTACTGGGAAGAAGAATATAGAAATAAGCAAAAATCCATCTTTTTTACAACTCTGATTTTTACAGTATTTATTTCACTTTCACTTTGTATTGTATTGTTAAAATTCACACCATATTTTTCAACATTATTATTCAATACTGAAAATTATACCTATCTCATCAAGCTCTTACTGATATCCGCGGCTCTACAAATCATCTCACAGATGCCCCTTACCCTGATGCGTCTTCAGGAAAAATCAATTTTGTACTCGTCGGCAAATATCGTACGTCTCATTATCACTTTAATTTGTACTATATATTTTATTGTCTCTCTCGGAAAAAGAGTTGAGGCTGTTTACGAGGCTCAGATTATCGGGCACTTCATCTTTTTTATTATTATCATAAAGTATATTCTAAAAAACATCGAGATTAGATTTCAATCAAAGACTCTGTTGGCAATGCTTGCTTTTAGTTTTCCGTTGATCTTTGTTGAAGTATCAAGTGTCGTCTTTAATATAACATCAAGATATTGCTTAAATTTTTTAGGCACACTTGCTGACGTTGGAACGTTCTCATTAGGTTTTAAAGTCGCAAATTCGATTCATATTTTCCTGATAAGTTCGGCAATGCTGGCCGTTTTCCCAATTGTCTTTAAAAAAATGAACGATCCGGATAATAAAAGATTCTATTCAAAATTAATGACCTATTTTTCATTCGTGGTTATGATATTTGTCCTTACTGCCTCTATTTTTAGTAAAGAAATCATCAGAATTTTGACAGATAACAGGGAATATTGGATTGCCCATGAGGTTATTCCCCTCATTTGTCTCACAATTTTTTTTGGTATGCTGAAATCCTTGTCTCTTATAGGATTACATATCACAAAAAAGACAAAAACAATAGCGATTATCACAGTAATGATGACTCTCCTAAATATTTGTTTAAATTTATTCTTCGTCTCTTATTGGAAATCAATTGGTGCGGCAACAGCGACTTTATTATCCCAGATCGTATTTTTTATCACTATCTTTAAATCGGCTCAGAAACAATATTATATTCCATTTGAACTAATCAAAATTGGCAAAATACTCTTCATCGGATTATTGCTTTATCTATTATCATTTATTTTCAATGAGTTTGACCTGTTCTGGAGAATGACCTTAAAATCTGCACTCATACTTATTTTTCCCTTCTTGCTCTATTTTTTCCAATTTTTTGAAGAAATTGAACTGATACGAATTAAAGAATACTGGAAAAAAGGGAAAGATTTTAAGAACTGGAAAAATCTAATCATTAAATAAGCTTAACCGGGAATTCCTGATATCAAGAAATACAAGTCACAAACGATCAATTAAAATATAGCCATGATGAAAGAAAATATTCTAAAGAGTATCAAGAAACTAGACCGATGGATTGAAGAAAACGGATGGGCCGGTTTCGATCCATACGACGTTAAGTCATTGCCGTGGGTGTTAAAATTATCAGAGTTAGGCAATCAGAATAAACTGTATGAGATTTTCAGAGAACTCACGTTTGAAATTTTCTATACTTTTCCTGAAATGTCTAGAAAACTTTTTCAGGTAAATCCGCGGATCAACGCAAAGGCCATGGCTCTTTTCGCCAGAGCATATTTGGAGCTGTTTCAATTAACAGAACAGCAAGAGTACCTCAAAAAATCATCATATTGCCTGAATTGGCTATTAGATAATAAATCAGAGACTACCGCGGGCATCGGTTGGGGATATCCCTTTGATTGGCAATCGGACAAACTGATCCCTGGATGCACTGCCAATGGTATCGTTACAACTGCAGGCGGGGATGCTTTCTGGAATTGGTACAGACATAATAATAACCGGGAATATCTCGCTATTTGTGAGCAAATATGTAATTTTTTATCCAACCTGCCGATAGCCAGAATTTCGAATACACAGTTATGCTTTTCCTATACGCCTCTTTTCCAAAACTATGTTCATAATTTGAATCTGTTTGTCGCTGAATTTTTAATAAAGATCGGACTGGAAGTCAATAATCTGGATTGGATCGAATTAGGTACAAAAGCAACGAACTATTCTCTTGCAAATCAATTGCCAAGCGGTGCTTTTGATTATAATGGCCCCCCTGAAAAGCCGAAAAATTATATCGATAATTATCATACAGGATTTGTACTGAGAATGCTCCATTCAATCTGGCAGTTGACAAAGAAAGAGGAGATCTACCACAGCTTGAAGAAATGCTATGATCATTATATAAAAAATCTCTTCGAGAAGGAGACGATACCTAAATTATTACCTGAAAGAAAATATAGAATTGACATACATTCATGCGCCGAGAGTATCAATTGTCTAAGTGAGTTATCTGATACTTTCCAAAGTGGATTATCCATTTCTCACAATGTTGCAAATTGGACGATCAACAATTTACAGGATGAGAAAGGATATTTTTATTATGGCATATTAAAAAGTCGATTTACACAACGAACGTTCACATCAAAAATTTCGTATATGCGCTGGGGACAGGCCTGGATGTTAAAAGCCCTCAGTAGTTTGTTAAAATCAGCTTAAATATTGGGCTTCTCCGGGCCAACGCCCTCTTTTTCTCTCTTTTCGTAATCTACAACTGCTTTATCCAGCATCGCTTTGGTCATGCCGGGCATGGCTGTATTTGAATAATGATAAAATGAATACTGACCGGCATAAAAACTCATCCGGATCCAGACTCTGGATAACATGAAAATCTGTGTCCAGAGAAAAAAGATCAGAATCGTAAGCCAGCCGGTCACTGAAATTAAGTTTTCTACCACAAGATAAATCAATAAAAAAACGATGAGAGTGAAGACATATAAAAAATACAGCGCCAAGGTTTTTCTTGCACTCATCATGACAAACATGAGTACCTGTTTGATCGTTTTATACATTGCATGATAATCATTTACAATCGTCATAATTCTTGCATAATCAAATAACATATTTATCAATGCAAGCATGATTCCCATGATGAGTATCTTGAGGATGAATAATAATATTGGTAAATGCTCTGTCGCTGCATTTTCTGTAAATAGGCTGAACAGACTCGATATCGCAATATAAAATATGACTGCTATGATGATAAATATCAATGAGAATAAAAACAGACGTAAAAAGCGGTTAAAATACTCGACACATCCGGTAAAAAATAGTTTTAAACTAAATTTTTTGTCTTCAATAAAGATTTTAAGGATGCCACCGGCAAAAAAGATGTTAACGAGAATATATAATATCCCGAAAGTTGTGATCGTTCTACCAAGACTTACACCTTTTCCATAATGATCAACAATGGTTACCAGTGTGGTAAAATCGAAAGCAGCCAATACTTTGTCGGCAGCAGTCGTTTTATCTAAAGCGTTTGATATCATCATAGAGACGGGCATCGTTATCAAATAAGCAAACAAGAGATTAAATCCATATAACCAGAATAACATCTTTTTTTCTTTCCAGGCCATTATCAAACCATTTTTATAGGCTGTAATAATGCTTATCATCCTTCCTCCTAAAATAATTGAACATCTGCGATGTTCTGAGTTTAGAAAAATCTGCAATCCTTAGATAGCATCTTTCCACACATCTGCAACCCCCTAGCCCCCTTTTCTAAGAGGGAATTACATCTTCACCGTCGCATATCCGGTATCTGGTATCCGGCATCAGGTATCTCCTATCAGATTTCCCACATCCCAAATCCCGCATCTTATATCCCGTATCAGGATCCAGCATCGAGTATCCAGGATCTAATCCTTATCCAAAAATAGCCAGGTATTGCAGCAGATTCTGCATCCAGAATAACCAGCGGGTTGAATATTTCAAAGTTGGTGCGCGACTCGACTTTATTGTTTTACCGTTATTGGTGAAATTCACATCCAACCATATTTTTCTCTGGGGATCAACTTCTGCAGAGATAACTCTTTTTTCAGAAGTATATTCAAACACAACATAACGCTCTTCGCCATCCCACTTTTCCCATTTCTCGTCTCCACCCTCAAATTTAATCAGCACCTCTACCGGAAAAATGACCTCACCCTCTCTCGAAATAATCACTTTATTTTTATAGACGGTCTGTTCTTCTTCAGTACTATCGCGTTCCGATTCAGATACATCGGTTGAATCATTTACATCTTCGAACAATGGATTTCCGTATACTCCCAAAAGATTTTTGGGTATTCTTTTTGATGTAATACGATGGACTTTGTAATCGAGGATATCAGTTCCGTACAAAACCTGATCAAAAAACCAATTCAAATCCTGATCCGAGACATCATTTACCGTATTGATAAAATCTCTTGTCGTCGGGTGCTTAAAACGAAACCTGTCATAATAAGCGCGCATCACCTTTTTCATCATTTCATCCCCAAGATAGTTATGCAGAGTTAGCATCATCAATCCCGGCTTAGAATAAGAAAACACGCCATAGCCACCCTGACCATATTTCCAGGAGTAATTATAAATGGCATCTCTTTTAGGTATGGCCTGGTAGTCT
>Ga0209536_100007274_pt1 | contig 16806 bp, 12 predicted proteins | sample DeeMarSeWOR28_12_FD_187461 | JGI IMG/M metagenome (GOLD analysis project Ga0209536, IMG submission 187461) | Marine sediment microbial communities from White Oak River estuary, North Carolina - WOR-2-8_12 (SPAdes) (version 2) | ecosystem: Environmental > Aquatic > Marine > Intertidal zone >... | reverse complement strand
AATGTTTGAGAAATTCAGGTTCAACGTGTAGGTGGTGCCTTCAAAATCTTTAGGCGGGATTAGTTTGATATCCGGATTGAGCTTCAATTTTTTTAAATGGGCTTGGTAGTTGTGTTCAGCTTTCACGATGCGGGGAAAACGCCGCTGACGCAGAAATGAGCGGACTTTTCGCACCTTTTGCCCGCGATCCAGTTCTTTATCCGACAATATCTGCTGAAGCCTATGACAGGCCAACACCCGGCGGATTGAACTATCTTCGCGGTGGGCGATCTCGCCAATCAGCGTAAGGATCTCTTTTTGTTTGTTGAGGCTTAGCTTCAGCTGCTCAAATAGCCGGGCAAAATCAACGGCTGTGTCGGGTGCCTGCCCTGCCAGATCGTTGGCCATGGTCAACGAGATGGTTTCGTTTAAGATGCTGTTTTGAATCGGCACGGGCAGCAGGCAAAGATCTTTAATTTTAGCGATAATCGAGAGATTGGCCGGCAATCCGCAGGATGCTGCGATACCGGCCAAATCTGTATGGCTTTTTGAAAAAACAGACAGTTTTTGAAAGGCCCGGGATGTTTCAATCAAGTTGAGAGGCCGCTCGAGTGCATTGGCTGCAACAGCCAGCCTCAGGCAAGCCAGGCGACTCGATTCGGGTTCCAGGGTGCGGGCTATGATCGCATCCCAACCCAATTTCCGGCAGGCGGCCATGCGGCGAAACCCGCTGACGATTGTAAATCCGCAAGTTTGTTCGATCAGTACCGGTGGTGATATGAGGCCGGCATGCTGGATGGAAGCCGCCAGCTCATCTATATCTTCGCGGGTGGTGATCCGAAAGTCATCATTTTGGTGGTTAATGCGAGCCAGGGGGACGGTTTGATATTGAGCGGGTGAACTGGGTTGAGGCGGCATGTCGTTCAATTGACTAATGAAAATTGAATATTGAATATTTATTGAGGTCGCTTCGCTTCGTCATTCCATAAAAGGTCTTTTGAAATTGATCCGCGGAAGCGGATCTTAAATATTCAATATTCAATCGAAAATATTCATTTACAACCCATGGCTGTCGCCGGTGAGTTGGGTAAGCGCTTCCAGATATTTTTTGCGCGTATTGCGAATGATGTCTTCGGGCAGTGCCGGCCCCGGCGGTTGCCGATTGTAGTTAATGGATATCAGGTGATCTCTTAGAAATTGTTTGTCAAAGCTTTGCTGGGAGCCGCCCGGGTGATACTTGTCTTTGGGCCAAAAACGAGAGGAGTCGGGAGTTAAAACTTCATCGATTAAAATCAGTTGATCGTCCATCCGGCCAAATTCGAATTTGGTGTCGGCGATTATGATGCCCTTATCGAGGGCCATTTCTGCGCCTTTTTTGTAGATGGCAAGGCTCAAGTCCTTGACTTTTGAAGCCAGATCAATTCCGATTCTTTTGACCGTCTCGTCAAAATCGATATTGATATCGTGGGCGCCGAGTTCCTCTTTGGTCGAAGGGGTGAAAATCGGCTCCGGCAGCTGGTCGGATTCCTTCAAACCGGGCGCCAGGGCTATGCCGCAAACCGTCTGCGACTCCTGATATGATTTCCAGCCTGAACCGGATAGATATCCTCTGACCACGCATTCAATCGGCAATGGTTCAGCCTTTTTAACCAGCATGCTCCGACCGCGCAGCGTATCCGCATAGGGTTGGCAAACGTCAGGATAGTCATTGACATCGGCTGAAATTAGATGATTTTCGATAATCGGCTGCATGATCTCAAACCAGTAAAGCGAAATCTGAGTCAGGATGACCCCCTTATCCGGTATCGGGTCCGGCATGACGACATCGAATGCTGAGATGCGATCGGTTGCCACCATTAATAAATTATCTCCGAGATCGTAGATATCCCTGACTTTTCCCCTTTTGAGCAGATTTAAATCTTGAAAATCCGTTTGACTGACGGGTGCATTCATTAATCCTAATCCTTTCAATTCCCTAAAAGGTGTTATTTTCCCTCTTTCATCTCCGACGATGCGCTAGTTTCACCGCTGCTGATATAATCCCGCAACGTTTTGGTTGCGGTTTCATCCAGATCAGCAAACTGGATTCCGACTTGGTATTTCCCCCCGTCAATGGATTGGACATGGACCGGTCTTCCGATGATATCCAGCAGGTTTTCTTCCAGACTGATTGTCAACCGGATTGTGTGATTGGGTTCGATCGGGAAATGGGTTTCCAGTAAAATTCCCGCCTCGGAAATATTCAAGGTGCGGCCCATACCCTGTTTGACAATGTTATTGTCTTCATCGAGACAAATGTACGACAAATTGAGGGACTGAATTCGTTCGTGTTTTCTTTTGTTTTCAGAGTTCATAGCAGCTACTTTTGGGGGGCTAAGGGTTAACGGTTATTTAGTGTGGTTACTTGGAAAATGATTTCTTGTAATAATTTGTTGCGATCAGTGTTGTGACGGATATGCTGGTAGCCAAATGTGCTAAAATATTCTGCAGCGTAGACGATAGCGTCTCATGATCTTGCTGCAAGGCTTTCGGGTCCAAGGCGCTCAATTTGAGATCCTTGGATGCGTAAACTGACGCTGAGCCGGGCTCCTGGCCCATATCCAGAAAGGGTATGTTACCGAAAAAATCACCGGCCTTGAGATGGGCAACGGGTACAATTCCCACATCCGTCTCCCGGGCGACATAGGCATCACCGGATCGTATGCGAAACAACCGATTTTCAGCCTGCCCTTGCTTGATTAGGGTTTTCTTGCCCTTTATGAGGTGGGCCAGATTTTGACCATCAGTATATATTTCGACGGTCATGTTGGTGACTGACTTGAGCCTTTCATCAAGGCTCTCGACAAATTCCCGGTATTCCAGCGAACAATTTGCCAGTTCACTTGTCATCAACTGCGTGTCCAACATACCGAGTTGGATGTTGCCGTCCGCGATTACCGTAGCGCTGCGAACATTATCCCCTTTTAGCAGTGATGCAATGCTGCCCAAAAAGGCACCGTCACCGATTCTGAGCAGCTTCAGGTTGCCCTTGGGGGTTTCTTTCATAATTTCGGCAACACCTTCCAGGATTACCCAGATCCAGTTTCCATGGTTTCCTTCACGGACGATTTCATCCCCGTCATAAAAACCCTCCTCGTCAACCACATAAGAATAGTCGACCAGCGGGCCTTTTAATAATGGCAACGAACCTGATTTGGTATCGGGTTCTGACGGTTTTGCAGCACTGGCAGCCGGTCCCAGGACTTCCACCTGGCCTTCGTCCAACATCCGCAGGCCATCGAGAATAATTTCCATCCGGCTTTTGTTGATGACCTTTTCGCAGGTGACGGCTTCCTGGATGAATTCGAATTGTCCATCTTTCCAGCCGAACAGCGAAAACAAGGCATCGATTCCGGTTTTGGAACCGTTGGCGGCATTGATCGGATTGCCTTTATCGATATATATGACTCCCGGCTGAGAGGTGTAATTACTGTGGATTTGCACGATTCCGGTGCCGGACGACGAACCCAGGAGCTGCAATAGTTCACCCAAATTAAGAAAACTTAACTCACCTGCAAATGCGACACTACGAGCCATTTTTAGAAATTATCCACCCAGATTCAGTTCTTTTTGAAGTGCTATTAAAACCAGTTTCAGACAGGCATTCAGGGTTTTACCGACGCCGTCGCCAACTAGGGCGCTGCCCGGCATCGCGGGAACCTTCAGCTGCCGATTCAGATCGCGCTGCATTTGTTCGAGCGGCATGAGCTTAATTCTGGCATCATTAAGGTCCCTTTTATTGTACTGCATTACCAGCGGCACTTCAAATATACTGATATTGTACTCTTTTAAGTTTTGCTGCAGGTCTTTTAACGCCGCCATGTTCTTTTCCCGCCGCACTTCAAGCGAGTCTGCCACAAAAATGATGCCGTCCGCCCCTCTGAGGACCAGCTTGCGAGTCGACGCATAGCGCACCTGTCCGGGTACGGTATACAATTGAACCCGAACGTCACAACCCATAAGCTGGCCGAGCTCGAGAGGCAAAAAATCAAAGAAAAGGGTTCGGTCGCCATCCGTGTTGATCGAAACCATTTCCCCTTTTACTTGCTCTTTAAAGGCCTTGTGAATATATTCAAGGTTAGTCGTTTTGCCGCACCGAGCAGGGCCGTAATAGACGATCTTGCACTCTATTTGTCTTTTCTTTAAATTAACTATCGCCATCGGAATTAACTCTTAAATACAATAACTTATCATATCACAATCACGCCGCGATCGAAAGACAAATTAGAAATTGTGCTTGATATGATTACTTAACCTATTTATGGGCATTCTGTCAATAAGCGGGGATCATATAAATTGGGTTGACAATATAAAAAAAAATGTTAAAAATCAATTTCTTCGGCTCGCTGCCGTTGCACGAACAGTGTATTCTAAAATCAAACGCCTGGTATTTGGAAGCGGCTAATCTGCCTGATGCAGATTTCCCTGGCCGAATGCCGTAGGGAAATTCACCAGTACAGGAGGAGATCGTCATGGACAAAAAAGTTACGGTGATTGGTGCCGGAAATGTTGGGGCAACCGCAGCCCAGCGACTGGCTGAAAAACAGCTTTGCGATGTCGTGTTGGTTGATATTGTCGAGGGCGTCCCCCAGGGCAAGGCCCTTGATCTGACCCAGGCGGCCGCCATCGAAAAGCATGACTCCCAAGTCACGGGAGCCAACGGTTATGATGACACGACCGGATCCGATATCGTGATCATTACCGCCGGCATACCGCGCAAGCCCGGCATGAGCCGGGATGACCTCATCAGCACCAACGCCGGCATTGTCGGCAGTGTTGTTAAAGAAGTGGCATCGCGGTCTCCCGAGTCGATCCTAATTGTCGTCAGCAACCCGCTGGATGCCATGTGCCATGTCGCTTTCGACACCTGTGGATTTCCCAAAGAACGAGTCATTGGCATGGCCGGCGTGCTGGATTCGGCCCGATTCAGAGCCTTTATCTCCATGGAACTGAATGTTTCGGTTGAAAACACCCATGCCTTTGTCCTCGGCGGCCATGGCGATACCATGGTGCCGCTGCCCCGCTACTCAACGGTCGCCGGTATACCCATCACCGAATTGCTTGATCAGGAGCGTATCGATGCCCTGGTGGACAGGACCCGTAATGGCGGCGCTGAGATTGTCGGACTGTTGAAGACCGGAAGCGCTTATTATGCGCCGGCCTCGGCTGCCGTCGAAATGGCGGAATCGATTCTGAAAGATAAAAAGAAAATTCTACCTTGCGCCGCATATCTCCAGGGGGAATACGGCATACAGGATCTTTTCATTGGCGTTCCCGTAAAACTCGGGGCCAGGGGGGCAGAGGAAATTATCGAAATTAAGCTGACGGACGAAGAGAATCAGGCGCTGCAAAAATCAGCCGCGGCCGTGCAGGAACTGAAGGATCTGTTGAAGACGCTGGGATAAAACGGAATTGCATATTGAAAATTGAAGATTGAATATTTATCGATGTCGCTGCGCTCCGTCCTTTTTATAATTGATCCGCCGCAGGCGGGCCTTAAATATTCAATCTTCAATCGAAAATATTCAATTTGAGGCGCTCAGCGCCTTGTGGACCGCTTCGGCCACCTTGCGATTGAATCCGGGCAGCGCGCAGATTTGTTCGATATCCGCTGCCCGGATATTTCTGATGCTTTTAAAATGCTGCAGCAGGACCGTCTTTCTTTTCCGGCCGACGCCGGAAATGGAATCAAGTGCGGATTGCAAGGTTTTCTTTTTGCGGCGTTTGCGGTGATATGTTATCGCAAAGCGGTGGGCTTCGTCCCTTATTCGTTGCAAAAACAAAAGCAGGTCTCCATCCCGGCCGAACCCTAGCGGATTGGCTCTAAAGGGTTTAAATATCTTATCCCGGGTCTCGCCTTTGGTCTCATCCTTTTTAGCGATGCCGATTAATTCAAATTCTCCCGCGAGGTTCAAATCTTCAACCACCGCCAGTGCGATATTGAGCTGACCCTTGCCGCCGTCCACCATCAGCAGATCCGGATAGGGCTTGGCGGCTTGGCCTTTGCCAAAACGCCTTTCCAGCACCTCTTTCATATAGGCATAATCATCGTGCTCATTGACGGTTCGGATGCGATATTTGCGATACAAAGCTTTATTGGCCCGGGCCATTTCGAATACCACCATCCCGGCCACGGGTTCCGTACCGGAGATATTGGAGTTGTCGAAGCATTCAATTCGCTGCGGCATTTTGCTCATTTTAAGTTTCTTTTGCAGACGTAGCAGCAGATCCATTTCAGCGGAACGCGAAGCAATCAGGTTTTTCAGCTCATTTTGCGCATTGTGTTCGGCCAGGTTCACCAGGTGCGCTTTTTCACCCCGCTGGGGTCTGAGGATGGCGACTTTTTTCTTTTTGGCGCTGCGCAGCCATTCTTCGGTCAAAGCGGCATCTGCCAAATCGACCGAAGTCAACAACTCATCAGGGATAAACGCGTGCCGCTCATAATACTGCCGCACGAAGGCCGCGATCATTTCCGGTTCGGTGGAGATGATCTCCGAAAAATCGTAATGGCGCGTTCCGGTAAGAAAACCGCCCCGCACCGATAGTACCGTGATTACCGAGCAATCCGTCGTCCCGGCGATGGCAAACACGTCTCTGTCTTTAAAATCCGTGGTGACCGCGATCTGTTTTTCAATGGTCCGCTCCAGGGAATAAATCTTATCTCTTAAACGGGCGGCCCTTTCAAACTCCTGGGCCTGGGCGCAAGCCGCCATCTGTTTTTTGACTTTGCGAATGAGATTCGGGGTTCTGCCCCTTAAAAACATAATCGCTTCGGTGACCTGTTCCCGGTATACGGCCGGGTCGACATCGAGACAGCACGGGGCCAGGCAGCCTTCCATCTGGCAGTGGAGACAGGGCCGGTTGCGGGCTCGAAAGTCCTTGGCTTTGCACTTGCGCAGCTTGAAAGTTTTGTTGATGACCCGCAGGGTTTGGCGCACGGCGTAGGCCGATGCGAAAGGACCAAAATACAAAGCGTCATCCTGGCCGATCTTTCTGACGATCGAAAAATTAGGATAGTCCTCGTTCAGATCAATTCGCAGCGACGGATAGCGCTTATCGTCCTTTAGGACGACATTATAACGCGGCTTATGCCGCTTGATGAGGTTGGACTCCAGGATCAGCGCTTCTTTTTCAGTACGGGTAATGACGGTTTCAAAATCTTTTATTTTTTTGACTAAAATGTTAACTTTAATATCTAACTGACCGGAATTTTTGAAATAAGAAGCCAGCCGTTTTTTTAGATTACGGGCCTTGCCGACATAAATGACCGCCCCGGCGGCATCTTTCATCAGATAGACACCGGGCTCGTTGCTGACCCGGGTTAGCTTTGTCAGGATATCGTTTTCTGGGTTCATGGGTGGTTTCGAAATTATAGCTGTCAGGTGTCAGGTGTCAGGTTTCGGGTGTCAGCGGCGGCGGCGCCGGCCGCGAGCCTCCAGTCAAATCGAGAAAAAAACTGATGAACGTCGAACATCGAACGTCCAACATCGAACATCGAATAATGTGTTCTATCGGTTTTAACAAAGATTTCGCGGCACGCGGCGCAAGCGCCTGCGCAGCGCGAGCGATTCCATCATTCGTCATTTCGTGTTTCATATGAGCGCATTGGTCACCGCTAATTTCTTCTATTAACGGCATGGATGTGGCGAAAGGTGAGAGTCGGATTTAATTTCCGATCACTACATTGCGTCGAAAAATCAGCGATCGGTTTTGTCATCTCTAGCTGAAGGCGACCCAATCTAGCTAAAGAGGTTGCAGACTAGTTGGAAGCAATGTGCGATACTGACACCTGAAACCTTGACTTTTAACCAATCAATTTACTCTACCTCCAACACGACCAACTTCTGCAGCGCCCGGATCTGGTCCCTTAAATCGGCCGCTCTTTCAAACTCGAGATCTCTGGCCGCCGCGTCCATTTGTTTTGTGAGCGTTTTAATGGCCTGATCGATGTCATCCAGCGAATTGTATTCTGCGACGATTTCCGCAACCTGATCCATGGCGCTGTCATCCCCTTGATCGCCAAATTCAAAAGTTGGCCCAATGTCCTTTTGAATGCTTGCCGGCGTGATATGGTGCTTTTGATTATAAGCCTGCTGAATTTTGCGGCGGCGATTGGTTTCATCAATGGCTTGCTGCATCGATCGGGTTACGCGGTCGGCATACATGATGACCATCCCCTGGAGGTTGCGAGCCGCCCGCCCGCAGGTTTGGATCAAGGACCGCGCCGAGCGCAGGAAACCTTCCTTATCGGCATCCAGTATGGCCACCAGCGATACTTCCGGAATATCAAGACCTTCGCGCAGTAAATTTATTCCCACCAGGACATCAAAACTGCCGATTCTCAGATCTCTGATGATGTCCATTCGTTCCAGGGTGCTGATGTCGGAGTGCAGATAACGAACTTTAATCCCCAAATCCGAATAGTATTCCGTGAGATCTTCGGCCATTCGTTTGGTCAACGTTGTCACTAGGATCCTTTGATTGCGTTTCTGATGCCGCAGGATTTCCTCTAAAAGATCGTCGACCTGGTTTTTGGCACTGCGCACCTCGATCAGCGGATCGATCAATCCCGTGGGCCGGACAATTAACTCGACCGGCTTTTTTTTGATATGTGCAAATTCATAATCGGCCGGTGTGGCCGAAACGTAGACCGCTTGCGATATACGGGCTTCGCTTTCTTCGAATCGCAGCGGCCGGTTATCCAGGGCCGAAGGCAGGCGGAATCCGTATTGGACAAGGGTTTCCTTGCGCGATCGATCGCCGCGGTACATGCCGCGCAGCTGCGGTATGGCGATATGGCTTTCATCGATGAACAGCAAAAAATCATCCGGAAAGTAGTCCAGCAAAGTCGGCGGCGGCTCTCCGGGCCTGCGGCCGGTCAGGTGGCGGGAATAATTTTCAATACCGTTGCAGTAGCCCAGTTCCTGAATCATTTCCAGATCGAAATCAGTGCGTTCTTCAATGCGCTGGGCTTCGATCAATTGGTTTTCGTTGCGAAAGTATGCGATGCGCTCCTTCAACTCGGCGATGATCGTTTCCCTGGCTCTTTTCAGCGTCGTTTTTTTCGTGACATAGTGGCTGGCCGGGAATATGGTAACATGCTCCAGGCGCTTGTTCACGGTCCCCCGCAAGGCATCGATTTCAGAGAGGGCTTCAATTTGATCCCCGAAGAAATCGACGCGCAGGGCCCGATCTTCTTCGTAGGCCGGAAAAACTTCAACCCGGTCTCCCCGGACCCGGAAAACTCCGCGATGGAAATCCATGTCGTTGCGTTCGTATTGCATCTCAATCAGTTTGAACAGGAATGCATCGCGCCCGAATTCCATATTTTTATCGATGTCGACCCGCATGCCCAGATAATCTTCCGGGGCACCCAGTCCGAATATGCAGGAGACACTGGCCACCACCACGATATCCCGGCGCGACAGCACCGAGCGTGTCGCGGAATGTCTCAGTTTATCGATCATTTCATTGATCGAAGAATCCTTTTGGATGTAGGTGTCGCTGGATGGGATATACGCTTCGGGCTGGTAATAATCATAGTAACTCACGAAATATTCAACCGCATTGTTGGGAAATAACTGCCTGAATTCGTTATAAAGTTGGGCCGCAAGGGTTTTGTTGGGAGCCAGGACCAAGGTCGGCTTGTTTACCCGGGCGATGACCTGGGCCATGGTAAATGTCTTGCCCGACCCGGTCACGCCTAAAAGTACGTTGTGGCGGTCTCCGGCAGCCAAATTGCGGCAAAGCTGTTCAATCGCGGCCGGTTGATCTCCGGCGGGTTCAAAATTTGAAATCAACTCAAAATCGGACATGATAGTTCCTAAACGGGACAAAAGCTGATTAAAACACTTGATCGACTCCGGTACAGGCCGGGAAGGTGGACAACGGCGTATTGGGATTGTATGTGGCTGTAGTTTATTAAAACCGGTTAGGCGATAAAACTGCAGAGTTCATAACATTTCCAGCAGGGCCACACTCATGGCCGCGATACCCTCCCCGTTCCCGATGATGCCAAGACCTTCGGTGGTAGTGGCTTTAATATTAATGCAGTTCGGTTCAACTTCAACTGTCGCAGCCAGTTTTTCCTGCATCAATTTGCGGTAGGGGCCAATTTTGGGGGACTCGGCAAAAATCGTGCTGTCGATATTGCCGATGCTAAACCCGTTGCGCTGTAACATTGCAACCGTTTCGGCCAGCAGTTTAATGCTGGATATGTTTTTGAATTTGGGATCGGTATCCGGAAAATGCATTCCGATATCACCCATTGCGGCGGCACCCAACAATGCGTCACATACGGCATGCACCAAAACATCGGCATCTGAATGACCCAGCAATCCTTTCTCAAAGGGAATCACAATACCGCCCAGGACGAGCTTGCGACCCGTGACCAGCCTGTGGACATCATATCCAATTCCGATGCGCATCAAACATTCCTCATGACTTTAGATTATCATTTAATACCACAAAAAACATTTTGCGTAAACCGGGAACGGCTCAATTTGCGGGGAGCGGGTCCCGCTAAACCCGCGCTGATCGACCGGGCCGAACCTTCCGTCAGAGCCGGACAAAGATAATGCTTTTAATTAATTCCGATTGCATGTATTTAAGCCGGTGTAGTTAACAGCTGGATCGAAACGAATCGATGGAGGAACTCATAATGGGGGGGGGTTTTCCCGCAAATTCCGGCAAAAATGCGCTGACGGATCTGGAAGCCAAAAATTTTCTATCTGAATTCGGCCTGACATTCATCCCGCAAGCATTCGTCGTTCGCCCTTCGGAGGTTGCTGCAGCTGCCCGCAAATTCGGCTTTCCGGTCGTGGTCAAAGGGGTCGGCCGGAACCTGTTGCACAAGTCCGATCGCGGCCTGGTGCATCTCAACCTCTCCGATGCCGGGACAATCGAAGCGGCAGTTAGGGAGATTGTCGCCACAGCCGCCGGCGAATTGGATGGGTTCCTGATCCAACCTCACATTCAAGGTCGGCGTGAATTCGTTGCCGGACTGTTTCAGGACCATCAATTCGGGCCGGTGATTATGTTTGGCACCGGTGGTGTTTTCACGGAAGCGTTCGCCGATGTGACGTTTCGGCTGGCACCGCTGACGGAATCGGATGCCGGCGAAATGCTGGATGAAATCCAGGGCAAGGCCCTGCTGGGCCCGTTTAGGGGCGAGGCGGCGGTTAAGCGAAATGAATTGGTCCGTGTCTTGATGAGTCTGTCCCGCATCGGGCAGGCCCATCCGGAAATCGCTGAAATCGATATCAATCCATTGCTGGTTACCCCTGACGGCAGCGCGATGGCCGTGGATGCCCTGGTTGTCAAAGCACCCGGACCACCCCAAAATGAGGTGCTGCCCCCGGTGCCGCCGGATGCCATCGGCGCCTTGTTTTATCCTAAAAACGTTGCCGTTGTGGGGGCTTCAGCTCAAATCGGCAAATGGGGACATTCGGTGCTGACCAATGCAATCAGTGGCGGATTCAAGGGCGGCATTTATCCCGTCAACCCGGCCGGAGGCCAAATTGCCGGCAAAACCGTCTACCGTTCGATTGCTGAAATACCGGACAAGATCGATCTGGCGGTCGTGACGATACCGGCCGAAAAAGTTCTGGATCTTGTGCCCCAATTTCAGGCCAAAGGGGTTCGGAACATGGTGCTGATCACCTCCGGTTTCGGCGAAACCGGTCAACGCGGCAAACAGTTGGAACTGGATTTGGTCAGGGCCGCTCAAAAAGCGGACCTCCTGCTGCTGGGTCCCAATACGATGGGTATCTGCAACCCGCACATTAACATGTACTGCACCGGTTCTCCGGTCATGCCCCGACCGGGTTCGACTGCCATGGTCGCGCAATCCGGCAATATGGGCATTCAATTGCTGGCTTTTGCCGAGCAGCAGGGAATTGGGATTCGGGCTTTTTGCGGCTCAGGCAATGAGGCCATGATGACCATCGAAGACTACCTCGATGGATTTGAAGTGGATACCCTGACCCGCACGGTGATCCTGTATGTCGAAAGCGTTAAAAATGGCAGGCGGTTTTTTGAAAGCGCCTTGCGAGTCGGCCGCAAAAAACCGATTGTGCTGCTGAAAGGCGGTCGCAGCCGGGTCGGCAATCGGGCCGCGGCCAGCCACACCGGCGCCATGACATCCGATATAAAAGTATTCGATGCAGTTTGCCGGCAGGCTGGAATTGTCAGCGCCGACAAACCGATGGATCTGCTCGATTTGGCGGCTGCGTTCTCCTCGCTGCCATTGCCTGAGGGCAATCGGGCCGCGATTATGACCCTGGGCGGCGGCTGGGGAGTCGTAACGGCCGACTTGTGCGCCGAGTGCGGCCTGGAAGTCCCCGAACTTTCCGCCCAACTCCGCGACACGATTGACGGGATGCTGCCCAGCTACTGGAGCCGGTCAAACCCCATCGACCTGGTGGGTGATCGCGATCCCGCCATACCGATGACGGTGCTGGAAGAATTAATGAAATGGGACGGATGCGATGCCGTGATTAATCTCGGCATTATGGGCCGCAGAATCATGGTGAAACGATTCGCAGAATCGGTCCTCAAGGCCGATTCCGGTTATTCGGCCGAATTTCTCAACCAGATCAATACCAAATTCCTCGAATTTGAAGATGCCTATATCAAACATATCGCGGCGCTGATGGATCAGTATCAAAAACCGATATTCGGCGTCAGCCTGCTGCCGGATGAGAAAAACCAGACCCTGTACCGGGTTGACGGCAGTCCGTTTAAAGGCGTTTTTTATCCCACACCGGAAAGAGCGGTCAAAGCCTATGCTAAAATGGTCGAATATCATCGATTTCTGGATCGGATGACTTAACCTGCCGCGATCGGCCTGATCCATACTTTCTGCCGCAGCCAGCTTGGCGAATGAACTACAATTTGGGAATTTCGCTGGTCGTGCAATGAATCGATCCGCGAAAGTAAATGAATACCGTTGAATCGACGGGGACAACCTTGTATCCCATCGATTCATAAATTCGCTGGGCGAGCCGGTCATGTTCTTGGGTCATTCCCATATAACTGGAACCGCTCGAATAGACCGGCATATAGACGACCCCGTTGACTATCAGAGAGTTGGCATAATTGGGGAAAAACAGGCGGTGCTTTATTTTAAAAACACCGCTGGGAATCCGGATCACGCGGAATCCTTTTTTAACCAATAGATCGGCATTTTGGTCAAACAGTTCTGCAATCTCCAGTGGGGTGTTTGATATGAGCCGATTGACTATAATCGTATCAGGCTTTACAATTTTAGCCATGAAGTCGATATGCCCGCCGGCTGCATCAAATGTATTGGATTTTAAGAAGATGATATCTTGACAACCAAGTTTTTCACGGAACTCAACTTCAATTATTTCACGGTCCAAATCCGAATTTTGCGTAAGAATATTATCACCCAGAAAACAGTTGCCCCTCCCATCGGTCATGAAGTTGCCTTTTTCCATTATAAGTGGAATGGAGATGGACGGGATGCCTTTCATATCGCTGTAAAGTTCGGCAAAGTCACGATCGTCTGCTCGAACCAGCCCATATTGAAAACTGCAGGCCTGTATCTTTGAGGCGGAAACCGAATCCGCATTGATCGTATTTTGCCTATCATCGGCAAGAGATCGGTTTTGGATGAATATCGGTGAAAAATCCCTGATCCAGTTCGTATCCACTGGAATTGCGATAAATGTGACGGTATCCGGGTTTAGATCATGGGCTGTATCCGATATTTTCTTTTGCAACAGCCGGCGCTCAGCATCGTCGGAAATAGCAATTTCAATGCGAAAATTGGCAGGCTGGCTTCGCTGAACCGCTGCAATAAAACTCAACAGAAATTTTTCAAAGTTCCGATAGTACAGGCGCAGTACTTTTTTCTCAGTGCCTTCCTTGTTTTCAAGGCGGCGCGGGGGCCAGGCCAGCAACAGTCGATCGACCGGCTCATATTCGGCAATCGGTCTTTTGATATAACCATTGGCCAGGTAAGTCTGTTGGGATTTAACGAGCTGATCATGACGATCAGTGTTTATGGCGCTTTCAATATCCACGCTAGCGCGGCAATATAAAACGGATAGAGCGGCAACAATAAGAATGAGGGCGGATCCATATCGAAGCTTTGCCATTTGTTTACGATGATCCTTCATTGAGTAACATCCCTAACTTGTAAATGATCAGAACTTCCAATCTAACATGCTATCAAATTAGGGTATTATTGTCCAACGGCGGGAGTCAAAATCCATTTTGACTTGTTAGATGACATATCTTATGATAGTAAGACGCTCATCTTTGCAATCCGGCTAGACGGTGGCAATTAGACCGGTATTGATATTTGCCACAGCATACTGATATATAAATAAAATGACAAAAAAAACATTTAAATTTAAATACGATTTCGAAATCGGCTATCTGGTCAAAAGCCCCTGCAAAAAATGTATCTATCAAAAGGCCTTCCCCAAGTGTTCCGACCAATGCGAGATACTGGATAAAATCCACACGGTGCTGGCGGAATCCGTATCCTGCAGCCGGCGTAAGTAATGAATATTGAAGATTGAAAATTGAATATTTAAGGTTCTCCGCCTTCGGCGGATCAATCTTCAATTTACATTCTTCAATTTAATCCGCCCCCAGCTTCGATATCACGGCCCCCCAGGTTACACCGGCGCCAAGCCCCAGGAACATCACCGTGCTGCCGTTGCCGATGATTCCCATTTCGAGCGCTTCATCCAGGGCAATCGGGATACTGGCCGCGGTCGTGTTGCCGTAGCGCTGGATATTGTGAAACACCTTGCCTTCGGGCAGTTTCATGGCTTGCTGAAAAAACTGGTTAATGCGCAAATTAGCCTGATGCGGGATAAACAGATCGATGTCCTCAAGGGATAGCCCGGCTTTTTTTAGGGTTTCCCCCACCACTTCGGGAAGTTTTTGAACGGCCAGTTTAAAGATGGTCTTGCCGTCCATTTTGGGAAAATGGCGCCCTTCGTCGATCGCCTTTTTGCTGATCCGCGGGTTATTGCGCGAAGCCCCCAATTCAACCGACAGGCTTTCGGCAAATTTGCCGTTGGCGTGCAAGGCCGATGCCAGAACGCCAATGGGTTGATCCGATTCGACACCTTCGAGGCAAACCGCCCCGGCACCATCGCCAAAAATTACCGCCACATCCCGGCCCCGGGTGGATATATCCAGTCCGGTGCTGTGGACTTCGGCGCCCACCAGGAGAATTTTTTTGGCCAGATTACTGCGGATATACGCATCGGCGGTGGTGATCCCATAAAGAAAACCGGTGCATTGCTGGCGGATATCAAGGGCCGGCGTTGCGTCCAGGCCCAGTTTGTGCTGCATCAGACACCCGGGTCCGGGAAAGAAAATATCCGGGCTCAGGGTCGCAAAAATAATCAAATCCAGATCTTCCGGCTGCCACCCGGCGCGCTGCATGGCGATGCGGGAAGCCTCCAAACCGAGATCGGATGATCCCACACCGCCCGCTTCGGGCACCCAGTGGCGCTGCTCGATGCCGGTCCGCTGCCGGATCCATTCATCGGAGGTGTCCATCCATTGCGTCATGTCTTCGTTGGTAACAACTCGCGGCGGCAGATAGCGCCCGGTTCCGCGTATCACGGTTCTTTTCATCATCATCGCTCCATTGGTAAAGGTCAAAAATTTTCGGCTGGGATCAAACAGGATCAGACTTTAAGCGCGCATAAATGCTTTCATAGCTAACATGGGATCATAGATTGTCAAGTATTTTTTAAATCCTTAGCCTTATTCCATGTTTTCGTCATTTCGCGATTAGCTTTTTTTTGGTTCCGGCGTGTTCAGATTAGAAAAATAGAAGAAAAATATTTAGAGCGTTTGTTTCAAGGCTTACAAAGTCGACATTATAGGGAAGATTTACAAAACTATCGATACCGGAGCGCTATTCTTACAAACGCTCTAACCGGTATATAAAAGCCAGCACCTCAGCCACGGCCCGATACAATTCCGGCGGGATCTCGGTCTCCAAATCCAGCGCCTCCAGGATTTGAACCAGGTTTTTATCCTCGTAAAGCGGGACATCATGTTCTTTGGCAATGCCAATGATTTTTTCGGCAATATCGCCCCGGCCCTTGGCGATAATTCGGGGCGCCTTATCTTTTTCTCCGTCGTATTTCAGGGCGACTGCTTTTGGCGATTTATCCATGCTTAAATTCGGACATCAACCCGTCTGTCGCTGGGGGGGTGCTCGTCTTCATGATCAAAGTCATTGATTTTTTTTTCGGACACAATCGTCCGCACCAGCGTTTGGTTAAAAAAAGGATTGAGAAATTTCTGCAATTCCGGACAGTTTTCTTGAATTTTGGTTCTCGTCACCTGGTCTTTGACAAAAAAGGTTACCGTCAAATCCTTTTCCAACAGGTAGAAATCTGTGCGTACCGCCCCCAGTCGATCCATGGACAGCAGCAGGGAAATTTTAAATCCTTTTTTTGATCCGGAATTTTGTTTTTTTTGATAGTAAATTTTTAACTTCGCCGTCTGTTTTTCCGCCTCAAGCGGCAGCGCGTGTGTAAAAACCTGAAAGGGTTCTGTTGATTCCAGTTGCTTGACTGCCCGGCCCTGCTGGTTGGTGATATCGGTCAGTAACACATCGACCGCCTGGCGCATGGCAGTCATACTGCGGGCGTCAAAAACATTTTGCAGCGACGCTTTATTTTCCATAAAATTACTTAATATCAATAGGTTGAACTTAAGATCACGCGCCAGGATAGTTTGCACATCAGGGTGGTTGGCCAGTTGTTTGGATGATGCCGTCTC
>Ga0209536_100007273_pt1 | contig 16806 bp, 14 predicted proteins | sample DeeMarSeWOR28_12_FD_187461 | JGI IMG/M metagenome (GOLD analysis project Ga0209536, IMG submission 187461) | Marine sediment microbial communities from White Oak River estuary, North Carolina - WOR-2-8_12 (SPAdes) (version 2) | ecosystem: Environmental > Aquatic > Marine > Intertidal zone >... | reverse complement strand
GGCAGCAGGGGCGACATTGGCGGCGCCACGATGCACGATGCGATCGTGCCTCGCCGGGTCCGGCTCGCCGTTCAAGTTGATATACACGCCGTAGCAACCTCGCACCGCCGGCCCCAGTGTATCCGGTCTGCCGACGTCACCTTGCACGATCTCGTAGCTATCTCCGAGCCGTTGCAAGGCCCGTTCAGGTGATCGCGCTAGCACGCGTACGCGAAAGCCGTCGGCTTGGAGTCGTCGCGCCACCGGTTCACCCAGCATGCCGGTAGCACCTACGACGAGGATCGGTTGTATATCAGACATCGTTGCAGCCAGTCGGTTGAGGATCACTTACTGTCGAGAAGCCGGACAGCTACTCTTCGCCTGCCCGGCAGTCCAAGGGGGGACGCCCGCTTTTCACCGAACCACTGCTAGCTTCGGCCAGTCTTCACACCGTCACTTCATCGAGTTCCCGCTCGTCCGACATATCCGCCGGCACTTGTGCGATGGGGAGCAGAATCGTGAATGTGGTACCCTCGTTGATCCGACTTCTGACCTGGATGTCGCCCCCATGTTGTTTGATTATTCCCAGCGACACCGACAGCCCCAACCCCGTGCCCTTCGCGTCGGGTTTGGTCGTGAAGAAGGGATCGAAGATGCTCTTCAGTTCCTGCTCCCCTATCCCCGTTCCACTGTCCGCGAATTCCACCGCCACAAAGTCCCGGTTCTTGGTGTTTCGGATGGAGATACCGAGGTCTCCACCCTTGGGCATCGAGTCCAACGCGTTGAGCACGATATTCAAGAACACCTGTGTGAGTTGCTGGCGATCACCGTAGATCGGCGGTATGCTCTCGTCTAATTCCCCGCTGACCTTCACCTTCGCCAGCTTCACTTGGTTGCTGGCGAGCTGCAGAGTCTCCGCAACGATATCCTCCGCTCGGATCGCCTGGGTATCAATGTTGCTCTCGCGGGCAAAGTCCAGCAGGTTTCGCACGATCTTCTGAGCCCTTTCAGACTCACCAACCAGATCGTTCGTCATGTCCAGTCGCTGTTCCTCGGATAGTTCCTGATAGTCCTCTTGGAGCATGCTTGCAGTCAGCATGATGTTGTTGATGGGATTATTCAACTCGTGCGCGACACCTGCTGTGAGCGTCCCCACGGCCTTGAGCTTGTGCGCCTGCACCAACAGTTCGTGTCGATGCACCAGCTGGAGCATCATGTTGTTCATCGCTAGCGCCAGCTCCGAAAACTCGTCATAATACTTTCGTCTCGGCATGATGGGCGTGAGGTCACCAGCCGCCATCCTAGTGGCAGCCTGCACCATGCGATTGAGCGGTGCCAGCATCTGCCGTGCGATGAAGAACGCAAGGAACACTATCAACAAGATCAGCACAAACAGGAAACCGATGGGGATCCGCTGAGACGTAAAGAGCATCGAGTTCACAGCCCTACGTTCCCTAGCTACCAGATCCTCCGCCACCGCGACCATCTCAGAGCCGTGTTCCCGCAGCTCCGCCTCGATCTCAGCATATCCGCTCTGCGACTCAGGCTCTCCCAAACGATCGAGCACCTGCAGCTGGATGAGCAATTCCTCATAGCGCCCCACATGTGCATCCATGGCCGCGAAGTTGCCAGCCCCCACTACAGATTCAATGTTGTCACGTTCTGACTCTAGAATCCGCTGGGCGTTGTGCACGTGATCGAGCGCGTCGTCTAGGTTGGTATGATACAGGAAGTAGTTCTTTTCGAACCGACGGGCCTGCTGTATCTCAAACGTGTAATTGTTCGCAGCCTCGGTGAAGTACAGCTTGTTCTTGATACGAGTGATGAGGATCGTGGCGGTGATGGCAATGCTCAGGCTGAGTACGAACCATATCAGGAAGCCCAAGCCGAGTCGGTCACGGATAGAGAAACGCGGGCGCTCCCTCAAGGCCCGTTGAGCCTTCTCTCCGATCTCTTTGAGTGAGGACCGCCCATCCTCAGTAGAGGAAGACGCCGTCAGCGACCCGTCGTCCAAATCCTCGCCGGCTGGCATTTGACTACAACACTCCCTCGTGCCCCAGGGACAGAGCCGCCTTGTTGATCACAGCACGGAGATCCTTGGGTTTGAACGGCTTCGCGATGAAGTCAAACGCGCCCTTGACCAGAGCCTCTCTGGCAACCTCAACGGTGGCATATCCCGTAATCAGTATCACCCTGGTGTGCTCACACTTCGACATGATGTGTTCCAGCACTTCAATGCCGTCTACCACCTCCATCCTGAGATCCGTGACAACAATATCGAAATCCTGCTCGTCGAGCCGCTGAAGCGCTTTGGTCGGATCCTCAAACACTTCAACGAGGAAGCCATGTTTGGTCAGCGCCGGTTCCAGTCGCTTCCCGACAATGGGCTCGTCATCCAGGATCATGATGCGCACTTTGTCTTCCATGGGCACCTTCTTTCGGTCTGGTTTTCGCAACGTGCTGATGTCTGGTTCCTCACCTTCCTTCTTTGCCGCCTCTCTCTCAGACCTCACGACCATTATTTTGTCGAGAGCGAGCTTGGCTTTCCTGACGACGTCGAGGCCAGTGAGCTTGAAACCGGCGTCCGGCTCCCCGGCCTCTGCAAAGGAGATCCGGACCATCCAATCATCGATCTTGGTGGTCTTCTTGTCATCGCTCTTCTGATCCTCGTTCTTCTCGCTCATGGCACAATTCACCTATTCGCGGTGTCAATAGCTGTCTTCCATGCGATCACCAAACGGAGTCGCATGACGACAACGAGCTGCGTCAGTTGTTCTAAGCCGCTTCTCCCTCGACTCTCAGTCTAACTAGAGTGGTCTGGACCTGCCTTCTCTGCCGATATGCCTTGATGACATTGTAGAGAATCACAACGATGCCAGAAATCCCGGCTGCGAATAGCATCGCCTTGCTGGCCTGGTTGAAGTACTTATCCCAATCAGGGTTCATGCCGATCCACCCCAACTGACGCAGGTACATAGGGACCGCAATAGCCCGACTCACCACGCACAACAGGATCACGATCGCAGTAACCAGCCGTATCATCACTTCCCGCACCACTTTGACTCCGTAGGCGCCTATGAAGATGCCAAGCAGCGACCCGAGATATAGCAGCATCGTGAGCCGCAAGTCTACCATGCCCTGATAGGCATAGTTGATCGCACCCCACGCACCCATGAACTGAGCCAAGTACAGTTCCGAACCGGCCGCTACGGGCGTCGCTACACCAAATAGGTAGATCATAGCGGGTACGCCGATGAATCCACCAACACCAATGGTACCTGCCAAGTACCCCGTGGCCAGCCCGGCTACCAGCACTATCCACAGTGAGACCTTCACATCGGCGACTGTGAAGTAGATGTATGGGGGCAGATAGAGCCTCGATAAGAAGTTCGCGATTCTCATGGAGGGAGTTCCGTCCCCCCCATCGCGCCTGAGCGCATCACGCAACATAGAGATCGCCACGACTGACAAGATCAAAATGAAGACCATACTAATGTACAGGTTCGACGCGCCCGAACCTCCAGTCCCATGCTCTCCCCCGGCGCCCTTGAATAGGGCACTGTTGATCCAGACTGCCAGTTGGATCCCTGCAAAAGAAGTGGTGACCATGAACACCGAGAGCCGCCTATCCACGTTGCCGTATTCGCGGTGCCTCCTGCTGCCCATCATGGCTTTACCGAACTTATGGGCGATGTTGCTCCCCACAGCGACCACCCCTGGCACACCCAGGTTCATCATGCCAGGTGTCATGAAGAACGCACCCCCGCTGCCGATGAAGCCGCTGAGAGTGCCGCCAATGAACCCGATCGCCACTACCTGAAGAGCACCGACTAGGTCTAAGTGAACGAAGTGGCCGAAGAGTAGATTCTCCATCAAGAATCGCTCCGAGTGTTTCGTTTATTCCATCTTCATGAGTTTCAGCATCGCGCTGGTCACGCTTCCGTACGTGTAGGCGACCACCGGTATCACGAAGAACACTGCCGCTGACACGATGACTTTCGGCAGCCAACTGAACCTTGCCAGGAACGTGCCTTCCACTGCCTCTGCGTACCAACCAGAGTGCGCTAGAAATCCCAGTATGGGCTCCTGGTGGGTAAACACCAGCCAATACATTGCGAGGACCAGAACAGCAAACACCACTGTACGGGTGATGTCCCGTTTGCCGAACAGGAATTGGCTGCCAAGCTCATCAGCGGTGACCACGGGAGCCTTGATACGGTCACTCAGGAAGCTGCGCAGATCGCGCGTAGCGCGTAGCTTGGCGGCATGTCCCTTTGCCAGGAACACGTTCCCAATGACCACCAGTGTGTAGGGAACGCGCCGGTCGAGCAGCTCAATCAGTTGATGGTGATCGCCGTAGACTGCCCGTCCCCCGCCTGACCGGCCGACCATGGCCAGCTCGTCCAGCGTTGGCTTGAGACCTCCAATATCATCCGCGGCGTCAGCCGTGTCGTCCTCGATCCCTCCGTCGTACTCGCGGCTGTCAACACTTGCCACTGCCCGCGTCGAGCCAGTAACGCCCCGTTGCTGCAAGGAGGGACTCTGCTCCTCCGGTGCCAGCCTCATGAGCTCTACCGCGGCGTTCCATTTTCTGGCTATCTCAACGACCTTGTCATAGGTTTCTGAGTGCGGCTGGAATTCTTGCTGGATCCAGAGGATGTTGGTCATTGCCATCGTGATTCTGACTTCACCAACACCCACGACCGGCTGAAGCACTTCGGGGATGAACTCGGCAACGCTGGAATCCTGCGGCAGATAGCTCACGGTGACAGTTCCGGCATCCGCTCGGACCTTGAAGGTGGCCCCACAGGTTCGCTCATCCCTTGCCAACGCCAGACGCACCCTTGCCCCTAGCTGCAAGTTCAGCACGGCCTTCTTGGAAGCCGGGGTCATCTGGAAGTCAGGAAGCTGGGCTACACCAACCAGTGCACTGGCAGCGTTCTCGAGGCTCATCTGCTCGAGGTTCACGATGAAGTCGTAGTTGATCACTTCATCCAACGAGACGCCGTACATTGATTTGGCCCAGCGCTTCCTGTCCTCATCTACTTCTTCGATATAGCTGCGAGCCTTGTTCCTCTCTATCCCCATCTGATTCATCACAGCCCGGATTCTGTGCTCCTGGTCAGAGACCACGCGTACTCTGAGCACGTGACTCACGCCGGGGAGAAGCAGGTGACCGGTGCGGCCGTGATAAACGAGATCGCCTGAAACGGCGCGGTCGCACAAATACGCCGTACAGAACGCCTGATAGTGCTCCCGCTCGAGCGCCAGACGCTCACTGAACGCCTGAGGTTTGAGCATCGCCATCTCCAGTTTGCCTACCTGGATGCCTTCTTTGATTGCGGCCTCGACCAGCTCTTCTCGGCTCAAGCAGGCGAAGTCCAGCTTCTTAGCCGCCACCTCAGCCAGTTCCTTCCCGCGCCCGAGCGTCCCTCTCGAAACACAGATCACCTGCATCGTCACACTCCTCGATTCAATCTCGAGTGAGCCTGTTCCTTGAATCCCAGGTACCGCGTGCTTGAGCCGAGTCTGAGACTCTCACGCACAGCACACACTCCACTCAATTCTCCCGACCGTGGCCCGCCAGTCGTCCGTTGACAACGCGGCGGCTGGTTTAGCCATGCAATTGCCGCAGAAATGTGAGCCGTCTGTTGCTGTTCCAGCATCGATGTGTCTCCAAAGTCGCTGCTGTATTCAGTGCTTCGGTGGTCTCGTCGTCGGGCTGGCGTCTTGTTGCGGCGTCTGTCAGGCGGCGAGGCCAACCCCACGATTACAGTCGTGGCACGGCGATAGCTGCGGGCCTCAAAACTAAACTACCCGCAAAGTGGCTTCTATACCAGGGAGATCGGCGGTGTAGGTCGGAACACACCCTCCGTTCCAAGGTCATCCGGACATAGGCCAACGATGTGCTGATGGCAGCGACTCGGTACCTGGAACCGCTGGGACAAAGGTGATCGAGGCGCCTGCCCAAGCCGCGACACCCTCCTGGCAACAAGAGCTGCGGCACGGTATACATTTAACTTCGCATGAACCGACTTGTCCAAGGCGCATCGTTGCAGCGCAATGGCGGTCTGCATGCTGAACGAGCAGCGAAATTGCCAAAGGCAGGGGCGTTCACTCAACGCCCTGGCGCCGTCGGACGCTCGGACGACCTGATGTGGAGGATTGACACCGTCGGGAGGTAGCCTATGTCCATCATCACCATATCGCGCGGCTCGGCTAGCGGCGGGCTCCTTCTGGCCGAGGGTCTAGCTGAAGTGCTCGGCTACAAGCTAGTGAGCCGGGAAGATGTGTTACAGGAAGCCGCCAAACATGGAGTGTCCGAGGAGGAGCTGCAGGAGGCAATCCTCAAGCCGGTCAAGTTCTGGGAGCGGTTTCAGCAGGAGCGCTCGCAGTACCTGGCTTTTGTCCAGGTTGCCTTGTGCGAGCACGCCAAGAACGACCGAATCATCTATCACGGCAACGCAGGCCACCTCCTGCTACCCGGCATATCGCACGTCCTGTGCGTCCGGCTCATCGCTCCCATGTCCTTCCGTATCAGGGTTGTCATGGAGCGCCAAGCCATGAATCGTGCTGAGGCGCAGAGCTACATCGAGAAGATGGACCGCCAGCGGAAGGATTGGACACACTTTCTGTACGGTGTCGATTGGCTGGATCCTAGTCTGTACGATTTGACCATCAGCCTGAATACTCTGCATGTTGACGGAGCAGTGGACGTGGTAAACACGGCTGTACAACGCGAAGAGTTCCGCACCACGCACGAAAGCCGAAGGGCCATGGACAGTCTACTGATCGCTAGCCGAGTGCGAGCTGCACTGGCTGCGAACGACAGCACGGCAGGGGCCGATGTCCAAGTGCGGGCCGAAGGTGACGTCGTGTCTTTGAGGGGCAGAGTGCGACCGGCTTCCATGGTCCAGTCCGTCATTGAAGTCGCGAGTAAGGTGCAGGGGGTGCGGGAGGTGCACCGGGAGGACTTGGATGCGCCAGATTACACCGTTTGACTCGCCACTCGCGGGGCGGCGCGCCGTCACAGGAAGCTACTCCTGCAAGCTAGATTCTGAACCTCTTCCGGCAGCGGCCTGAGTCGCTGCAGCTACAGCTCGGACTTCTCTAGCGTACGGGCAACCAGTTCCAGGAGTTGGCTGATCCGGAACGGCTTTGCTATGAAATCCACCGCACCGCCTCTCATCGACTCCTTGGCCTGCTCGGCGGTCGCATAGCCGGTAATCACGATCACCTGAGTACCTGGCGTCTGCTCCTTGACAAAACGGAGCACGTCCAGACCGGAAGGACCCGACATCTTGAGATCGGTGATGAGCACGTCGTACCGCTTACAGGCTAGCTCGTCGATAGCCGCCTGGCTGTCGGTAAACGTCTCCACGCTGTAGCCAAACTTCTCGAGAGCTGGCTTGAGCCGATCGCACACAATCGGCTCATCGTCCAGAATCAGGATTTCGACTTTCTTTTCCACTGGTTTCTAAGCACCCCGGCCAGCAGGGCCCATGCCACGCTTGGCATGTTTCGCGGCGTTCTTGACCATCCTGGTGAGATCCTTCAACTCAAACGGTTTGCACAAGAAGTCGTACGCACCGACCGCCTCTGCTTCCCGCGCCGCCTCGATGGACGCATATCCAGTGATGATGATGACCTGCGTAGGCAGGCCGCGGTCTCGCACATTGTAGAGCACATCCAGACCGGTTGGGCCGGCCATCTTCAGATCCGTCACCACTACATGGTACCGTTTCTCCTCCAGGGCCTTGAGCGCTCTCGTGCTCTCGGTGAAGGTTTCGACCATGAACCCACTCTTCTCGAGTTGGTCTTTGAGGCGGTCGCACACGATTTCCTCGTCATCGACGACCATAACTTGCGTTTCTGCCATGCTTGCCTCCCTGCAGCTACCGGACCCCGTCGGCGTTCTCGACGATGGGCGTCTTGTTGACCGAGAGCTGTTCGCGTTCGACGAACTCCTGCGCGCACTCACGGACGGTCTCTTCGTCGCGCATCAGAACGTCGAGCTGACGTGTATATCCGATGAGTCTCCCCACCATTTCGAGTCTCTGGCGCAGCGGTTCCTTGGCCATATTCCGTAGGCGACCCACTACCAGATCGCCCTTCGTCTCCACCCCAAACTCATACTCCTGCAAGATCGCTGCAATCACACGGGCTCGGCGCGAGCGCCTCGTGATATCGGTAACACCGCCAACGAAACGGAAGTATAGATAGTTTGCAGTCGGCGTCTCGGACAGGTTGCAGTCCACCATGTTGAAATGGTATCCAAGCAGAAGGTGAAGGTTCAGATAGTCTTTCGCAATGACCGCCAGATTCGGCCGCACCGCCCCCGCATCAGTCATCCCCACAGCAGCGGTCCTCGTAGCGCTCGAGAGAAAGCTCTTCATGTCCATGTCCACGGGCTCGGTACGCCAGGTCCCGGGTGTGGACAACCCGGCTAGCAAAGCGCTGAGCGGCACGGACCGTACGTCCTCCGGAACCACACTCGAACCTTCCACCCCTGGCGCAATGCCCCCACCAATGTCCAGAATGTCGAGATCCATGGGGATCGACAACTGCAGCCGTCTAACGAACCGTTTTCTTTCTCCAGCTGCCAACCCAGGCATCTCACCAAGCTCGCGCACTGCCATCTCGTGCGCGAAGCGGATCACGTCGTGGTAGGTCGAGCAGGAGCGGGCACGGAAGTTCTCGGCGTTCGGATCGCTCAGATTCAACGGCGTTATCCTGCGCAACAGGCGGCGAAGCAGTTGGAACTCTGTGAAATCGGCATCGGCTGGCTGAGCAGTCAAGTGGTAGCGTAGCAACTCCCTGACCACGCCAGAATAGACAACATTCTCCTCGGCGTCGACGGTGACTTCCATACCTGGTTGCAGCACCTTCGTGGCCTCATGAACATCAACCAGCATGGGCACGCGCAACTCTCGCGCTACGGTCGCCAGATGGCCGGTAGATGAACCCATCTCGGCTACTACCGCAGTGGCACGCGCCAGCATTGCTGAGTATTGCGGTGACGTGCCGGTGGTCACAAGGACTCCTCCCTGCGGAAAGTCAGGCATGTCCTCGGTGGAACGAACCACAACAACAGGACCCGCTCCCACCCCGCGGCATGCGATTACCCCTCGACCTCGGAGCAGGACTGGACAAGCGGCGCGAATTCGAACCAGTTCCTCGTCAGCTGGGACCCCAGAAGGTGAGACCCGGAGGGCGCGCGCTTGTAGAATCACTATTCGTCCTTCCTGGTCCACAGCCCACTCTATTTCTTGGTAGTGCCCAGCATGCCTCTCAATCCGCAGTGCCATTCGACCTAGCTCAGTCAGCTCTGACTCCGACACGCATGCTGCTGCCTGTTTCGCAGTCTCTACCGTAATCCGCTCTATGCCTCCATTCTGGCGAGGTTGCAGCGCCAACTCTTTCTGCAGGATCTTGCGACCAACAACTCTAGGAGAAGGATCACGGGAGATCTCGAAGCAGTCCGTGGGGCCAGTTCCCTGAACTATGGTGGGACCAAGACCGTATGCGGCCGATACCACCATGATATCCCGTTGTGGTGATGCCGGGTCGATCGTCAGGATCACTCCGCTCACCCGTGCCGGTACCATGGCCATGAAGCCAACCGCCATGAGTGCCTCGGCTACCGACAGGCCTCGGTCTAGCCGGTAGCGCAGAGCCTCACTGGAGAAGAGACTGGCCAGCACCTCACGGTACGCAGCTACTGCATCCTCCGCTCGCACATTGAGAAGGGTTGCATGTTGCCCGGCGAAGCTGTGCTCACCGTCTTCCCCGAGGGCACTGCTTCGCGCAGCATACGTCCAACCGGACCGCTCAGACCGGCCGATTTCCTTGCGCAGTGATCGCGCCACAGAACGGACTATTGGTGTGCGGCGAATCGATTGCTGCAAATCTGCCGCCACAATGTCCACCAAACTTGCGGTGCCACTCGCCAGCTCTTCCGCGCGCGCAGCGATGACCCGGTCCAGACCTCTTGCCCTGAAGTGGCGTCGACAGGCGGAAGCCGTGACTACGAATCCATCTGGGACTCCCACGTCCAGCCTGCTCCTCAGTTCACCGAGGGAAGCCATCTTCTCACCAACAGATGCCAGGTCGTCGAGGTCTATCTTGCTGAGAGGAATGATCGAGTCCGTCTCCCATTCCGTCCCTGGGGCAAGCACGGACCGCACCCTAGCGCGAACGCGTTCGAAGGCGTCCACCAGGTCGATGTATCGGCCGTCGGTCATGGCGTTCAAATCGTATACGACGCCACTGACCGCTTCTTCGAGATCATCTACCAGCGAATCCAGATAGCGCCGGTCGAAAAGGTAGTCGCCGCCGGATTTGTCGCCGGCGTCAGCCATCAACTCGAGGACACGGTTGTTGCCGTCGGTGAGGTGCTGGAACCGCTCATAGCGTGAGCGCAGCGTCGAGAGGTCTTCACCCCATCGCCGCCCTAGCCAACGCCGCCACCAGCCGGCCATCGCCTCGGAGCCTCAGTGAGCTTTCTTGTCCGAGCCGAACATCAGCCCGACTAGCAACCCGGCACCCACCGCCGCAACCACGGCCAAGAACCCATACAACGAGCCATGCTCCTGCGCCAGAGAAGAAAGGAAATGGATGAGAGTTGCCTGTCGCAGTTCGAAGTTCCCTTGACCCCGGGCCGCTAGCTGCCCGTCACGGAAACCAAACAGCTGGACCGAGTAGAGCGTTGCGGGTGCATTGGCAGGGAAATGCAGCGTCACGCTGATCCGCTGCTGGCCTGCCACCTGATCTCCCTCGATCTCCACCCCTTGGGCCGCGTAGGAAAAAACGCCTTCCGATTCCTTCAACCGAATCAAGTCGGCAAAGAGATTACCTTCTGATTCGTCTGCGAGGTCATCTCGCAACGTCTCGTATCCTAGGCCTAGCTCCGCGAGCTCGGACTCTGGAGCCAGCTGATCAAGTTCGGCAGTGGTGCGCAGTTGGTACAAGCACGGGATGTTCTCGAACGTCACGTCGCCGCCGGGAGCCCAGAGCACTCCCCATCTCTTCTCTTTCTTCCCAAAATGCAGCTCTGTCGTGGGGCCAGTCACCATGACAGCGATCTCGAGGCTCGCCTCGACCTCAGCTGAGATTGCCAGGTCGACTCCGCCGTAGAACAGCCCGACCTCAGCCAGGGCAGGCTGCAGGATCAAATCGACGGAATCCGGTTCCGGGATTGTTTGAGCGCCCGGCAACACACAGCAGGTGACAACGGCGAGGAAGATTCCGTGCGCCAACGATCAATGTCCTCCCTTGTAGGACAGCAGAGTGGTTGGAGGCAAAACGAGACCCAGTACCATCACGAGCATGACGCCGAGGATGATGCAAGACATCATGATCTTGAGTTGATCCGCTCTCAGCTTCTTGCTGAGCCGCGCTCCAATTTGCGCACCGGAGGTAGAACCGAGAAGCAAGACCAGAGCTAGGAGGAAGTCCACAGTATGGTTCAAGGAGGCCTGCAGGATAGTGACATTGACACAGGTGAAGAGGATCTGGAACAAGCTCGTACCCACCACAACATGCATGGGCATGCGGAGGAGGTAGACCATTACCGGCACCATGATGAAGCCACCCCCCACACCCATTATCGCCGCCAGCACACCGACCAAGATCCCGAGCATGAATGGCAGCAGAGCCGACACCCGAATGCCAGAACGTTGAAAGTCTGTCTGATACGGAAGGGATTGGACCAATCGGGCATATAGGGAGGGTCGGTGGAATACTTCACGCTCCCCCCTTATTTCCACTCTCACCTTCGGAGCCCGCAGGCCACGAAGGCTGTCGAAGAACATGTAGGTTCCGATGAGCGCCAGCATGACCACGTAGGTGACCTGGATGGCAAAGCCGGCTTGGCCGGTTGCGAGGAGGACTTTGATCACTTGCACCCCGGCAGTGCCACCGACTACACCACCAACAAGGAGCAGGACACCCATCTTGTAGTCCACGTTGCCCGAACGGGAGTGGGCGACAGTCCCGGAGGAAGCAGCCGCCACGATTTGGTTCGAGTCTGACGCGGCAGCAACGGTGGGGGGAATCCCAATCATGATCAGCAGTGGTGTCAGCAGGAAACCTCCACCCACACCGAAGAGGCCGGACAGCAAGCCGACAATACCGCCAAGGCCCAGAAGTAGGAACAGGTTGACGGCGTTTCCGGCCACTGGAAGATAGATCTGGAACATCTCCTGCTACCTCACCGGCTCTCGGCACGCATGGGCAGGAAGACAGCGAAAGTCGTACCTTCGTTTACCCGGCTCTCGACCTCTATCCTGCCGCCGTGCTTTTCGATAATACTGTAGCTCACCGAGAGACCCAGACCAGTGCCGTCCCCGGCCTCCTTGGTCGTGAAGAACGGCTCGAAGATCTTCTCCAGATTGTCTGCGGGGATTCCAATTCCAGTGTCGCTAATCGCGACCCGGATGAAACCGTCGACGCTGGTTGCTCGAATCGTCAGATTCCCACCGTTTGGCATGGCCTGCATAGCATTCAAGATGAGGTTCAAGAACACTTGCTGGAGATTACGCGGGTTGCCGCTCACTGGTGGCAGATCAGGTGGCACGTCGAGCTCCGCTGTCACGCTCGACAGTGACAGTTCGTTGCCAACGAGCTTAACCGTCACCTCGATCACCTCAGGGATCGAGACGGTTGTGACGACCGGCTGGTCTACGCGAGTGAAGTCGAGCAGGTTCCTCACTGTAGCGGCCGCCCGCTGGACCTGTGTGAATATGTCTGTGAGCAGCTTCTTCTTGCGTTCGTGGTCCGTTTCCTCGTAGTCATCAAGCAGCGTTTCCACGGTGAGGCTTATGTTGTTGAGCGGATTGTTCAGCTCATGTGCGATTCCAGATGTCAGAGTGCCGACTGCAGCCATCTTCCGTGACTGCAGGAGTTGCTCCTGCCGCACTGTCAGCTCGTCGAGCATTCGGTTGATGGCAATAGCCAGGGTTGAAAACTCATCCCTGTAGCGACGCGCCGGCCTAATGGGAGAGAAGTCCCCGTCAGCGATACGCTCGACGTACTGAATGAATCTCCCAATGGGCCGAATAACCTGTCGCGCCAACTGGTCGGCCAGAACGATCATCAGCAACACCATGAACCCCAGAAACAACGCCGCACCGATCATAGCTGTGCGGATCATTGAGTTCATGGCCAGCCGCTCCTGGACGATCATGTCGGAAGCGTCTGCGAGAATGGCTGCGCCATACCTACGTAGGTTGGCTTCAGCCTCTCGCCTTGAGTTTTCATCTCGTGCAGGGTCATTCGCTGCGCCAGCCAACTCCGCCAGAAGGTTCTCGTACTGCTCCAGGTTGTCCAGCCAGCTCCGGGCCGCTGCGATCCCAATCGCCCTTTCTACATCGCTCATGTTTGCATCGAGCAGGCGACGGGCCCGGTATATGTGATCCAGAGCCTCGTAGAGGCTTGTCCCGTAGAGGAGAAAGTTCTTCTCGTACCGGCGTGCCTCCTGTATCTCAAAGGCACATTCATCCGCAGCTTCCAGGAATTCCATCTTAGTTCGGAAACGCGATAGCATCACCATGGAGCCCACGGTGATCCCCGCAATGAAGAGCGTGCAGATCACGAAGACCACTGTAATGCGTAGCTTGAGGCTTACTCGAGGTCGCCTCTCCAAGTCTCCGTGTGGCTCGCCCTGGAACTTCTGGGCCTGGTCATTCATTTGAGTTTCACCACGGTGGGACCTTCCACTTCAACGAGCTCAAGTTCCTGGTAACGATGTACTGGGTTTGGTTGGCATTTGGTTCGGCCTGCAAGGCCAGGAGGGGAGAGCTCTACCGAGTCACCAGCCAGCAATTGGTCGACAGCGGTGACAACGTAGTCAAAAAACACACCTCGAACCGAGGCATCCCGGTACAGGTCTTCCAGTTGGATCACTCCCTTCCACCTGCCCAAGGCTTCTGGCGATGGGAAGATACTCCATACCAAATATGTGCAAGACGTGAGAAAACGTAAGGAACCTCCTGTGTTGAGCGCTACTGCGGCGTGAGAGATCGTGGGGTGGTACAGACCGGTCTGGGAGGTCAGTTCTCCGACCGTTGGGCTTCGAGAAACCGCCGCACGGCTAGAAGGAAGGCCTCCGGCTGCTCGATGAACGGGAAGTGACCGGCGTCTTCGATGATCCCGAACTCCACGTTTGGTATCCTGTCGCGCAACGCGGCACCACCCAGAGCCACCGCTGGTTCAGCGGAGCCGTAGATCACGAGCGTAGGAACCTTGATACGATCCAGCTCGCCCCGCAGATCGAAGCTCGCCAGATCCACCATCATGTAACCGAACTGCCGACTGCGGTCCACGTAGTCGTCTGGCACGTAGATGTCGAGATCGCCGCTGCGGTTTGGGTCGTGGAACTGAGTCTTGAACGATAGGAGAAGCAATTGTCTGATGGCCTCCGGCTCGCGAGCGGCGAATGCTTCCGACTCGCGCAGGTCCGCACTCGCCGTACTGTCCGCCGCGGTGACTCTTTCGGACAGCAAGCGCTCCTCCTCCTGCCAGAGATCGCTACTCGGACTCATGGAGTTCAACAACACCAGTGAGATGAGATGCTCCTGATGCTCGAGTGCATAGTGAATGGCCAGCAGCCCACCCCAGGAGTGTGCCATGAGGTGGACACGGTCGAGGCCGAGCGATTGGCGCAGCGCTTCGATATCGTCCACGAACGTGGCAAGCCTAACGCTGGCACTGTCGACGCGGGGTGCGGAACGGCCGCTCAACCGCTGATCGAAGAAGATCAACTCGTACGACTCGGCGAGCGGAGCGAGATGTGGCAGCAGGTACCCATGCTCCAGGACCGGCCCGCCGTGAACGACCACAATCGGCTCACCGGCGCCGAGCCGTTTCATGTACAGTTCGGTGCCGTTGATGGGGAGCAACCCCTCCCAGGAGGGGAGTCCGTTGCCAGATTCGCTACACGCGCCGAAGCAACACGCCAGTGCCAGACATGCCGCTGCACGGCACGGGAGTGTTGCAGTTGCTGTGGGAAGTTCCCACCTGCCAACGCTACTCGTCCGGCTCAAGGTATAACTCCGAAGACGTACTCCGTCCTGGACCGATACTCTGCACCCGGCCGCAGGATGGTCGCGGGAAACTCCGGCTGGTTGGGCGAGTCGGGGAAGTGTTGTGTTTCGAGACAGAACCCGTAGCGCCGCTGATATACATGACCGGCTTTCCCTGTGATGCTACCGTCCAGGAAGTTGCCCGTGTAGAACTGGACTCCCGGCTCGGTGGTGTACACAGCCATCAATCTCCCCGTTTCCGGCTCGTAAACCTGGGCCGCGTGCGCCAGCGCCGAATCTGCACGGTCGAGCACGAAGTTGTGATCGTATCCCTGGCCGTATCTGAGTTGCTCCTCATCCTGCTCGATGCGCGCACCTATCTCCGTCGCCGAACGGAAGTCGAATGGCGTTCCGGTGACAGGGGCGATGGCTCCACTAGGTATCAAGGTGGAATCCACCGGTGTGAAGTAGCCGGCGTAGATCGTGAGCCGGTGATCCAGGATGTCACCACTGCCGTCGCCGGCCAGATTGAAATAGCTGTGCTGTGTCAGATTGACCGGTGTTGGCTTGTCTGTGACGGCGTAGTATTCGAAGCTGAGTTCGTTGCGGTTGGTGAGGGCGTAGGTCACCTGCACAGCGAGATTCCCTGGGTAGCCTTCCTCTCCGTCGGGACTCGTGTATGAGAAGACCACTCCCACATCGTCGGCTCTTTCAAACGGTTCCGCCGCCCACACGACTTTGTCGAACCCCTTGATGCCCCCATGCAAATGGTTGGGACCGTTGTTGGTCGCCAGCGAGTAGCTGTTTCCGTCCAGTGTGAATCGCCCGTATGCTATCCGATTGCCATAACGGCCGACAATCGCGCCGAAATAAGGGGTCTCGGTCAGGTAGCCCGCCAGATCGTCGTAGCCAAGTACGACGTCAGCGAACCGTCCATTCCTGTCGGGTACACGGAGCGAGGTGATTATCCCACCATACGTGATCGCCCGTACCTCGACGCCGTTCTGATTGGTGAGCGTGAACGATTCGACCTGAGTACCGTCAGGTAGTTGCCCAAAGGTCGCTCGTGTCACAGAAGCTCGCGGTTGTTCGTTTGGCTGTGGCATCTGGCCCCGCTCCGATTGATCGCCACAGGCACACAGTGCCAGCGCGATGGCGCCACTACGTGACACCACGACTGCGAGGCTCCTTGATCGCTTTGTCTTCATCCGAAGCTCCTGTGTCGTTGCGCCTTCCGCTTGTCTGCCTCATCTCCAACTATCACTTGATCTCCGGCTCGAGCAACTCGACTATGCCGATATCGATGTACTGTCCGCCGTCCGTCTGGCGTACGTGAGCCGCGAGCAAATTCTCCCCCCTGTGGAGGGCGCCGATAGCGGTCTCGTCTAAAGGGACCAACCGATAGTCCACCGTGTAGCCAGGGAAGCTGCCGATCAGTTGTTCGTTCAAGTACACCTCGGCGTCTTCATCGTGGTGAATGCGTAGGTGTGGATTCACGAGTTCCAGGGTCTCCAACTCGAACAGGCGTCTCAGCCAGATCTGTTCACTGTCCCATACGGTGCCCACCACGGCGCCGGGAGTCTCGTCCTTGCCAAACCCTCCGAGTCCTTCATTCCAGGCCGCGTCGTCATAGTTGGCCGAGTGCCAGTCGTCGGCTGGCTCGCGAATGGTAAAACGCCACAGCTGCCCCGACCTACGAGACGTTGGCACAACCTCTCTAACGATCGGTGGGGCGCTGTAGACAGACTGATTCTGTGTGACTACGTCGGCGGGGAGTTTCTCGAGTGCGCGATCGTAGGTGAGT
>Ga0209536_100007272_pt1 | contig 16807 bp, 16 predicted proteins | sample DeeMarSeWOR28_12_FD_187461 | JGI IMG/M metagenome (GOLD analysis project Ga0209536, IMG submission 187461) | Marine sediment microbial communities from White Oak River estuary, North Carolina - WOR-2-8_12 (SPAdes) (version 2) | ecosystem: Environmental > Aquatic > Marine > Intertidal zone >... | reverse complement strand
CGCCATGAGATGCCGGATATTCTGACGCCGGAAATGAAAGAGCTTTTCGATTTCGGCTTTGAATTTGCTTCTAAGAACGATCAGCAAATGTGCGCGCTTGATGTCCTTAAGGACAAGAACGGGCGTTACGTTATCTCGGAATTCATCTGCATGTGGGGATGGGATAAAAAAGACCTTAATAATAGAATTTATGAGCGTATTAACGGAAGGTGGCAGCCTACTGAATATCAGGGCAGACATCTCTTCGATCTTTTTGTAAAGCTCATCATGGATGGGGGGTTGTGCTGAGCGATGTTTTTTTGGGAAAGAAATGAAAACAAGCTGCGAATTTTCGCTTATAAAGATGCCAGCGAAAGGGGCAAGAACATAGTAAGAGTCGCCCGCGGTCGTGGGATCTGGGCAAAATTGTTTGAGGACCCTTCAAAGGTCCCCAATGAACCGAATACTATTGCCTTTGTGTATATGCTTCATGATCCAAAGTTCTACTCAAAGGGCGTAGATGTGGCCGGGAAAATCGCCCTTAAGGACAAGGTGTTGATGATCCCCAGGCCTCATGAAGCCCGACTTTTTCACAGCAAGATAGCCCTGTCAAAGGCTTATCCCGAATGGATGCCTCCCACCTGGCACATCACGGATGCTGATGAGGCCGTCCGGGTGCTTGAAAAAATGGAGTTTCCACTGGTTTCAAAATCGAATGAGAGTTTTTCATCGGTTAACGTGAGGCTTGTTAAAAACCGAAATGAGGCTCTTAGGGAAATTGAGCTGGCTTTTTCGGAGGATGGCATCCCGATGTACGGGGGGGTTCGGCAGAAAGGATATCTTTTGTGGCAGGAGTTCATGCCTGGCAATAAATTTGATTACAGGGTATTTGTTGTTGGCAAGAGGTTTGCCGCGCTTGGAAAGAGATATGTTCGCGATGACATTCCGTTCGCGTCCGGCAGCGGCCGCGATGAGCCCATGCCGGAGCTTAACGATGAAGCCAGAGAGGTTTTAGCCTTCTCCCTTGATTTCACAAGAAAAGTAGACCGGACGATCGCGGTTATGGACATTGTCAGAAACAAGAAGGGCGGGCTGACGATGGTTGAAGTCCATGCAACCTGGGGAAGGACTCGATATTCAAAGGCTGCCGAAAAGCTGCAATTCAGGATGTTTGAGTTCAAAGATGGCAATTGGGTTAAGTCAAAGTTCTTTACCACGCAGTTCTTTGATTGTATTGTGGAAGCGATGGTAAACGGAGATTTCAATGTTCCTGTTCAGAAAGAAAAAATCTGATATTATTCTTTATGCTTACGACGGGCTCCGTCCGTGGGGGAGGAGTGTTGTTAAAGCCGCTCGAAGGCTTGGGATAGAGTCAAGGTTGTTCAGGGAATCTCGAGATGTCCCGGACAAGAAAAGCGTCTTCGTATTTTTTGATATGATGGCGCAGTACAGGGATGATGAGAGAAAAAGGCTTGTCTCAATTTCTGCCGACCTGGCGGAAAAGAAAAATATTTTTGTGGTCCCAAAGGCTCACGAGCGCGCGTATCAGTTCGACAAGTCGTTGCAGGCAAAATTATTTTCAGATTGGGTTCCTCGAACTTGGTATGCGGATTCGCCCGCGGAGGCCCGAAGGGCCATATCGGAAATCAAATTCCCTTTGATGTCAAAGTCGAAGTTAAGCATTCAGTCAAAGAATGTCCGGGTCATCAAGAACAGGGAGTCTGCGGAAAAGGAAATTCACCTCGCTTTTGCCGGGGACGGGATCCCTTGTTCGGATGGGGCGTTGCAGAAGGGGTACCTTTTATGGCAGGAATTCGTAAAGGGCGACGGGTTTGATTGGAGAATCGGCATTGTTGCGAAGAAGTACGCGTATATTGTCAAAAGATTTAACAGGGGGAATATTCCTTTGGCCTCGGGCAGTGGATTTTTGGAGCCGGTTACAGAGCTAAACGATGATTCGAAGTCGTTATTGGATTATGTTCTGGCTTTTGCGGGCAAGAACGATCTGACGCTTGCTGGCGTAGATGTCATTGATGGCGCAGGTGGCCGTCGCTATGTTCTCGAGTCTCATTGTTCCTGGGGGATCGGCTTAAAGTCGCAAAAGTCCAGGATTTTTGAGAGAGTTAATGGGGGATGGATCCCTACAAAACACACAAATTCCCGTATTCACCATGTTGTTGCGAAAGCGATCGCTGACGGAGATTTTTCATGATTTTTGCGTATGATGACTCAAGAGCATGGGGCAGGAAGCTCGTTTCTTCCGCTAAAAAGATCGGGTGTTCCGCTCGTCTCTTCCGAAAAGCGGAAGAAGTCCCGGATGATGAGGATGTTGTGGTCTTTCTGAGAATGGCGAATACTCCCGAAGCAAGGGATCAAAACAAGAAACTTGCGGCGAGCCTGCGGAAAAAATCGAAAATCACGATGATTCCCAATGGTGATGAGTGTTTTGTCTATGACGAAAAGGTGAAGCAATTCCAGAAGTTCAACTCATGGATGCCGCGGACCTGGCTGATTCAATCCCCTGAGGAGGCGGAGAAAGTATTGGAAGAAATCGGCCTTCCTTTTATTTCCAAAGCAAACGAAGGATCTTCTTCACAGAATGTTCGATATATAACCGATATAGAAACTGCGAAAAAAGAGATTCGTGATGTCTTTTCCTCAGAAGGGAAGCGTTTGTATTATGATGACATACAGAAGGGATATCTCCTGTGGCAACGGTTTGTTCCCGGCAATGACGGAGACATCAGAATTGACCTGATCGCCGGAAAGTACGCTTATGTTGTTAAGCGGTATAATAGAGACGACGTGCCCCTTGCTTCTGGCAGCGGTAAGGCGGAGGCCGTCACGGAAATTGACGATGGAATAAGCGAATTGCTTGATTTCGGCTTGAAGTTCTCGAAGGATAACAAACTGTCTTTTGTTGCTCTTGACATCGTGAGGGATAACGGCAGGCCGGTATTGCTGGAGGCTTCCTGCGCGTGGTCTCAGAAGGCCGGAAAGAGCAGGATTTTCATGAATTCAGGAGGAAAATGGCATTCCACCGGCTTCACTGCCGCGACCATGTTTGATCTTATCGTTAAGGCCATTGTGGAAGGAGATTTTAATGGCAATTCGAAAGGCGCGTCCGGCTGATTTTAAGGGTATAATCAGGGCGCTTGGAAGTTTCAACTTTAAGCTTCTGAATGCCGTGGATTCTTCGGCGGTTGATGATCTATGGCCCGGAACCTTTGTTCTCCGGAATGAGGTGACAGAGATTGATTTGAAGAATGGTTTTGTGGCTCTCAGCGGAAATAAAATCGTTGGGTTTTGTCACTACAAGAGGTATAAGCCCGGAGTCGTCAAGACCACGCTTCTTGCCGTACTCCCGGAATACAGAAAGCATGGTTTCGGGAAAGCTCTTCAGGTGGCCAGGATGAAAGAGGCTTATCGGCGCGGTTATAAAAAGATGATGACGTGGTCGGAGCATCCCGATTCTCAACGGTGGTATAAAAAGCATTTCGGCTACAAAAAGGTCGGGGTTGAACCTGTTTCCCACAGGTTGTATTTTTTCAGATTACGGGATAAAATTATATGGGGGATACATTATGGCTTTCCTGAGTTCAAGGCTCAGGAGAGTCTTGTTTGTGACTTAAAAAGGTTTTTAGATGAGCAATGAATTGATCAAGGAAATTTCATGGTATGTTAGCCAGGGCTTTGGCGATCCTTTCAAAATTAAACCAAACCTTGGTGCCCCGTTAATTATCAACGCCGCGCTGACCGGCATGGTTCCGAGTAAACACGATAATCCTCATCTTCCCTTGTCTGCCGAGGAGATAATTTCCGATTCAGTAAAATGTTTTAATGCCGGAGCGAGGATTTTTCACTTGCACGCGAGGGATAAAGATGGCGAGCCGACATACGAGACGTCGCTTTATGAAGAAGTTGTGCCGGAGATCAAACGATGCTGTCCCGGGGCGGTCATTTGTATAACCACGAGCGGCAGAAAGTTCAAGGCTTTTGAGCAAAGGTCCGCTGTCCTGTCGCTTAGCGGTGCCGCGAAACCTGAATCAGCCACTCTTACGCTGGGTTCAATGAACTTTTCGAAACAGGCGAGCGTGAACGCTCCGGATATGATAAAGAGCCTGGCGCTTAAAATGAAGGAAAACGGCATTAAGCCTGAACTTGAGGTTTTTGAGGTCGGCATGATTAATTTTGCGGCATTCCTTGAAAGGAAGGGATTCATTTCCAAACCGCATTACTTCAATTTGTTCCTGGGATCTCTAGGGACAATGCCCGGGAGGCTTAAGGACCTTGATTACATGATCGAGACCCTTCCTGAAGGGAGCGTTTGGGGTGCTACAGGTATCGGCAAATTCCAGCTGCCGATAAATATTGCTGCCATATTCAAGGGAGGGCATGTAAGAGTCGGATTGGAGGATTATATATACCTTGACCATGAGAAAAAGCGGCTTGCCACAAATGAAGCGCTCGTTAAGAGGCTTGCTGATTTTGCCGGGGAAATCGGAAGGCCTGTTGCCACGCCGGAGCAGGCAAGAAGTATTTTGGGATACGATGCCGCGTCCGATTTGAGTGAGATTGAAAAGGTGGAGGCAATTGCGGATTGATCGACATCAAGCTCATTAGAGAGAACTCCGAAGTCGTAAAGAAGGCGCTCAAGAACAGGGGCGCCGAAGTTTCATTGGTGGACAAATTCCTCAAGATCGACGGTGACTGGCGCAAACATGAACATAATCTGGAGGAATTAAAAGCAAGGCGCAACAAGGTCTCCGATGAGATCGGGGCCTTAAAAAAAGAAAAAAAGAACGCGGACAGACTTATCAAGGACATGAAGGCGCTTTCCGATCAGATCAAGGGCGTTGAATCGGAAGTTAAGGGGTTGGAGGAGAACGCAAAAGAGATCGCTCTGATTATACCGAACATCCCTCATGATTCTGTTCCGATCGGCGCGAATGCAGGCGGGAACAAAGAGATCAGGAAATCTGGAAAACAGCCGGAATTCGATTTTAAACCGAGGCACCACTGGGAAATTGGGGAAGCTCTGGGCATTCTGGATTTCAAGAGCGCGGCCAAGATTTCAGGCTCCCGTTTCACGACTCTCGTTGGTGCCGGAGCGGCGCTGGAAAGGGCAATAATAAACTTCTTTGTTGACCATCACGCCAGCCGAAACGGCTATAAAGAGGTGTTGGCTCCGTATATGGTTTCCCAGAAAAGCATGCAGGGCACGGGTCAGCTACCGAAATTTGAGGAAGAGATATACAGGTGCAGGGATGATGAACTTTATCTGATCCCGACCGCCGAAGTTTCCGTGACGAACCTTCACAGGGAAGAGATCTTGAACGAAGAATCACTGCCGATAAGCTATGTTTCCTATTCCGCCTGTTTCAGGCGTGAGGCGGGTTCGTATGGAAAGGATGTTAAAGGACTTATCAGACAGCATCAGTTCAACAAGGTTGAGCTTGTCAAATTTGCGCATCCGTCAAAGTCTTATGAAGAGCTTGAAAAGCTGACCGCGGATGCCGAGTCGGTCCTCGGTGAGCTGGGCCTGCACTACAGGGTGATCGAGCTGTGCACGGGAGACATGGGTTTTTCTGCCGCAAAGACGTATGACATTGAAGTCTGGTTCCCCGCGGAAAAGAAATTCAGGGAGATATCATCCTGCAGCAATTTTGAGGATTTCCAGGCAAGAAGGGCGGGAATAAAGTTCAGGTCCGGTAAGTCAAAGCCCTCGCTGGTTCACACTCTCAACGGATCTGGCGTAGCGGTTGGAAGGACGCTGGCCGCGATCCTTGAGAATTTTCAGCTTCCTGACGGCAGTGTATCGGTTCCGAAGCCTCTCCAAAAGTACTTGAACGGCCTCGAGACGATTAAAATCTAGTCAAAAATCCACGCAAGTTACCGTCGATCAAATACGATATTATATTAGTAGGAGGCAAATAGTGGATACACCCGTTGGCTTTGGGGATGGCCATACAACCATCCTCTCACAACTTAAATCAACTTTTCAGTCCGCTTTGAGCAAGTCGAAGCAGCTTGTTGTTGATGGTTCTATTGTCCCTGGTGTTTACACAAACAAGGATGATAGTGCTCCTATTGACCTTCCCGGTTCGGGAATCGATGTGGCCCATGGTGGGCTTGATGTCGGTCCTGAGCATAACGTTGATCTTCAAGCGTAACCGATTGACAAAGAGAATAAAGAATATATAATCCCTCGTTATACGGAGGGATTTTTTTATGCCTGTTTATGACTATAAGTGCAGGAAATGCGATAAGGTCTTTGAAGTTGAGCACAAGATAGGCGACATGCCCATGAAGTTCTGCCCCGGCTGCGGCGGAGAGCTCAAGAGGGTTTATAATCCTGTGGGAGTTGTTTTTAAGGGTTCGGGCTTTCATTCTACTGACTACAAAAAATCGGCGGCGAAGGATAAAGCAAAAGAAAAGGACAAGAATAAGGGCAAGGAGACTAAATCCTCAAAAAGTTAGAAAGAAGTTTCTTCCCCTCGCCGGTCAATATGGATTCCGGGTGAAACTGCACTCCCTCTACCTGATATTGTTTGTGGCGGAGGCCCATTATTTCTCCCTCTGATGTCCACGCGCTAACCTCAAAGCAGTCCGGCAGGGTGTCTTTCTTCACCAGCAGTGAATGGTATCGTGTGGCTGTGAAGGGGTTCTTAATTCCCGAGAAAATTGTTTTTCCGTCGTGGCGAATTTCGGAGGTCTTGCCGTGCATTATTCTTGAAGCCCTCACGATCTCGGCACCGAAAGCGTATCCGATGACCTGATGTCCCAGGCATACCCCCAGTATCGGGGTGCTTTCGGCGAACTTTTTAATAACCTCTATACTTACTCCGGCGTCCTTTGGCCCTCCGGGCCCAGGCGAAATTATTATCTTCTGCGGGACAAGCGCTTTGATTTCCTGCGCAGTTATCTTGTCGTTTCTGTATACGACCAGATGCGCCCCCAGTTCTCCAAGGTATTGCACCAGGTTGTAGGTAAAAGAATCGTAATTGTCGATAACAAGTATCATTTTATTCTCCCGCGCGCTGATTATATCAAAGGGGTGGTAGCTTGTCCAAGTTTTTTCAATATAGTAGAATTCAATCAGATGAAATTACTTGAACAGGAAAAAGCCATACTTGTCGGTGTGGAACTGCACGGAGAATCGAACTGGCCTCTCAAAGAGTCTCTATCAGAACTCGCCGCACTAACGTCCACTGCTGGCGCCGTTGTTGTCGAAAAGGTAACGCAGTCCAGAGACAAGCCGGACTCTCGTTTTTATATCGGCACCGGTAAAATGGAGGAATTGAAGGCACTAGTTGCTTCCAGGGGCGCCGATTTAGTGGTTTTTGATTGCGAGCTCGGCCCTTCTCAAATCAGGAACCTTGAAGCGGAACTCGACGTAAAAGTTGTTGACAGAACAAGCCTCATACTGGACATATTCGCTCAGCATGCGCATTCAAGGGAAGGCAAGCTCCAGGTGGAACTGGCACAAACTAACTACACATTGACCCATCTTATAGGCAAAGGAGAACTCATGTCGAGGCTCGGCGGCGGGATCGGGACAAGAGGCCCCGGAGAAACCAAGCTTGAGACGGATAGGAGAGTAATAAAATCGAGGATATCGAAGTTGAGAAAGGATATCGAGAAAATCAGGGAGGAGCGTGGTGTAAAGCGGGCTTCAAGAAAATCGGCGCTTCTTCCTGTGGCCGCCATTGTGGGGTATACGAACGCGGGGAAGTCGACTTTACTGAATTCCCTGACAAATGCCGGCGTTCTTGTTGAGGATAAGCTCTTTGCGACGCTGGATCCGACCGTGAGGAGGCTTAAGCTGCCCAATGGCCTGGATGTCTTAATCACCGACACGGTTGGTTTTATTCACAAACTGCCGCATCAGCTGGTGGAGTCTTTTCATGCAACACTTGAGGAGGTGGCGGAGGCGGACATGCTCTTTCATGTTGTTGACGCCACAAGCAGTTTTATTGAACAGAAGATCCAGGCTGTGTACAGGGTTCTTGAGGAAATAAAAGCTATCGCAAAACCGATGATCACGATTTTCAATAAGGTCGATCTTTCGGACAGGGTAAAACTTTCATCGGAAATTAAGCAGAACCTGAAACCTTATGTTGAGGTTTCGGCCCTGAAGCGGCAGGGCATTGATCAATTGATCTCCACTATTGAGCGGGAGCTTGAAAAGATCATGACCGTTATGGATTTTGAGATCCCGATCAATGAGATGGACATGGTTCATTTACTCCATGAGCGGGGGAGGGTGGAATCGGAGAAATTTGATGGCGAGAGTGTTATAATAAAAGCGAGAGTCAATGAGATAACCGCGAACAGGCTCAAGAAGTACTTAAAATCAACATGAGGTGGCTAAAATGATAAAAACTATTGGAATAATAACTCCCGGAGGTGACGCGCCGGGGATGAATGTAGCTATAAGGTCCGTGGTAAGATCCGCGATATTCAAAGGGCTCAAGGTCATAGGCATTGAGCGCGGTTTTGACGGGCTTATCCACGGGGAAATCAGGGAAATGGATCTCGGGTCGGTAAGCGGGATAATTGGCAGGGGCGGAACGATACTCAAGACTATTAGATGTAAAGAGTTTAAAAAGAAAAACATTAGGAAGATTGCAATACGGAATTTAAGGCGGGCGAAGATCGATGCTCTCGTCCTGATAGGCGGAGACGGGTCCATGAGGGCTGGCGCTCTTCTCGCAAGGGAGTCTAAGATCCCGATAATGCATATTCCTGCGTCGATTGATAATGACATTCCTTATACTGATGACACTATCGGGTTTGATACGGCTGTTAATACGGCGCTTCAGGCCATAGACAAGATAAGAGACACCGCTTCCTCGCATGAGAGGGTTTTCGTGATAGAAGTTATGGGGAGGGAGGCCGGGCATCTTGCGATCGAAGTAGGGCTTACGGCCGGCGCGGAGGCTATCCTTGTACCGGAAATAAAAACGTCCGTAAAGAAGACCTGTGAAGTTTTAAAGGACGGTATGCTTAGAGGAAAGAAAGGCAGTATAGTGGTTGTTGCTGAGGGGTTTGCCAGCGGCCATGAAGTCGCTGCCGAGATAAAGAAGGCGCTTAAGCTTAATGTCCGTGTTTCGATACTAGGCTATATCCAGCGCGGAGGGAGCCCGACGGCAGACTCAAGGAAGCTTGCCAGCGTTCTTGGAGCCAGAGCGGTGGATCTGCTGTCAAAGGGACAAAAGAACAAAATGCTTGGCTTAGTTGGCAATAAGGTTGTTGCCACTGATCTGAGCAAGGTTTTCAGGGCTAAAAAGAAGATCAATCTTGAAGACTACCGTTTGGCGGGCAGGCTTTCTATTTAGGCAGTTCGGCCTGCATGATTTTTGGGGATCTTCCGAAAATTTTCCTGTAAATTGCCGGATAATTGTCCTTGCCTCCGACGAGCAGCATTGTTAAGGGCATTTTCTTCCTCGCGAGTTCGGTCATCCTCGCGGTTATTTCCCTGATATCCCACTGCGCGGTCCAGTCTTCTCTGAGTCTTGAAATATGATACAGCTCTCTGGCGTTGGTGCCGAAAAGCACCCTTTTCCTGTGAGAATTGGTAAGGATGTATTGAGCTGTGCCGGGCAGCTTTTTGGCGATCTTTGCGAATGCGTCGTTTGTTTTATCTACAACGGAAATGAACTCCTTGTCCATTTTAGTTTCCTTTATTGATTCCGGCACGGTTACGCCCAGCCCCGGGTCATATGGCTGGCATGTTATCGAAGCGATCCTGTGGCGCTTTAATTGCCCGAAGCAGGCGGATGACACAATAAGATTATATGTCAGGTTCGCGTATTCAAATTCCCTTGGGGCCGCGTCGAAGAGCTCCATGTGATTGAGAGCGGTCTTTAAGATCTTCTTCCTTTCGGCTGCCTTCAGTTTCTTTGCGGTCTTCAAACAATCGCTGAAGGGCGATGCGGATGACGAGTGAAGCAGGGAGGCGATGGTTATGTCGTCGGCGTTTGATGTTGAATTGAGAAGTTCCACGCTCTTTTTGCTGATCCCTTTTCCTTTTTTCAAAAGCTTTGCCGACAGAAGTTTCAGTTCTTTCGGGGTTTTACTATCATAATCATTGGCTCTTGTGAATAGAATGATCGAAGGAGCCACCTTTTCCACCGCGGAATACATTTGAATCCCGATCTTGCGGACCTCGGTGAGCTCATGCGACGCGAAGCGTCTGAAGAGCAGCTCAAGGCTCCTCGCGTTTATGGTCTGACCGAGCTGTCCCTTGGTGGCAAGAGAAACGATGTATCTTGCGTCTTCCTTTGCCCACCCCTCGATCATCCTGTGGTTCTTTTCTTCGAGCGCCAGCTTGTGGTGCTTCTTAAAAACATAGGGCTTTAGCTTGGAGAACAGCCTGTGATAGCAGGCGTTCTGTTCTTTGATCGTTTCAATAAAGAGGTCTTCGAATTTACCGCCCTTAATTTCGTCAGGGATAATAAAGTCGTCTTTAAGCTCCTGATAGCGCTGGGATTTTTCTGTGTAAGAAGCAAGCCTGAACTTTTCGATTTCTTCGATCGCAAGGCGCGAAACGCCGAGGATGTCAAAGTTGAAAACAGCGTGTTCCGCCACGGAGTGATGCCCCATCTGGAATATAATGTTCCGGTTGGACTTACGGGCCTTTTCCACTTCCGCGCGAGCGACCGCTCTGAGCTCGTCAACCGGCCTAGCGTCCCTGGAGATCCGGGCGTAGGCGGCTGAGAGGGTTTCCGGAGTGATATCCTGGCGCTTTGAACCGTTCTGGCTGAGCGCTTCGATCACTTCCGTATCGAGATTGTAACCCGCGAGATGGATTCTCATGCTTTAATGCTCAAGATCGCTTTTTGGCTTCCAGCCGGGCAGGCCTTTGCCTGTGGTTTTTTTCAAGTAGTTGTCAATCGCGCCTTTGAGTGCGTCTTCTGCGAGAAGGGAACAGTGCATTTTGATTTTAGGGAGCCCGCCGAGCGCTTCGGCGACAGCGGCATTTGAAACTTTAAGCGCTTCGTCTATGGTCTTTCCCTTTACCATTTCGGTTACCATTGAGCTGGTTGCTATCGCCGCCCCGCATCCGAACGTCTTGAACTTAGCGTCCGTTATGACGTTGTCTTTCACGCTGATGTAGAGTTCCATAATGTCTCCGCAGACGGGATTGCCTACATGGCCCACGCCGTCAGGATTTTCTATTACCCCAACGTTCTTGGGGTTTAAAAAATATTCCATTACCTTTGAACTGTACTTTTCCACTTTTACATTTTCCTTCCGATGCTGGAAGCTACTTTCTTAATCTCTTTCATCAGCTTCTTGAAGTTATCGGGCGTAAGGGACTGAGGACCGTCGGAGAGAGCTTCATCCGGGTGTGTGTGGACCTCGATTATAAGCCCGTCGGCCCCGGCCGCTACGGAAGCAAGGGTCATTGAGGGAACATACTTCCACAGGCCAACACCATGACTCGGGTCAACTACAACCGGAAGATGCGATAGCTCTTTGATAACGGGGACGGCTGAGAGATCAAGGGTGTTCCTTGTTCCCGTTTCCAGGGTCTTGATTCCGCGCTCACAGAGCATTACGTTGCGATTTCCTTCCGAAAGGATATATTCCGCGGACATGAGCAGCTCCTTTATTGTTGAGCCGGGACCGCGTTTGAGCAGGACGGGTTTTTTTATCTTTCCGACTTCCTTGAGGAGCACGAAGTTTTGCATATTCCTTGCTCCGATCTGGACTATGTCGGCCACCTTAACGATTGCGGGCAGGTCCCTTGCGTCCATGCATTCTGTAACTATGGGCAGCCCCGTTTCTTTCTTTGCCAGACCGAGATGTTTTAGGCCTTCTTCCCCAAGCCCCTGGAAAGAGTAGGGGGACGTTCTCGGCTTGTAGGCTCCGCCGCGGAGCATCGTTGCTCCGGCTTCTTTTACGGCTCTGGCGATCTCGATTATCTGCTCCTTGCTTTCAACCGAGCACGGGCCGGCGATTATTGCGAGCGGTTCTCCGCTACCTACGGAGACCTTGTCGGAAACCTTAATGACGGTGTTGTCCGGCTTAAACTCCCTGCTTACGAGCTTGTAAGGCTTTGATATCGGCACAATCTCTGAAACTCCAGGAAGAACTTCGATATTCTCCGATGCCAGGAGTCTTTTGTCCCCGATGGCTCCGATAACGGTTCTCTCTATTCCCTTGGAGAGATGGACTCCAAAGCCGAGCTTCTTTAGTTTGTCGGTAACGTGGTTTATCTGTTCTTCGCTGGCATCCGGCTTCATTATGATAATCATGCTAGTGCCTCCCTCTTTTGATTTTGAGCCTGAGCGCTTCAACTTATGTAGTACTTCCCTTTAGTAGTGTCGTGAAGGTCCGGTCTCAGTTTTTTGGCGTTGCCGAGATAGACATTGGCGATCTCTTTTTGTTTCTTCCCTGAGTTTGCATGAATAAGGACTCGAACGCATTTTTTTGTGCTCCCGGGGACCGTGATCTCATAAGTGCAGAGAAGCGGGGTGTAGATCCAGCCGATATTTCTTGCCGCAACGGCGGGAAATTCTGCGTTGATGTCTTTTGTAACGGAAAAGACGGCGCTTGCTATGTCTTCAACCCTGATTTTGTTTGACGAGAGCATTTTCTTGAGCAGCTTTTCTGTTGCCGAGATGATGTCCTTTTTAGTGTTTTTCTTAACGATAACGGCGCCTCTGATACCCCTAACCGGCATTTTTATCTCCTTTATTCAAGATTTCCCCAGCAGTAAACCTTTTAATCCTACCATCAAAAGTTTTGAGAATCAACTCTCCCGAGCTTCCTATGTTGATGACGTTTCCCTCGACAGTTGAGCTTCCGGTCCTGATCTTAACCTGTTTTCCTATTGTTTCGGAAATTATTTTCCATTCATCCAGTATCACTTTGTCCTTTTTTTCAAGAAAGAGCATGTACAGACTTTCGAATTCCTCTAGCAGTGTCTTGGCCAGCTTTGTTCTGCTTATCTTTTTGCCCAGTTCTTCGCATATTGTTGTCGCGATGCCGCGCAATTCCTTTGGAGGGCCTTCTTTTCGCCAGCTGACATTAAGGCCTATTCCCACAAGAAAGGCGCTTTTCCCTTTTTTAGCCCTGCACAATTCTGTAAGCACGCCTCCGGCTTTTTTCCCCGAGATCATCACGTCATTCGGCCATTTAACTTCAACATTCAAACGCGTCAGTCCGCTTATCGCTCTTGCGGCTGCCAGAGTACCCAGTAACGTTAGGACCTCTGGTTTTTGCGGTGTTCTGAAAGGCTCGATGATGATAGAAATGTATAGCCCGTTGCCTTTTGGTGAATGCCACTTCCTGCCGGGCTTGCCGCGCCCGGCCGTCTGGGTGTCCGCTATGACGACAGCACCTTCTCCGATGCCAAGTTTTATAAGTCTCTTGGCTTCGCTGTTTGTGGAGTCGATTTCATTGTAAAAGTAGAGTTTCTTTCCGATGACGGTTGTTTTGAGTTTTTTAATGGCAGCGAGGTCCATGTGTTATCGAGGTCGGTGTTTGCTGGCCGCGATTAAAACTTGTATTGAAAGATCAGACTCAGAACATCTGTTGTTGGATCATTAGGATCTGATGGAACCTGGTAAACCTTATAGAGCAGTTCCAGCAACGTATTCTGAGCCACGTTGTAGCTCAGGCCGCCTTCAAGTGTTGTTGAGGTTTCCGGGAAATCCTCTCCGAATTCGCCTTCCTTTGTCAGGCGAAGGTCAAGCTTGCCCTTGAGCTTCAGGTCCCTGGTAATATGCTGAATTATGTCGAGACCCCAATCCTGAATGTTGTTAGGCAGGGCCTTGTCGAACATGTCGAGGCCGATGATATCGAATTCGGCCATTGCCAGGTCGGGAACGATATACTCAGAACCTATCTTGTGATATTTTACGGTGACATAAGTTCCCGTGTTGAAGGTGTCGGCGAGCATAAGCTCCCAGCCCATATAATAGCCTTCACCTGCTGTTTCTGATTCTGACACGCCCATGATCAGGGCCGTAGTCGCGGTTTCATTGAAGGAGCCAGTAAGAGTGAGCTTTCCTCTGGAATCATATGGATACGCGTCCTTCAGCACATCTCTTGATAGATGATCGCCCGTAAGATTTATCTTGAAGATGTCGAAGAACGGCAGGCCGACAAGAGTGTAGCCTATGCTGGCCGTTACCTGGCTTACGTCAACTTCGCCGGTTGCCGAAAGTGTCCTTGCGGTATACCCGGTTTTGAGGTCAATTGCGCCCAGAAGGGCGGAAACAAATATCGAGTTTCTAGGCCTGTCGTAAATTGTGCCGATGTCGCTGGGAACGACCGCGTCCGTTGTCGGCGTGTAAACTATCGGTCCCGGACCGGCTGTCATCGTGAATTGAAGCGGAATGTCCCACAGATGAACAAGAACGTTCCCTTCAATGTCGAGAAGCCTTCTTGCAAGGTCCTGATCCCCGCCATTCCACCCCGCGTCCATAGTATCCAGGTTTACCTTGACGTTGGTTCCTTCGTCAAAATCCTTTTGGAGCGTCATTTTCAACCTGTAGTCTACTCTAGGGCCTCTTTCGGGAGCGGCAGCCGTTGAGCTGCTGCCGGTTGTGACGGTGTTTGCCACTCTGTATCTTGCGATAAAGTCCCCTGTCACGGGCACGCCCTTCGGCTCCGGAGAAGGTGATTTCTTTATTTCATCGATTTCTTCCTTGAGGGCCTGAATGTCCGCCTTGAGAGCGCTGACGTCGACGTTTGATGTGGTTCCGACTATCGCTGCCAGTTTTGAGAGAAATACGGCGGTTTCATACCTGGTTATGTTTCTTCCTCCCCCGAAGGTGCCGTCCGGATATCCTTGGGTGATTCCTTTTTTGACTAGGTCATATACCGCGTCTTTAGCCCAGTGATTCTGGGGAACATCATTGAATTTTACCTCTTCGGCAATAATTGGGCTTGAAATAAGCAAAATTAAAAGTGCGTAGATAGCGACTTGCTGAATCTTGTTCATCTTTTCCTCCTAGCTATGTTTTTGAAGTATATCATCAAAGAGTCTTTTGTCAAGGTCAGTCTCTCATGTGTTCAGCATCTTCCAGATGGAGAGATTTTACCTCCGTTGGGCTTGCGCCTTTTTCTTTTCTGCGCTCGATCAGGACGTTTATCGCTTTCGCAAAAACGCCTATCGACAGACACAGGAGTAAAATATCCGCCAGTATGAGCGGAATGTTCCGGCTTGGCAGATACTTTGTCGCCAGGAGCAGGATGAGCGACGCGAGCGTTGTTGCCAGCATGAAGAGCGCGGGATAGATCGTGAACCATGCTTTCTTCTTTTTGGAAACCAGCCAGACGGAGACCGCGATAAGCGTAAGCGCGGCAAGCAGCTGGTTGGCCGTCCCGAAGATCGGCCATATCGTAAGATAAGCGTTTGTGTAGCCGATGAAAAACATCAGCGCCACCGCGATGCCGGCGTTGAAAATGTAGGATTTGAAAATCTTTGCCGGCTTGTGAAACATCACGATCCACAGCTCCTCAAAAAGATATCTGTTCAGGCGAACCGCTGTGTCCAGCGATGTTATGATGAATCCTTCAATCATTAATATGCCGAATATCGTTCCAAAGACCATTGGCAGCCCGACACTGAAGTTTAATATGTTTCCGACGCCCAGTGCGAATGCCAAAACCGGGTTTGACGCGGATGCGCCGGCTGGGAATACGATGCTGACGTATTGTGAAAATTTAAGGCCGGCTCCGACAGCCAGAACAACGCAGATGGCGAGTAAAGATTCAAGCAGCATTGAGCCGAATCCGATGCCCACGGCGTGTCCTTCATATTTTATTTGCTTTGATGATGTTCCGCCGGCCACAAGCGAATGGAATCCTGATATTGCTCCGCAGGCGACAGTAATGAATAATACGGGCCAAATGGGGCCCAGATGCGGATTTGCCGATGCCGCGGCTACATTAAAGGCCGGCGCGCTCAACGTCATTCCGCGCAACCCTGCGATCAGCGTCCCGACTGTCAAGCCGAATATCCCCACATATAAGATGTGAACATTGGTGAAGTCTCTCGGCTGAAGAACGATCCATACGGGAAGACCCGCGGCAAAGAGAGAATAGAAGGATAAAATTATCATCCATGTTTTTGGGTCAAGCGTTACAGGGTGAAGAAAGCCCAGGAATATCGCCAGCGCCGCCACCAGCAAGCCTATTATTGACATAAGAATCGCATTTACCTTTTTGCGGTATAACAGGAAACCGATAAATGGAGCCAGGGCAGTCATGATGATAACAGACGTTGATGCGATGCCTCCGATTTTCCCTTTTAGAATTCCTCCTTCTTCAACTGTCTTCAGAATGTCCTGAGAAGGATCCAGGCCCAGACTGGATAGGGGGGTAAGTGACGTGAGTGCCTTTGCTGTTAATCCGAGGAAGGCCGACGTTACAAGGACCAGCATGATGACAGTGAACGCGATAAAAAGAATGAATCCGGTCTTTCCAAGGGTTTTGTTCGCGACCTCCGCCATTGATTTGCCTTTTTCTCTCATGCTTACGAAGAGAGCCGTAAAGTCGTGAACGGCCCCGAAAACGATTACTCCGACAACAAGCCACATCCATATTGGAACGTACCCGTAGAGCAGGGCGATTGTCGGGCCTATGATCGGTCCGGCCCCCGCTATGGACGCAAAATGATGGGCGAAGAGAACCGGTCGTCCGGTGGGGACGTAATCTCTGTCATCGGGCGAAATCATCGAAGGCCCTTTTCTCTGCGGCTCCAATCCGATGGCCTTGGATATGTATCTTGCGTAGAATTTATATGCGATCGCGAATATCGGAAGGCTAATCAGAAGCACCAGCGCGATGTTCATCATGCTCGTGA
>Ga0209536_100007271_pt1 | contig 16807 bp, 19 predicted proteins | sample DeeMarSeWOR28_12_FD_187461 | JGI IMG/M metagenome (GOLD analysis project Ga0209536, IMG submission 187461) | Marine sediment microbial communities from White Oak River estuary, North Carolina - WOR-2-8_12 (SPAdes) (version 2) | ecosystem: Environmental > Aquatic > Marine > Intertidal zone >... | reverse complement strand
GATATTTTTTCGCCGATCTTGGCGCCGACACCGTTCCAGAAAGAAATATAGGTCAACAGCATCGTATTGGCCACGTATTTGATGGCTTCGGCGGTTTCGGGGGTGGTTTCAATATATTTAATACGAACGTGATGCACAAATTGGGAGTAGACCCGGCGAAGAATTTTAAAATCTTCTTCATGGTCGCAGCCCACCACCACCCGATCCGGCCTGCGGGCCTGGTTCACAGCTGTTCCTTCTGCCAAAAATTCAGGATTGGAGGCGACACCGAAATTTTCCACCCCGTGCTCATTCATAATGCCTTCCAGGCGCCGGGCGGTCTGAATCGGCACCGTACTTTTGCTGACCAAAACGATGCGGCGTTTGTCTTTTCTGCGGGCGAGAATTACAGCAATTTCTGCGGCGGCGTTTTCGAAATAGGTCAGATTCGTCGAGCCGTCCAAATTGGATGGTGTCGGCAGACATAGAAAAATGGCATCCGTGCCTTCGATAATGGCCTTCAAATCGTTAGAGAAAAACAGGGATTTGCCGTGAGTTTCACGAATAATATTCGACAGCCCGGGTTCCATGACAAATTTTTCGATTTCATCGGCCTGTCCGGTAGAAAATGCCGCGATTTTGTCTTTATCAACATCATAGGCATAGACTTCATGTCCGTATTCTGAACATACGGCTGCCTGCACAAGTCCCACATATCCGGTTCCCGCAACAATGAGTTTCATATCTGCCTTTTCTTAAGTATTTTTAACTGTTTTGCCTCTGGAATTAGACCGATTCATTAAATCAGGGGCGTGTTGATATGGAAACAGGTCGAATTCGTAAAAACTGCGCCTAATAAACACCCAGATCCCTTAAAAGATCATTGATGCCGAGTTTTTGGAGTTTTAATCTTAAAAATTCGGAAATGGTTGGCTGGACGGGCCGCACATTGAGGTACATTTTCGCTTCCCGGGGTGTCTGGCGGCCTTTTTTGATATTGCAAGGCTTGCAGGCCGCAACACAATTCTCAAATGTAGATTTGCCGCCACGGGACTTTGGAATAATGTGATCGATGGTGAGCCGCAATTTTTCGGCGCCGCAATAAGCACATTTAAATCCATCTCTGATAAAGACATTTTTTTTGCAAAAAGCCACACCGGTTCGGTAAATGGTGCGGATTAGCTTTATCAGCCGCATCACTGCCGGAACCTTGAATAGCGTACCGCTGGAACTTCTCACGGCTTTTGCGGAATCTTTTAATACTTCAACCTTGCCTTTGGCCTGCAGACAGATTGCCCGCTTCCAGTGAACAACATTTAGATACGTGTAATCTGCATTAAGCAAAATACAGTGGGTCATCCAGTACTCCTTTAATCACCGTGTGATAATGCGCCGGATTGCCGCCGGGCTTCATATCAAACGCAGATCAAAACCCGAGCAAATTCAGCCGGAATATCTTTAAAAATTTTAATATAGCCGGGTCAAAAAATCAATCCCATATTGCGGAGTACCTAATATGGAGCATACCATTCGGGTGCTTTGCCCCAATTGGAATGGTGGAATACTGGAATATTGGAAAAATGGGTCTTGGCTGCCAGCCCTTAAAGTCTATGGCTCTGGGTGAACATTGCAATACTGAATGCATGGTAAAATTCGGGCGGACGATGATGCTTGAAATAGATAATAGCATTTAGAACCCACTATTCCATCATTCCACAATTCCATTATTCCAGGTACGCAAATTAAGCCCTATGGTGTTAAAGACGATATATTTTCAAGTTATTCTGGATATCCCAAGAGATGTTTATTTTTCTTTCGATTCGCAATCGATCTCAACAGAACATTCTTCATCTTCCTCCGTCAGCACGGTAATTTCTTTATCGGCTGCGGCCGGCGATTTATCAAAGAACAAAACTTCGTCATGTGTAAAGCACGCCCGGCGGATAAAGTTCAAGATCTGGTTCTCCCCTCTGATAAATCTGTAGCTTTCTTCATCCTTAACGACCAGAACCGGAACGCTATCGATTCCAAAAATTTCAAGAATGAGCCGGTTAACCCCGGGTGAAAAGCCTTTATTGAGTTCGAGCCCGACAATGTTTAATGAACTTATATTGTCAATTGGGTTTAAATAAAGATCACAACTATTGCAATTATTTAAAGATTCGATCACCTGCTGGCAGTGGGGACAATCAGATGAAAAAATGAGATAAATTTCTTTGGTCGGTGATGCGCATGATTTTAATCCGTAGGATGCATCCTTTAGGGAATACTTTTGCGAACCCGCACTCGCTGGCAAGAGCGCCATTATAGAGAATGAAATGACGACCGCTGATAAAATGGCCGCGCCAACTGCCATTTGCCTGGCACCATAAAGAATGTTCAGGATAATCACAAAAAACAAAATGAGCAGACAGTAACTGCATAGCGAATGGGCAACAAAAAGTTGATATCCCAAAAGTGCCGATTCAAACGCCAGGCCGCATAAGAGTACCGGGCCAACCCAATAACGACCATTGCCGGGTTTTGATTTCAGATTACCCAGTAACCAGAAGACAACTTGAAAAAAAATAAACCCTAAACTGTTTAGATATAACGGCGGTATTGAGGTTAAGCTTTCAACAACTTTACACCCTGCGTTCGGGCAGATGCTTGAACCCGTGAGCAAGTTGATTACGGCTTGAAATGCCGTAATCACACTGGCACCAAGTGCGACAATCCGCATAATTTTGTATCTTTTTTTAGGCTCCACTTTAAATTGATCGTCTGAATCGGTTCCTTAGATTGTTATTTCCGTTCCGGCCTCCCCTTTTACGGCCGAAACGATCTCATCGATCGAAGTGATGACGGCACGCTTACCCTGGCTGCGAATAAACTGAATGGCGGCTTCCACCTTTGGCGCCATGGATCCGGCAGGGAAATGACCTTTATTGATATAATTCTGTGCCGCTTTGATATCGATCCTGCTTAAAAATTTTTGATCGGGTGTGCCGTAATTCAGTGCTGCACCGGGCACGTCGGTGGCAATCAAGAAGATATCAACGCCCACTTCCTCGGCCAGCCTGGCACTGGCCAGGTCTTTATCGATCACAGCATCGACACCCTGAAAGGCCCTGCCCTCCCTGACCACCGGTATGCCACCGCCGCCGCAACAGATCACCATAAAATCGGCATTGATCAATTTTTTAATTTCGCGTTTTTCAATGATGGTGACCGGTTTCGGGGACACGACCACGCGCCTGAAGCCTTTGGCGGTTTTGATTACCGGATAACCCGAAGGGGCGTCTTCTTGGCGTTTATAAGCCGGTCCGATCGGTTTGGAGGGGCTTGCAAAGGCCGGGTCATTTTCGTCCACCACCACATAAGTGATCAGGCTGATCAGCGGCTTTACATGGATGCCCAGATCCATCAGCTCACTGTCCAATGTGGATTCGATCATATAGCCAATTTGCCCCTGGGTTTGGGCAACCAGAATCTCGAGGGGTAATTGGGGCACTGCCCCACAACTTTCCTGCTGCAAAAGCAGATTGCCGACCTGCGGGCCGTTACCGTGGGTGATGATGATGCGATAGGCCCGGGAAAGCCTGGCAACTTGTCGAATGGGTACGGCCAGGTTTTTAAACTGCTGGTCCACGGTGCCCTCTTCTCCTTTACGTATGAGCGCATTACCGCCCAGGGCCACCAGAAGGATCGGTTTTTGGGTCATTTGCATCATTCCCTCTTCGGTTTTTAAGGTTTTTTAGCTATAGCGGCTGGTGCTCAAAGTTCAGGGGTTCTGGGTTCAGGAGTTCAAAGGTGGTGCATTCTGTCCGCTGACATCTGACTTCTGTTATCTATCCTCTAAGCCTTTGAACGTTGAACCTCAGAACCGGTTGACGGACACCTGATTAGAGCCGCGCTGAAATAAGCTCCTCAAGTGTCGGTTTGCCGTGGTCCTGGTATTCATAGCGTACACGCAGGGTCGGCTTTTGAATATTCAATACCAGCGGCAGATGAATCGGCGTGGCAAACACGACCAGATCGCAATCGGTTTTCTCGATGGTCTCTTCCAGGTCCCTGATTTGATCCGGGGTGTATCCCATAGCCGGTATGACGTTGCCAATGTGAGGATAAACGGTGTAGATATCTTTTAAAGAACCCTGCGCATATGGACGCGGGTCGACGATCTCAGCGGCTTTAAATGTTTCAGCGGCAACGATACCGGCACCGAAGGGCATTTCACCATGTGTCAGGGTCGGGCCGTCTTCAATCACCAGAACCCTTTTGCCCTGAATCATTTCCGGTGATTTGACCACCAGGGACGATTTCGCCAGAACGATTTTAGCTTTCGGTGCATATTTTTCAATATTTTTCCTGACCTGCCACACCTTTTGAGGCGGTGCCGAATCCACTTTGTTAATGACGGCGATATCCGCCATAATCATGTTGGTTTCCCCAGGAAAATACAGCAACTCGTGACCGGCCCGGTGCGGATCAAACAGCACAATGTGCAGATCCGGTTTGTAAAAGGGGGTATCGTTGTTGCCGCCATCCCAGATAATGACATCGGCTTCCTTTTCGGCTTCTGCTAAAATTTTACCGTAGTCGATACCGGCGTACACGACAATTCCCTGCTCAACCAGCGGCTCATATTCTTCCCTTTCCTCAATGGTGCACTGATGTTTCTCAAAATCTTCGTAGGCAGAATAGCGCTGAACGATCTGGTTTCTGAGATCACCATATGGCATCGGGTGACGCACAACGACGACATTTTTACCGGACCCCTTGATAATTTCACAAACCTTGCGCGTCGTTTGGGATTTACCGCAACCGGTGCGGACCGCACAGACCGCCACGATTTGTTTGTTCGATTTGAGCATGGTGTAAGGCGCACCGATAAGAATAAAATCTGCGCCCTCAGCCATCGCCAGCGATGCTTTGTGCATGACTTCCACATGGGGGACATCGCTGTATGAAAAAGCCACCAGATCCGCCTGATGTTTTCGGATTAGATCGGCGAGTTCGTCTTCGGGATGAATCGGAATACCTTCGGGATAAAGCTTGCCGGCAAGCTCGGGCGGATATAGACGACCGGCTATATCCGGAATTTGAGCGGCGGTAAACGCGATAACGTTGTAACGCTTGTTATCTTTGAAGTAGACATTGAAATTATGGAAATCCCTGCCGGCGGCTCCCATGATGATTACTTTTTCGATCATAACGTACCCTTTCTAAATGAGTTGGAATTGAGTTTATACTTATTATATACCAAAAAATCAATGACCTGCAATCATCTTTCACTCAACACACCAAAGGTTTCAGGTGTCGGGTGTTGCGCACACGTTCTATTGGTTGAATTGGTTTAATTCGTTCAATTGGTTTGGTTTAAGATAACCAATTCAACCAATGAGACAAATAAAACTAATTTAACGGATCCTTGAACCGTGAACCTCTGAACGCTGAACGTTGAACCATGGAACCCTGTATCTGACACCTGAAACCCTAAATTATAATTTGATCCGGAACCGATTTTATATTAAGTAATAAGGCGGCTACTTCCATTGCGAGGAAATTCAACATGACCCAGCCGCTTTTTCTCCAGAATATCATCGCCTGTATCTGGGACTTCGACAAAACCTTGAGCCCCGGCTACATGCAGGCGCCGATTTTTGAAATGTACCGGGTCGACCCCAAAAAATTCTGGAAAGAAGTTGAAGAACTGCCCAACTATTACAAAAGGGACGGCCTGGACCTCATCTCAACCGATACGCTGTATTTGAACCACATCTTAACCTACGCCCGGCAGGGCACATTCAAGGGCCTGAATAATGCCAGATTGAGGAAGCTGGGCGGCAAAATTGATTTCTATAAGGGACTGCCTGATTTTTTTGACAAAATAAAACGCTTTGTGGCCACAAACCCGGAATATCTGCAGCATGAAATCCAGGTTGAACATTACATTGTTTCAACGGGTTTGCGACAAATGGTTCTGGGCAGCAAGATTGCACCATATGTCGACGGTGTCTGGGGTTGCGAATTTATCGAAGACGCACCCCCTCCCGGATATTTAAATGCCGGCAAGAAAACCGTCTCCGCAGAGCCAAAAATAATCTCTCAGATTGCCTACGCACTTGACAACACCACCAAGACCCGGGCAGTCTTTGAAATCAACAAGGGCAGCAACAAAATCCCGGATATTGCCGTAAATGCGATGATACCGGACGAGGATCGCCGGGTACCATTTCAAAACATGATTTATATTGCCGACGGCCCCAGTGATATACCGGTTTTCTCGTTAATCAACCAATTTGGCGGCAGAACGTTTGCTGTTTATCAGCCTGGCTCCAGTAAAGAATTTTCCCAGGTGAATAACCTGCAAAAACAAAACCGCGTGCAATCATTCGGCGAAGCCAATTATACCGAAGATTCCCAGACGTCGATGTGGATTAAAAATGCCATTAGTGAAATCTGCTCCCAGATCGTTAGAAACCGCGAAAGAGCGCTGGGGGATAAAATCGGCAAGCCACCCAAACACATAGAGTGAAGCTTTTAACAGTGTTCGCAGAGGCGTTTTGTTATGGATTACGTGTTAAGGTGTCAGCCAGTTGGTAAACGTTAAATTGGTTTAATTGGTTGGATTGGTTCGGTTTTAGCCAACCAATTCAACGAATAAAGCCAATAAAACGAATCGAACGGATCACTGAACCCTGAACCTTATGCGCTAAACACTGATAAAATATGAAATTTTAAGATAAGGACCTTAATTTACTATTGAGCTTGAGGCCAATAAAAATGAACAAGGTAGAAAATCTAACTAAAGTAACCCTCCGGCTGGAAGCCGGACCCACCGCCGACCGTATGGATCTTACCCCGGCCGCTTTGGAATTTGAATTCGTTTTTGGGCTCGGCTCCGGCGGTATGTGCCCCTTTGAATATCACTTGGTCAATAAAGCCGTCGGCGAAGAAATTGTAATTCAGGTAAAAAAGGAAGAACGATACCCCCTATTTGAACACCTGCGCCCGCCAATTATGAATCTTTTTGAAAAACACGGCGCTCTCCATCTGAAAATAAAAATCTTAAGGATTGAGAAACCCGAAAATACCGAAGTTATCAAAGCCCTGTCAGAGATGGCATCACATCATCATGAATGCGATTGTGGCTGCGGCTGCTGAGATGCCACCAAGACAAATACTTCCTTATTTTTTAGTGTTGACCCAATAGATTGCAACATTATCATCTTACATAATATCTCTAAAATATTTCTAGTAAGAGAATATACGGTTGAGTTTTCTTTTCAAGAGCCAGCTTAATTTTGCTTCATTTTTTGGACAACCGCAAACGATCGTCCGGATCAACAGAAAGGAGGGGGAAGATGTTTAAAGAATTTAAGGAATTCGCTATGCGGGGCAATGTTGTCGACATGGCCGTGGGCATCATTATCGGTGCCGCTTTCGGTTCAATCGTTAAATCACTGGTTGCCGATGTCATAATGCCACCAATCGGTTTATTGCTCGGCAACGTTGACTTTTCAAACCTTTTCGCAGTTATCAAACAGGGGTCGGTTGCCGGAACCTTTGCCACCGTGGCGGAGGCTCAGAAGGCCGGAGCGGTCACCATCAATTACGGTATGTTTATTAATACGGTCATTAGTTTCTTAATCGTTGCCTTTGCCGTTTTTCTGCTTATTAAAGGCCTAAACTCCCTGAAAAGAAAAGAGGAAGCGCCGCCGGAAGAACCGACGACCAAAGAATGCCCCCATTGCTTCTCGGAAATTCCGATCAAGGCAACCCGCTGCGGATTTTGCACCTCCGAATTACCCGCAGCCTAAGCGCAGTCGTAATTCAGAAAACGCGCCATTTATCAAAAGCCACGTTAGGGTTGATATTTTCTTTTCAGAAAAAGATGGGGGGCGGCAGGCCGGGTTTAACGATCTTGCTGTCCCCCCATTATTTCTATGAACAGCTTTGAATTCAATATGAAACTCGCCTTAAAATCCTTAGCAATACTGCTGATTCTATTTGTATCCGCAACTACAGGTGAATCCGAACAAAAGCGCCTGGTGCCAGAAACCAATCAGAAACCTGGCTGGCAGCAGCTTGACAAAGGTCTTGAATTGGGGATATTTCGGGCGCCTCAAGCGGCTGCAGGCAGGGATTCGCTGGTGAGGGTGCTGCGAATCGACCCCAAACATTATCAATTCAAACTGCTCAATGCGTCGCGGATTGAAAACGGTGTCCCGCTGACACCCAAACAATGGTGTCGACAAAACGGGCTGGTGGCCGCCATCAATCCCAGCATGTATCAGACCGATTTTAAAACCAGCGTGTCGCTGATGCGCACAAAAGGCCACACCAATAATCCCCGGTTGTCAAAAGATATGACCATCCTGGCATTTGACCGGCTGAGCGCCGGTGTTCCGCACGTAAAAATTATTGACCGCCAGTGCGAAGATTTCCCATCCTGGAAGCGAAAGTACGAGACCCTGGTACAGAGCATCCGCATGATATCATGCACCGGAAAAAATGTCTGGAAGCCGCAAGCGCGCCGCTGGAGTACATCCGCCATCGGGGTTGACGTGCAGGATCGGGTTTTATTTATTCACGTGCGTGCTTTGTACCGTACGCACGATCTGATTAATATCCTCAAAAAACTTCCTTTCAATATCTCACGGGCAATGTATACCGAGGGCGGCCCCCAGGCCCAATTATACATAAACTCAGGCAATCAAGAATGGGAGCTTACCGGAAGCTATGAAACAAACTCAAGTGAAGCCAATGAAGGCTCGCTTTCCTGGCCCCTGCCGAATGTGCTGGGAATATCAAAGAGATAGCTTCTACCCGAATTGATCGCAATCAAAAAAAAGGACGGGGAAGGTTTTAAACGGGTTATCATTTTAGGTATGTTTATTAAAATTTATTATAGGGTGTGTTGGAGAGGGGGGCTGATCAATGGAAAACGTTATACAAATTTTGCCAATTATTGTTGTCGTCCTCGTTGTTTTTCTCGTTAGGGAAGGTTTCTCGATTTACAAGTATCTTAAGAATTGCCAACTTCATGAAGCCGCCAAGACCGACAAAATCGATAAGGTCCGCAAACTCCTTAAAGAGGGGCATTCTGTAAACGCCTTGGACTCACGGTTTGGTTTGACGCCGCTTCATTTTGCCGTGCGAAACCGTCGTGTGGAAGTCGCCCAGTTGCTCATTGAAAATGGCGCCAGTCTCACCCAACCATCAACCCAGGGTATAACGCCTCTGGATTGGACTTCGGAGTATCTTGACCTCAAACAGCGCAATGCGCTGCTGCGTTTTGCTCATGAAAAATTTTCAGTCCTCCCGGATGACACCATCCGGCATGAAACCTGAAATCCGCGAGGTTGCAAAATATTGAAGAATTATGTATGCACTTTTTGCCTTAAGATTTGGGCATATCCGCAAGCGATGCAACCGATGACGAATCGTATTCTTTTGATCGTACAAATATTGCAAACCAGATAGGAGAATCAACAATGCAAATCACCACGCTTTTGGGCAGCGCTAAAAAGAAAGGAAATACCGCAACGGTTCTGGGATGGGTAGAGGAAGAACTCAAATCACTGGGCCATGATGTGGAACGCATCTACCTCAACAATAAATCTATCGGGGGCTGTCTGGGATGTGACAAATGTGGGGAGCAACCCGATGAGATTGCCTGTGTTCAAAAGGACGATGCGATCGATATCATGGAACAAATGATCGCATCCGAGGCGGTCCTGTTTGCTTCGCCGATCTATTTCTGGGGCTTTTCGGCCCAAATCAAAGCGCTTATCGATCGGGGCTATGCCCTGGTTACCAACTACCACAAACCGGGGCATACGTCTTTATTGGAAGGCAAACGCATCGGCCTGCTGGTCACCGGTGCGGACCCCTATGCGGAAAATGCAGAAGGCGTGTTTACAACCTTTGATCGGCTTGTGGACTATTATTTAGCCAAAAAATCCGGTGAATTGTACGTGGGTGAGTGCAAGGTGCCAGCCGAGTTATCGGATGAGGTCAGGGATAAAGCTTTCGAACTCGCTCGCTCGCTGGTGGACTAAGATCATCTTTCAAATTTAACAAAAAAAGCGTGGATTGTTGACTTCCACGCTTTTGTTATTTACAGCGCTTTACAAGATGTCGCGCTAATGGGATAAGGTATGAAAGGGGGTGCAATTGTATCTCACGGACGACGAGAAGAAAATGCGTGACGGTCATCTGGGTGCAGCGGTAAGCATGGCCATGTCTATCCTGGTTGATTTGGGCGAAGCCATCGATGCGCCCGAGATGGTTGAAATCACGCATGTGCACACGGATAGCGGCTTTTATCTGGGTGATGCCGGCCTCGAGTTCGTTGAACATCTCGCCGCACTGGGGGGGCACGTGGCCGTGCCCACTTCCATGAACAATACCTCATTTGATATTGAGCGCTGCCGGTCGTACGGTGTCTCTGCTGAGCTCTCCGAAAAAATAAAGCGCCTGGAAAAAGCGCACCTTGCTATGGGCGCGATTCCCTCCTGGACATGCGCGCCCTATCAGGATGGGATCTTACCGAAGCCCGGCAGCCGGGTTGCGTGGTCGGAATCGAACGCCATCGTCTTTGTCAATTCCGTTCTGGGGGCCCGGACCAATCGCACCGGTGATCTGGTGGATATCTGCTGTGCCTTAACCGGGCGTGCCCCGAAGACCGGGCTCTACCTGGATGAAAACCGCACGGCTGCGATTCACGCTATGCTTGAGGGTTTTCCGGCAGAAGCTTATGCCGATCCACGCTTTTATCCGCTGCTGGGGTATTTTATTGGCAGACAATGCGGCAATCAGGTCGTTGCGATTTCCGGCATCCCCGAAAGCTTAACAATGGATGATTTGAAGGGGTTTGGTGCCGCAACGGCTTCGTCGGGCGCCACGGCACTTTTTCATATGGTCGGTATCACGCCGGAGGCGCCGACACTGGAGGCGTGTTTAAGAAATGACACGACCATACAAACCATTATGGTCAGCCCCGATGCGCTAGAAAAATCCGAAGCGCAGCTTTGCACGGCTGAAAATGACCAGCTTGACTGGATTGGGCTCGGGTGTCCGCATTTCTCATACGCAGAATTCACTGAACTAGCGGAGTGCATCGCCGGCAAGAAGATAAGCTCAGATATCGCCTTCTCGGTTTTCACCAGCCGCAAAATATTAGCCCGAGTCGAAAATACAGGAATATTGGAAAAATTAACGCATACGGGTATTGAAGTTTATTCCGATGGCTGTTTGTTACTCTATCCTCAATCCTTAAAGCCTTCGGGCACCCTGATGACCAACTCTGCCAAGGCAGCAAATTATATTTTTTCCCAGGCCGGCTATACGGTTGCTTACGGGAGTATCCGGGAGTGCGCGGAATCGGCTGTGGCCGGGAAAATCATACGGAAGCCTCCAGCATGGCTAAAATCGTAAAATGCAGACCTCTGGTTGCGGGCCACGGCCGCGGCAAAATCTTAACCACCCAGCAAAACATTAGTTTTTGGGGCGGGGTCAACCCGGTCAACGGCCTGATCATCGATCCACGCCACGAACTATTTGATCAATCCATCACCGGTAGAATTTTAGCCTTTCCCTACGGAAAAGGTTCGGCAGCCGCACCATTGGTTCTGCTGGAACTCGCCAAACAAAAAACCGCTCCGGCCGCCATAATCAACATCGAAACAGACCCGCTGCTGGTGGCCGGCCCTATCATTAGCAAGCATTTTTATGATACATCAATCCCGGTGGTCGCCTTGTCCCGTGCAGCCTTTGACCGGCTTCAAACGGGTCAGGCCGCGACCGTTGACGGCGTTAAGGGCGAAATTGTTATCAGTGGATGATGCATCGGATGCTGAACGTAAAACTTCATCGATGCCGGATTAAAATTTTTCGAATGGTTGCCAAAAAGTTATTGATATTTTCAAAGCCTTCTCATATTAGATATGTATTCCCCCACCTGATATTGTCCCAGTTTACACTTGCAGGCCGTTTATTAAAAATCGATTCAGATGAAAACAAATGCCTAAAGCCACCGATCAATATAATCTAAGCGTTGTGAATCCGCGACTTGCCAAAGAATGGCACCCTTCTCGAAATGGAGATTTAACCCCCAGAAATGTTACGCCCGGTTCAGGTAAAAAGGTGTGGTGGATATGTATCAGCGGGCATGAATGGCAAGCACCCGTATATAGCAGAAACCGGGGCAGCGGTTGCCCGGTTTGCAACAGGCCCACCCTGACCGATAATAATGAAAGCTTAATAACGAACACTGATCTGCGAAAGGAGTGGCATCTGACCAGAAATAGCGGCCTGAACCTGAGGAATTTGCCTCCCGGTTTTAATGAAAAAGTGTGGTGGATTTGTGAAGAAGGCCATGAATGGCAGGCCACCGTCAAAAGCAGAACTAGGGGCCGGGGGTGTCCGGATTGCAACAAAGATTTAAACAGAAAACATTCATCAAAAAAGCCAAAATTACCGCTGCGGCCACAGAAAATTTCGATAGTTCCACGCGCTGATTCCAGAAAGCCCTTATTTTCTGAATTGAGCGAGGCAACCGGATTTAGAAAAAATAAGCGTTTTCGGCACAGGGTCACGGTTATCCTTGAAGACACAAATTCCGGCGCCTGGAGCTATGCGCAAACCAAAGATCTCAGCAATGACGGCATGTTGTTGGAATCAGAAGTGGCCTTTAAACCGGGAACAACCATAAACATCAAATTTGATACCCAGCCATTTAAATCCGCCCCCAAAACCTACAGATCGGTAGTCAGGTGGTGTAAAGAAGTCGCTGATAGCAATTCCAGCCATAGTTTCGGAATTGGTGTAAAATTTACTTAATCCGCAAATCGAGCGGTCATCCGCTCCCATTTCATTGAAATAATTATCAATTTGAAATTATACAAAAATACCGGGACCTCAGTCCTAAAGTTTGGCCGAATGTTTCCGATATGATATATAGGTTACAGGAGACGTTAATGAAGGAGCTTATTTCTCAGAGTTTATTATTCTTGGCTGAAATCGGTGTGATTGTCGTTATGCTGATTATTATTGTCAGGGAACGCAAAAAAATAAAAGAAACGGAAAAGAAGAATCAACGTTCGTTGAAAAACAGCGCTATCGCCAAATCAGAAGTACTTTACCTGGATTGATCGCAAGTCCAACTGCACAGAGAGCATCAGCGCTATCGAACAACCCAAGGGCAGCATCATAAAGGTGCTGCTTTTTTATTATATCCGGTTCATTGCTCTCATCATTTCCCAATTTTTGCGATTTAAGAGAAATAATTAAAAAAATTATTCATAAAACAGGCTTAAATAAATGCACACCATGAAGTGCCCCAAATGCGGTTTTGAACCCATCAAGCAAACGGAAGAATGCCCGAAATGCGGCATTATCTTCCATAAATATCTAAAATTAATAGAAAATAGCTCCAACGTGGTTTCTTTTGAAAGCCAAACAGCAGAAAATAAAATCGATAAAACGGCATTCATTAAAGATTTATTTTTCGATGTCAAGCCGGAAGCCAATCCTCTGATTTTGGGCTCACGAGCCCTGTTTTTCGTCATTATGTTAATCTGGGGGTTGAAGTTTATTTTAAGCCCGTTGGATTCCGGTTATGTGATGGACTCCTTCTGGCATCTTGTCAATCTGCCTTTTCACGAGGCCGGGCACCTTATATTCCGACCTTTCGGAAGATTTATGACCTCGCTGGGCGGCAGCCTCTGCCAGCTGCTTATGCCACTGCTTTGCATGACTGTATTTTTGCTGAAGACCAGAGATACTTTTGCGGCCGCCTTTGCTCTGTGGTGGTTTGGCGAAAACTTTATGGATCTGGCACCCTATATTAACGATGCCAGATCCCTGACCCTGCCTTTGCTGGGCGGCAATACCGGCCGCACCTCACCTTACGGATTTCACGATTGGGAATTTATTCTCAAAGAATCGGGTTTGGCTCATTACGACCATGCCCTCGCCCATTTTGCTTACCGGTTGGGAACCGTTTTGATGATATTGGCTCTTGTATGGGGCGGATATATCCTCTATAAGCAATATAAAAATCTAAAAGAATAGCGGATAGCACACACGACTCCGGGCGGCGTAATTCAAACCATCATTTTAAATCGGATCCGTCGGCTTTGCCATGATCCCATTGCAGACGGGGACACCCCCCCTTTTCTCAAACAGGAGATCATCGATGAATATCTACGTCGTTTTTGCTCATCCAAGCAAAAAATCGTTTACGCGGGAGGTATTCGACGAATTTATTCGGGGCCTGAAGGCGGCCGGACATTCGATTGAAATCGGAGATCTGTATCAAATGAATTTTAAAGCGGATATGGACCTGGAACAGTACAACCGAGAAACCGGCACCGATCCGGAAGCACCACTGACGGAGGATGTCCGTCATGAACACGCCAAAATAAACGCCGCCGATGCGCTGGCTTTTATTTATCCGGTATGGTGGAGTGATTGCCCTGCAAAATTAAAAGGTTGGTTTGATCGGGTGCTCACCTATGGCTATGCATATACCTATGAAGGTGGTGAACATTCCACCTCTAAAATAGAGATTCAAAAAGCGCTCGTGATCTGTCCCGCAGGGCACCCCACTGATTATCTTGAAAAAACGGGAATAGCCGAAAGCATGCGGCGGGTGATGCTCAACGACCGTCTACTTGGCGTTGGCGTAAAATCGGCCCAAATGGAAATTTTGGGCGGAATGATGCACAATGACCCGGATGTCCGCAAATGGAATCTTGAGACCGCCTATCGTCTGGGTCGTAATTTTTGATCGGCAGAAAGGATTTTAAAATGAAAAGGCAGATCCAGCTAGTTGTCTTGCTCATCTGGGTTATGGCAGTTATGGCATGTGCGGGAACGATGAAAGGCGTCGACCGATTCAGCGGCAAGCGGGTTTATTTTTCATACGAGGACGAAAAATTTGGATCAGGTGAAATTCAGATGACCATGCCGGATGGGGAACGTTTTGTGGGCGGAATCATTGATGAAACGACGGTTGATTCGAGCAAAGGATACCCGCATGTCTATGAATTTCCTGGAAACACTGAGGCTTTTCTACAGGGCGACAGGGGCGGTAAGATGAGATGTAAATTCAAGCTTTCTGATACCGTGGTCGGATTCCACGGCGGCGGCTTTGGAATATGTGAAACCGAGGATGGCCGCGTAATCGATATGTTTGCGCGCTAACTTAAAAGACAGAGAACATTTATTGGTTCATTCAGCTGAGCATGAAACATATGACGGGGAGTCAGAATGAACAGCATCGACGATAAGATTGCAGCAAGCAAAAAAACCGGTGAGATTGAATTTTTCATTAAAGAACGCAAAGCGGACTGTGTCACCAGCATCATGCCGATCAAAGAAGGAATTCTCAATCCGTTCGGCACCGTTCATGCCGGAGCCATGCTGTGGCTCGCGGATGTAACCGCCACTGCACTGGCCCTGGAAAAAGTCGACCTCAGTCCGGATGGAAAAGGCTTTCCGCTGGCGATAAATTTGAACACCAATCTGCTGGGCAATCAACGTGAAGGAGAGATCAAGGCCGAAGCTCGATTTGTTCGCAGCGGCAAACGGGTGACGGTGATACGCACCCGGGTAACCGGCGCTCAGGGGCGGCTTTTAGCTGAAGTCACAACGACCCACGTCCCGGCAACCTGAAACGGATGAAAAAGCAAATCATCTGATGGAAATGACACGCCTCGAGAAATGGTGGGTCAATCGCAACAAAAAGGCTGAGCGCAATATTGCAAAGGTCCGCCAACGCCTCGCGGCGCTTCCCTCAGAAGCGATCGAGGATGTATTGGAGTTGGGCTGCGGTATCGGCGCTGTGGCAGCCTTTCTGTCGGAAACCTATAACATGAAGGTCTGGGGCACCGATTACGATCTCGAACAGATTCAAATCGCCCGTGAACGGCATCCCGAAAATGAGAAGTTAATTTACCAGGTGGAAGACGCTTCACATCTTTCATTTCAGGATGCCCGCTTCGATCTGGTTGTATCTCAGAACGTATTTCACCACCTGCCGAAATGGCAGACTGCCGTCAGGGAAGTCGCCCGGGTTTTGAGACCGGGAGGATTTTTGCTGTGGCTTGATCTTACCTTCCCAAAATGGATTGCACAACTTTTTCAGCCGCTGGTCAAAAAGCACCGTCTTTATTGCATTGCGGACGCCAAATATGTATTTGAAACACAAGGATTCGATCAACGCTTTCACGAAAGACGGATTCATGGGCCTTTTTCCCAGCACCATATGATCTGGCAAAAAACGGAGGTAAAATGACCGAAAAAAAACAACACATAAAAGTGGCTGTTGTACAGGCTGCACCCGTTTTGTTTGACCGCGAGGCTACGGTGGAAAAAGCCTGTGGTTTAATCGAGCAGGCCGCCGATCAAAACGCTCAGCTTATTTTGTTTCCCGAGGCGTTTATTCCGGCCTATCCGCGGGGTCTGGCATTCGGCACCGTGGTAGGAAGCCGCAGCCCGGTCGGCCGCAGGGTCTGGCAACGATACTGGGAAAATACGGTTGAAGTTCCGGGCCCCACGACCCTTAAATTGGGAAAAGCCGCTAAAAAAGCAAATGTCTATCTGGCGATAGGCGTAATCGAGCGTGATGCGGCGCGCAGCAGCGGTACGGTGTATTGTACCCTTTTATACTTCGGGCCCGACGGCCGGCTTCTGGGCAAACATCAAAAACTTAAACCGACCGGGGGCGAGCGACTGATATGGGGCGAAGGCGACGGAAGCACCTTAACCGTTATTCAGACCGAAATCGGCCGCATCGGCGGGTTGATCTGCTGGGAAAATTATATGCCGCTGG
>Ga0209536_100007270_pt1 | contig 16807 bp, 17 predicted proteins | sample DeeMarSeWOR28_12_FD_187461 | JGI IMG/M metagenome (GOLD analysis project Ga0209536, IMG submission 187461) | Marine sediment microbial communities from White Oak River estuary, North Carolina - WOR-2-8_12 (SPAdes) (version 2) | ecosystem: Environmental > Aquatic > Marine > Intertidal zone >... | reverse complement strand
GCGTTCCAGGTGGGTATCCGGCAGTGGCAGGGTGTGGAGCACGTGCAGGCCCAGGTACTCGATGTGCGGCCGAGCGAGGCGGCGTGGGCGAGCTCCGAATCGTAGCCGGACGGTGGGGCCGCCGTAGGTTGAGGGCACCTCGGGGATCGGCGGTTCGGCCCACAGCGGAGCGGGCGCGGCAAGCCTGGATGAACGTGCTGGGCTCGGATCTCGACGGGGCTGACGTGCTCGATCTGTTCGCCGGGAGCGGTGCCCTCGGGTTGGAGGCTCTTTCCCGCGGGGCGCGGCACGCTACCTTCGTGGAGCGAGACAAGCGCGTTCTCGACTGCCTTCGAGCCAACATCGAGGTGCTCGAAGCGGGCAAGATGACTACGGTGATCGCTTCGGACGCCTTCGCATACCTGAGCGGGCTTCAGGTTGGCGCCTTCGACATAGCGTTGGCGGATCCGCCCTACGACCGGGGGCTGGCGAGGCGGTTGGTCGAGCGCTACAAGCAGAAGCCGTTCGCCCGTATCCTGTCGGTGGAGCACGAGGTGGGCGAAGCGGTCGCACCGCCGCCGGGGGCCGAGGAGCGGCGCTACGGCGATACTGTGATCACTTTCATCTCTGCAGCGGATCTGGAGGAGGACAAGACATGAGTGAGCCTCGGGTCGCCATCTATCCTGGTAGCTTCGATCCGCTGACGCTGGGTCACGAAGATATCGCTCGACGGAGTCTCAAGTTCGTGGACAAGCTCATCGTGTCGGTTGCCCACCACCCGACACAACATAAAGACCGTCTCTTCTCGGTGGAGGAGAGGATGGCGATGATCGAGGAGTGCTTCGTCGACGAACCTCGAGTTCAGGTGGCGGAGTTCAGTGGGCTGCTCGTGCACTTCTGCAAGAAGGTGAGCGCGAGGATCGTCGTCCGCGGGCTGCGCGCCGTGAGCGACTTCGAGTATGAATTCCAAATGGCCTTGATGAACAGGGAGTTGCTTCCGGACCTCGAGATGGTGTTCATGACTCCGGCCGGTGAGTACACCTTCCTCAGCGCCTCGCTCGTCCGCGAGATCGCGTCCCTCGGCGGCGACGTCTCGCGGTTCGTGTCCGCGCCCGTCCTGCGGCGGCTCGAGGAGTGGATCGCGACTTAGGCTCCCATGGTCTTCCTCGAAAAGTTGGCTCAGCGAGCCGAGCGCGCCGGCAGGCGCGTGGTCCTGGTGGAGGGGCACGATGAACGCGTGCGCGGGGCTGCGGCCCGCCTTCAAGAGATCGGTCACATCGACCCGATCCTACTGGTTCCTGATGACTCGGTGACGGCACCGGACGGCTGGAGGGGCCCGCTGCGCTGTACGGCGGACGATCCCGAGCTCGATCGCTTCGCTGACCTCTATCGAGAAGTTCGCTCCGCCGCCGGCGAGCAGCTGACCGCCGACGAGGCGCGCCAGGCCGTTCGGGATCCGCTCTACTTCGCGGGTCTTATGGTGCGGGCCGCTGAGGCGGATGGCGCGGTCGCGGGCGCGACGCACGCCACCCGGCAGGTGATCCGGGCCGCGCTGCGCACGGTGGGGACGCAACCCAACACGAAGATGGTGACGGGCGCCTTCTACATGGTGGTCCCGTCCTTTCGCGGGACGCCGGAGCACGAGGTGCTCACGTTTGCCGACGCCGGGGTGATCCCGGACCCCGATGCCGAGCAGCTCGTCGAGATCGCCGCGCAGGCGGCCCGCATGCGTCGGGTGGTCGTAGGCGACGAGCCGCGGATCGCGTTCCTGTCGTTCTCCACGCGGGGCAGCGCCGAGACACCGGCCGTGGAGAAGATGCGGGTCGCCCACGACCTGTTCCGCGAGCTATGCCCCCACGTCGCAGCGGACGGTGAGCTGCAAGCGGACGCGGCCCTGATTCGCCACGTGGGCCAGCAGAAGGCGCCGGACAGTCCTATCGCCGGCCATGCGAACGTGCTAATCTTTCCCGACCTCGGAGCCGGGAACATCGCCTATAAGCTCGTAGAGCGCTTGGCCAACGCCACCGCCATCGGGCCGATTCTGCACGGGCTGGCCCGGCCATACAACGATCTCTCGCGGGGCGCCGACGCTAGGAGCATCGAGTGGGTGTGTTACGTGACGGCGCTGATGGCGGCCGGGGCGGGTGAACTGCCGTGCGGGTAGATGTCCGAAAGTAGGGTCGAATCGTGCGAAGCTCAATAACGGAGGGTCAATGAACTTCGGAGTGTCGCACCAAGACGATGTCACGATCGTCGAGGTCACCGGACAGCTCATCGTGGGCAACCGGCAGGAGTTGAAAGACGACGTACTCAAGCTGCTCGAGTCCGGATCGCGCAAGTTCCTGATCGACTTCAAGGATACGGCGTACATCGACTCGTCGGGCTTGGGAGTCCTGGTGGGCCTTTCCAAGAAGATCCGCGAGAAGGGCGGCGAGCTGCGGTTGTCGAATCTGAACGAGGACCTGCGCACGCTGTTCGAGCTGACGAAGTTGGACACCCTGTTCATCATCGCCGACTCCCGAGAGCGGGCGCTGGAAGAGTTCTAGACCGCCATGCCTGGACGCGAGGAAGGACGTAGATCCGCCCTCGTCGTCTCCCAACGGCCGGAGATGGTCGCGGAGCTGACCGAGGCGGTCGGCGGTCTGGGGCTCGCTCCCCGTGTGATCTCGACGCTCGATCATCTCGAAGCACACGCCGACGCCCGTCCCTGGCTGGTCATCACCGACCTGGCCCTCGATCCCGGCGATGCCGAGTGGGCGTCACTGGCGCAACTCTTCCCCCGTTCGACCCTCTGGGCCGTCATGGGCGCTGGCGATTGCGATGTGGACGCCGTGATCACCGCCTTCCGGCACGGCTGTCTCGACTGTCTCACGCCGCCTGTGACGCGCGAGGTGCTCAGCGAGAAGCTGGCATCTATTGGACGCTTGCCGGGAGCGAAGCCGGGCGAGCTGGATCGCTACATGTCGAACGAGATCAGGCTCGAGCTGCCCAGCGACCTGTCGGTCATCGAGCATGCGATCAAGCTGCTTGCCGAGCGCTGCCGCGACTATCGTAGCTATGGACAGCGAGCGTTGGTTAACCTGCGAATCGCCGTCAGCGAAGCTCTATCCAACGCCATCCTCTACGGCAATCGGGGCGATCGCTCCAAGAAAGTGCGGATACGCGCGAACGTGGACGCTTGGGCTATAAAGGTCCAGGTCTCCGACGAAGGCTCGGGCTTCGATCCCCGACGAGTGCCGGATCCCACGAGCGATGGTGCGATCGAAGAGCCCGGAGGCCGCGGCCTCTTTCTGCTCAGACAGCTGGCCGACGATGTGACGTTCAGCGAGGTCGGTAGTTCGGTGACCCTCACGCTGAAGAGCGATTGGGAAGAGCCGGTGGTCCGAGAGCCCGAGGGCCCACTGGGCGGCGAGGCCGAGTTGCTCGTCGACTTGATGGATCGAATCCGCGCCAGCTCGGGCGCGGATCTTCACCTTTGGACTGAGAACGTCGACGGGCTGCTGCAGCACGTCGCGCCGCTCGATCGGAAGACGGAGGCGGACCCGTCGTCGCTCCACTGGCTGCGGACTCCCGGAATCCGCTACGCGGTGCAGGCCCAGCCGCCAGGCGATGAGGAGGCCGAGCGCTGGGCGGAGTTCGCGCGCGACCTATTGGACGAGGCGTTCGCCTACGAGTCGCGTCTGGCCGATAGCCGGCGGGATCTGGCGGAGCGCCAGGAGGAGATCGAGCTGCTCCACAATATCACGGAGACGCTGGGCGCGGTGACGCGGTTGGAGGATGCGACCAGTCAGATCCTGAAGGGCGTGGTTCGGGTGACGGGAGCCGAGCGTGCGTCGCTCTGGATCTACGATCCGAGCAGCGAGGATCTGGTACTGGCCGCCTCGCACGGACCGGCCCGGCTGGCCACGGAGCGCGTGTCCGTGTCGTCGGGTGTGTCGGTTTCCGCGCTGGCATTCCGTGAGAACCGTACGGTACGTCTAGAGGACGTGGGTGATTTGCCTGAGGGCTTGGAGGAACGGCTCGGCCCGACGCCGGAGCCCTGGGTGGCCGTGCCCGTCAGCTACACCAGCCCCGGTGGCGCGACGCGAACGGTGGGCGTCCTCAATGTTATCGGTCGGCGGTCGGGCTCGGTGATCTCGGACGTCGGCGAAACGAGGCTGCTGATGACCCTGGCGCGGCAGATAGGCAGCGCCGTAGAGAACCTGCGGCTGTTCGAGGAAATTCTGTCGCGCGAGAAACTGATCGGCGAGCTGAACCTGGCTTACGATCTTCAGATGAAGCTGCTGCCCGACCTGAGCGAGTTCACGGAGGTCGCGGACGTGGCGGCGCGCTGCGTACCGGCTCGCCCGGTGGGAGGCGACTTCTATCAGCTGTTCAAGCTCTCCGACGGCAAGATCGGCGCGATGTTGGGAGATGTGACGTCGCACGGCTTCAGCGCCTCGCTGATCATGGCGCTCTCGATGAGCGTGATGGGCATATACGCGCGCGAGACGACTTCCCCGGGCGATTTGCTGAGGGCGCTCCATCACGCGCTCATCCAGAAGCTCGAAAGCACGGAGATGTTCATGACGCTGTTCTACGGCGTCATCGATCCGGCCCGGGAGCGGCTCTTTTACGCGAACGCCGGCCACGCGCACGCATTCCGCCTGCACGGGACCGCCGCGCCTGAACGGTTGCTGGCCACGAGCCCGCCGCTGGGGATCGCCGAGTATGGCGGCTACGGCGAAGCCCTCATCCAATGGGCGCCGGGCGACGTCCTCTGCCTGTTCACTGACGGCCTGACCAACCCGTCGCTCAAGATTGCCGAGGCGGCGGTCCTCGAGGCGGTGGACAGACATCGACACGATCCCGCTGACGAGATCGTGGCGGCGATGTTCGAGGCCCGCAGCAGGAGCGGTGAGCCGGCCCCGGACGACCAGACGGCTTTCGTCCTCAGGGCCTGAGGGACGCGATGGCGGAACCCGTCCACCGCGCGAAGCGATCGCTCAGCCAGAACTTCCTCGTCGATCCCAACCTGCAGCGCAAGATCGTCGAATCCCTGGAGCCGCGGGTCACGGATCGCGTGATCGAGATCGGGCCGGGCACGGGCGCGCTTACGAAGCACCTCGTGAACAGAGTCGCTCAGTTGCAGATGATCGAGCTCGATGACCGACTGGCCGCGCAGCTGGACGAGCAGTTTCGTGACAGGGATGATGTCGTAGTCCTGCACGCCGATGCCCTGGAGATCGCGCTAGACGAGCTGACCGACGGCGAGCCTTACAAGGTGATCGGCAACCTCCCCTACGGGATCACGACGCCCATCATCTTCCACATCCTAGACCAGCGGCCCCGACCCCAGGTCATGGTGCTGACCGTGCAGAAGGAAGTCGCCGAACGCCTGGTCGCCCGGCCGGGCACGAAGGACTTCGGTGCGTTGACTGTGGGTGTTCAAGCGGTGGCGCGGCTGGAATTGCTGTTCACGATATCCCGAGGGGCCTTCCGACCGCGACCCGAGGTGGATTCCGCGGTGGTCCGCATCGAGCCGATAAGCCCGCCGCCACTGAGCCGGCCCCAAGAGGAGTCGTTCCGGCGGCTGACTCGTGCTGCCTTCAGTCGCAGGAGAAAACAGCTGCAGAGAGTGCTCCGCCAGGCGCCCGAGTACGCGCTGAGCGGAGAGGAGGCGGCGGGCCTCTTGCGCTCGCTGGACATCGATCCTGCGACGCGGCCGGATGCGCTGCCCGTGTCCGATTACATCCGATTGGCGGCCGCCCTGGAGGGCCGGGCAGCCTAGGAAACCCCGCCGTAGCAGTGACAAGACCGGCCTCGGCAGTTTGCGCCCGCCCCCAGCCGGGCCTATTTTGGCTGCGATGTTGCCTCTAGCCGCGTCGTATCCCGTTGGCTGCCCGGCCGCTGGAGCGACGTCCGGTGCCGGTATCGATCTTGACAGCCCCAGCCTCACCGCGCCCGGGACGATACGCTCGTTGCGGCAAGGGTTTGCTGCCTCGTCCGACGGACCTCAGCGTCAGGACCGCCGGTGAACGGCGCGTTGGGCGTTCGCTGGGACGATCTTCCGCTGCTGCGGGATCGGGCTCTCTCCCTGCTGACGGAGGGCCCGGCCGGTCCGCCCGCCCTGGCGGAAGAGATCTTCGGCCTGCGCTACGGCCCGCCACGCCTCGCCGCTTCGCTGGTTCGCGAGGTACTGCACGGCGACCCACGCTTCGAGGCGAGCCGCGGGCGCTGGCTGCTCCGCGACGGTGCGGATGGCAACGGCGAAGTACCGTTGGGCGAGCTGGACTTCGTGGTGGTGGACGTGGAGGCGACGGGTGGCTCGCCCGCCCGGGGTGATCGGTTGACTGAGGTCGCCGCGGTCAGGGTGCGCGAGGGCCGGGTCATCGACAGTTTCGAGTCGCTGATCAACCCGCAGCGGCCGATCCCGCCCACTGTGTCCCGGCTGACGGACATCACGGACGAGATGGTCGCCGGGGCACCCACGTTCAATCAGGTCGCCGAACCACTGCGGCAGGCTCTGGAGGGGGCGGTCTTCGTCGCGCACAACGTCGGCTTCGACTGGCGCTTCTTGGCCGCCGAATTCCAGCGCTGTTTCGGAGGCCGGCTGGGCGGCGAGCGACTGTGCACGCTGCGACTGGCGCGGCGGCTCCATCCCGAGCTGCGGCGTCGCAGCCTGCACGCCCTGGCCGACTACTACGCGATCACGGCCGACCGCTGGCATCGGGCGGGGCCGGACGCCAGGGCGACGGCGGAGCTCTTGGGCCACTTTCTCAACAAACTGGGTGAGGAGGGCGTGGAGAACTGGGGTTGTCTGCAGGCGTATCTCAAAGGCGAGTATCCGAGCGAGGAGGTCGAGGAGGGCGAGTGCGAGAAGTCGGATCCGTGATATGGCCCGGGTAGAGACCCGGGAGTTGGGCGCGTTTCGACTGCACGCGTTGGACGCAGGAGCCCAGTGCTTGGACGGCGGCGCCATGTTTGGTGTCGTTCCCAAGCCGCTCTGGCAGAAGAAGATGCCCGCCGACGAGCGGAACCGCATTCCGATGGCCATGCGGCCGCTGCTCATCGAGGCCGGTTCGGAGCTCGTTCTGATCGATACTGGGGCCGGTAACAAGGAGGACCAGAAGTTCCTCGACATATACGGCATCGAGAATGCTGGCGACCCGACCGCTCTGGAGGACGCAATCCGCGAGGCCGGTTTCCAGCCCTCCGATGTCACGTTGGTCGTGAACACCCACCTGCATTTCGACCACGCCGGCGGAAACACGGTCGAGCGGGAGGATGGAACCGTCGAGCCCTCGTTCCCTGGGGTCAGGCATGTGGTCCAGCTGGGTGAGTGGCAGTTCGCCCATCTACAGAACGAGCGGGTCAGGGCCAGCTACCTGCTCCCCAATTTCGAGCCGCTGAACGACGCGGGCCTGTTCGAGTTCGTGGAAGGTATCGTCGAGATCGTCCCCGGGATCCGCCTGATTCCCACCCCGGGTCATACGCCGGGCCACCAGTCGGTGCTCATGGAATCGCACGGCGAATCGGCGCTCTATTTGGGCGATTTGGTGCCCACTTCCGCCCATCTTCCGCTGGCTTGGATCATGGGCTACGATGTCGAACCGCTAGTGACATTGGAGACAAAGAGGGAGGTGCTGGACCGGGCGACCCGGGAACGAACTTTGCTATTGTTTGAGCATGACCCCAACATCGCCTGGGGCTATTTGGCGCCTCAGGAGAAGAAACCTACTCTGGTCGCCCAGCGGCCGGACTAGATCGGATAGGTGTCGCGAATGTCTGACCCACGAACAATTCCTGTTATCGTTAGCTACGCCAGGACGCCCATCGGCCGCTTTCTCGGTGGCCTCGCCAAACTGAAGGCTCCGCAGCTGGGGGCCGTTGCGATCAAAGAGGCGGTGAGCCGCGCCGGAATCGATCCAGGCGAGGTGGGGGACGTCATCGTCGGTAACGTATTGCAGGGCGGTGTGGGTCAGGCCCCCGCCCGACAGGCTGCGATCGGTGCTGGGATTCCGGCCACGATCCCGGCGGTGACCATCAACAAAGTCTGCGGCTCGGGCCTCAAGTCGGTCATGTTGGCGGCGCAGTCGATCAAGGCGGGCGATCAGGAGGTCGTGGTGGCCGGCGGCCAGGAATCGATGTCCAACGCGCCGTACTACCTGTTCGGCTACCGCGATGGTGTGAAGTTCGGCACCAAGAACATGGTCGACGGACTGATCCATGACGGCCTTTGGTGCGGCTTCTACGATTGCCACATGGGTGGCCACGCCGAGTACACGGCGATGAAGGCGGGAGTCTCGCGTGAAGACCAGGACCAGTTCGCCTACGACAGCCATATGAAGGCCGTGGCGGCGCAGGAAGCCGGCAAGTTCGACGGCGAGATCGTGAAGGTCGAGATCCCCGGGCGCAAAGGGAAGGTCGATGTCGTCGACAAGGACGAGAACCCCCGGGCCGATACGACGCTCGAGTCGCTGGCCAAACTGAGGCCGGTCTTCGGCGATACCGCGCCCAAGGAGGTGACCGAGTATTCCGTGACGGCCGGCAACGCCTCGGCGCTGAACGACGGTGCCGCTGCAGTGGTGGTCACCTCGCAGAGGTATGCGGAGGACAACGGGCTAGACATCGTCGCCCGCATACGAAACTACTCGGTCGGCGCGACTGAGCCGAACGATCTGTTCTTTGCACCCATCGTCGCCGTCGAGAAATTGATGAAGCTGGATGGAACCCAGATCAGCGATTACGACTTGATCGAGGCCAACGAAGCCTTCGCGGTCCAGGCGCTGGCCGACGGCCGCGGGTTGGGATGGGATTTCGATAAGGTCAACGTACACGGCGGCGCCATAGCCCTGGGACACCCCATCGGTGCATCGGGCGCCCGCATCCTGGTCACGTTGCTGGCCGCGATGGCCGACCGCGGCGCAAACCTCGGCCTGGCGACCCTGTGCCTGGGCGGCGGCAACGCCGTGGCCGTCAGCGTCGAACGTGTGTGAGTGACTCGTAGACCGTAGAAGGGAAAGACTCTTACTTGAGTGCGAGACCGCAAAAGCGCGTACTGATTCGTGCGCGAGAGGAGATCGTTACCAGTCGAGCCCTGCGCCGTCTGATCGGCGTGGCGGTATTCGCCGTGGCCACCACGCTTGCCGTCGGCCTGGCTCTGCTCGTTAGCATGCGGATTCGTCCCCGAGCCCTCGAGCTATTCTAGCGGCGAGGGCTTTTTCTTGAGGGGGGACCTGGAGAGTTGAACGCGAGAGACATCTTCTTCGGTCCTGAGAAGCTACGCGCGCTGTGGCGTGTGGTTCTCTTCGTGTTCCTTGCGGCGGCCGCGACCTGGGGAGTCATTCTGCTCGTCTCGCTGGTCGTTCCCGAGGGAGTCGAGGGCATCTGGGAAGAGGTCCTCGGGTTCCTGGCGTTGACGGTCGCCTTACTTATTGCTTCCGCTGTGATGATGCGCTGGATCGAGCGACGCCGCTTCGCGGCCCTGGGGCTGCCGTTGGGGAAGGAGATGTGGGGTGGTTGGCTGAAGGGCGCGGCCATCGGCGCTGTCTTGATGGTTGTGGTCGTGGCGCTGCAGACGATCATAGGCTGGCTGAGGCCGGCCCCCGACGCGGGGACCGTGGTCGGCTGGCTCGGGATGCAGGCCGGACTAGCGTCGATGCTCGCCATCGCAGCGACGGCTGAAGAGTTGTTGATGCGGGGGTATGCGTTCCAGGTTCTGGTGGAAGGGATGGGCGCCTGGCCCGCCGTGATCTTGACGTCGGTGTTGTTCGCACTGGGCCACCTGGGCAACCCGAATATCGATAACCTAGCACTCTTGAACATCGCGCTGGCCGGTGTGCTCTTGGCCGGGGTCTACCTGCGGACCCGCTCGCTGTGGATGGCGATCGGGACGCACTGGGCCTGGAACTGGGTCATGGCCGGTCTGTTCGATCTACCGGTGAGCGGGCTCGACTACGATGTACCCGGCTACGACACGCTGGAGCTTGGGCCAGACCACTTCACAGGGGGTGTGTTCGGACCGGAGGCGGGACTGGTCATCACGCTGGTCGTGGTGCCGTTGATCGTGTGGGTCTATCGCACGCCGTGGTTGAAGGAGTCGCCGCGCATGGCGGGGCTGAGGCCTCTCGTCGATCATCGGCTTGGGGCAGCAAGTGAATAGTCAGTAGTCATTAGTGTTTGGTGGGTTCATAGTCACTAATTACCAATCACTTATCACTTTTTACTTTTCGCGAAGCGAACGGAGCACGAGGCAAGACAATGTCAACCAAGACCACGAAAGCCGCAGTCATAGGCGCCGGCACCATGGGCAACGGGATCGCCCACGTCTTTGCACAGAGCGGATTCGACGTGACGCTCATCGATGTGGACGCCAGCTTCCTCGAGAAGGCGCTGGGCATCATCGACAAGAACCTGGCGCGCCAGGTGAAGAAAGAAGTCATCGACGAGGCGACGAAGGAGGCCACGCTCGGCCGGATCACCAAGAGTACCGATCTGGGCGACGCGGGCGCGGCCGATATCATCGTCGAGGCGGTCCCCGAGGACGAAGGGCTGAAGGCCGATATCTTCAAGAAGCTGGACGGCATCGCCAAGGATGGTGCCATTCTCGCCAGCAATACCAGCTCGATACCGATCACCCGACTCGCCGCCTTCACGAAGCGGCCCGAGAAGGTGATCGGGATGCACTTCATGAACCCGGTCCCCGTGATGAAGCTGGTCGAGATCATCCGCGGGCTGTCGACCGACGACGCCACAGCCGATGCGGTCGTCAAGTTGTCCGAGGATCTGGGCAAGACCCCGGTCGTGGCCAACGACTCGCCCGGCTTCGTCAGCAACCGGGTACTGATGCCGATGATCAACGAGGCGGTCTACTGCCTGCACGAGGGCGTGGCCGAGGCCGAGGCCATCGACCAGATCATGAAGCTGGGGATGAACCACCCCATCGGACCCCTGGCGCTGGCGGACCTGATTGGGCTAGATGTATGTCTCTTTATCCTCGAGGTCCTGCACAACGACCTGGGCGAGGACAAGTACCGACCCTGCCCGCTGTTGAGGAAGTACGTGGACGCGGGCTGGCTGGGGAGAAAGAGTGGTCGCGGGTTCTATGCTTACGACTGACGTGGGTTGGCTTCGAAGATGGTCGCGGTGAGGGCGGGAAGTGAGTAGTCAGTAGTCATTAGTCATTGGTGGGTTCGAATTCACCGATCACCAATCACTAATCACTAATGACTTTCCGCAGGTCACACGGAATTACTAGATGAAACGAGATTATACGCTAACTGAGGAACAGGAACAAATAAGACAGCTCGCACGCGAGTTTGCCGAGGGCGAGATCCGGCCCAAGGCCGCGGGGTGGGATGCCAACAGCCAGTACCATTCCGAGGTCATCCCTGCTATGGGCGAGTTGGGGTTCTTCGGGATGCTGCTGCCCGAGGAGTACGGCGGGCTGGACCTGGGCATGCTCACATATTTGATCGCTGTGGAGCAGATCGCCTGGGGCGATGCGTCGGTGGCCATCACGATGTCGGTGCACAGCTCGTTGCCGACCCAGATGATTCTCAAGTTCGGCACCGACGAGCAGAAGAAGAAGTGGCTACCGGTCATGGCCAGTGGTGAGTGCATCGGTGCGTTCGCGTTGTCCGAGGCGGACTCGGGCAGCGACGCGGCCAGTCTCAAGGCTCGGGCCGTGCGAGATGGAAACGAGTGGGTGCTGAACGGCGAGAAGATGTGGGTGACCAACGGGGGCACGGGTGGTGTGACCCTGGCGATGGTGCGGACCGACGAGCCGGGCGACCGTCGCGGACCCCGAGGTATTGGTGCTTTCATCGTGCCCACCGATACGCCAGGTTATGTAGTCGGCAAGAAAGAGGAAAAGACCGGAATCCGCAGTTCGGAGACGGTGTCGGTCGCCTTCAACGATATGCGGCTGCCCGCCGATTCGTTGCTGGGTGAGCCGGACAAGGGCTATATCTACGCGCTTTCCAGCCTGCAAGGCGGCCGTCTGGGCGTCGGCGCCCAGGCGCTGGGGATCGCCGAGGCGGCCCTCCAGCATTCCATAGACTACGCGGCCGAGCGTAAGCAGTTCGGCCGGGCGATCAAAGACTTCCAGGGTCTCGCGTTCAAGATCGCCGACATGGCGACTCGAGTTGAGGCGTCCCGGGGTCTGCTTTATCGAGCTGCCCGGGCTTGGGATGCGGGCGATGCGGACATGCAGCTCTCGAGTATGACGAAGCTGCACTGCAGCGAGACCGCCGTCTGGGTCACGGGGCAGGCCGTCAACATATTCGGTGGCTATGGCTTCATGCGGGACTACCCCGTGGAGAAGCTATTCAGAGATGCCAAGGTGACAGAACTGTACGAAGGGACCAGCGAGATCCAGCGTCTTGTCATCGTCAGGACACTCTATCAGGACAGAGCCGCAGAGTCTTAGAGACTATAACCCGCGAAGCGTCGCCTATAGAAAGACGAGGTGTGACGATGGAAGTCTTCAAGTCGATCGCGAAGTATGGTCATGAACAGATTCTCTTCACACGTGAAGAGTCGGTGGACTACTTCGGTATCATCGCGATCCATGATACGACATTGGGGCCGGCGCTCGGCGGTTGCCGCTTCTGGAACTACAAGTCCGAGGAAGAAGCGCTGATCGATGTGCTGCGGCTATCGCTGGGAATGACCTACAAGGCGGCGGTGGCCGGGCTAAATCTCGGTGGCGGGAAATCGGTCATCATCGGCGACCCCTCGGTTAAGCGTCGCGAGATGATCTTCCGGGCGCACGGCCGTGCCGTGGAGACGCTGAAGGGCCGCTACATCACCGCCGAGGACGTGGGCACTTCCGTTGAGGACATGGACTACGTGCACATGGAGACGGAACACGTGGTCGGGATCGCGGGCCGTTCTGGCGATCCGTCTCCGGTGACCGCCTACGGGACCTATCGTGGGATGAAAGCCTGCGCCCTCGAGCGCTATGGTGACGACTCTCTCAAGGGCATGACTGTCACGGTCCAGGGCGTCGGGCATGTCGGCTACTATCTGTGCGAGAACCTGGCGGCCGAGGGTGCGAAGCTCGTCGTCACCGACATCGACCAGGAAAAGATCGACCGTTGTGTCGAAGACTTCGGGGCCGAAGCCGTCAAGCATGACGAAATCTACGACGTCGATGCCCAGATCTTCGCGCCCTGCGCGCTGGGGGCGATCGTCAATTCCGAGACCATACCGCGGCTCAAGGCCAAGATCATCGCCGGCGCGGCCAACAACCAACTGGCGACCAAGAAGGACGCCATGGCCGTTCAGGAGCGGAACATCCTCTATGCGCCGGATTACGTGATCAACGCCGGCGGCCTGATCAACGTTTATTCCGAGTTGGCGGATTGGAGCACGGACCGCTCGAAGCGGAAGGCGGGCGAAATCTACCAGACGCTGCTCGAAGTCTTCGAGCTGGCGCGTGAGGAGAAGCTGACCACCGCGGAGGCTGCGGACAGAATCGCTCAGCGCCGGATCGACAAGGTTGGCTCGCTGCACCGTTCGCGAATCAGCTGACCGACGGCCAGCGATGAGAATCGCCTTGGGCTCGGACCACGCCGGCTTCGATCTCAAGGAGCGCCTAAAGGCGACGCTGAGCGAGGCGGGGCTCGAGCCCGTGGATCTGGGGACGTACTCGCAAGAGTCGGCCGACTATCCGGACTTCGGGCATGCGGTCTCCGAGGCGGTGTCCGGTGGGCAGTGCGAGCTGGGCGTGCTGGTGTGCGGCTCCGGCATCGGCATGTCGATGGCCGCGAACCGACACACCGGCGTCAGGGCCGCGCTCGCCTGGAACGAGGAGGTGGGCGCGCTGGCCCGGCGCCACAACGATGCCAACGTGCTCGTCCTCCCCGCTCGGTTCTTGGACGAAGGGGAGGCCCTGGGGATACTGAACAAGTTCCTCGAGGCGTCGTTCGAGGGTGGCCGGCACCAACGGCGCGTCAGCAAGATAGACTTGGAGCGTACGGGCGGAGAGGAGCCGCAGTGAGAAATCTGGAATCGGTCGATGCCGCCGTTCACGGGGCGATACTCGACGAGATCCGCCGCCAGGGCGAGGGGCTCGAGCTCATCGCCAGCGAGAATTTCGTTTCGCCGGCGGTGCTCGAGGCGATGGGCTCGGCGTTCACGAACAAGTACGCCGAGGGATACCCGGGCAAGCGCTATTACGGTGGTTGTGAATTCGCCGATGTGGTCGAGGATCTGGCGCGCACGCGTGCCTGCAAGCTGTTCGGCGTCGACCACGCCAACGTCCAGCCGCACAGTGGTGCTCAGGCGAACATGGGCGTCTATTTCTCGCTCCTCGAGCCTGGCGATACCATCCTCGGGATGAATCTCTCTCACGGCGGCCACCTCACCCATGGCTCGCCGGTCAACTTCAGCGGCAAGTGGTACAACATCGTTCCCTACGGAGTACGCGAAGACGACCAGCACATCGACTACGACCAGGTCCGCGATCTGGCACAACGGCACAAGCCGGGGCTCATCGTGGCCGGCGCCAGCGCCTACCCGCGGACGATCGATTTCGCATTGTTTGGCGAGATCGCTCGCGAAGTGGGTGCGCGCTTGATGGTGGACATGGCCCACATCGCTGGACTCATCGCGGCCAAGTTGCACCCGTCGCCGGTGTCGCACGCCGACGCGGTCACCTCGACCACGCACAAGACGCTGCGTGGACCGCGCGGCGGCCTGATCCTCTGCACCGAAGAGCTGGCGAAGCCGGTAGACAAGGCCGTGTTCCCCGGGATGCAAGGTGGCCCGCTGATCCACGTCATCGCGGCCAAGGCCGTGGCCCTTCGGGAGGCGATGACCGACGGCTTTGTCGAGTACTCGCGGCAGGTGATCGCCAACGCGCAGGCGCTGGCGAGCACGCTGAAGCAGGGCGGGTACAAGCTTGTGGCCGACGGAACGGATACGCACCTGCTGTTGGTGGACCTGTCGGCGACCGAGCTCACGGGTAAAGACGCCGAGGAGGCGCTGGGCCGTGCCGGCATCACGGTCAACAAGAACACGGTGCCGTTCGAGACCCGCTCGCCGTTCGTCACGTCGGGGATCCGAATCGGGACGCCGGCTCTGACCACGCGTGGTATGGGGTGCGCCGAGATGGAGCGGATCGGCGGTTGGATCGATGAGATCCTGCGGGCGCCCGGCGACGAGGCGCTGGCGGCCCGTATCCGCGAGGAAGTCCGGGCGTTGGGCCGCGAGTTCCCGCTCTACGAGGAGTGGCTGAAATGAGCTTCACGCGGCCGGATCTGAACGGCTGCGATTTGGGGTGAAAAACCTCCCCTTGACGGCGGGCACCCGCCGCGAGAGCTTTTCTAGGGTGTGCAACGCGGACCGTGAAGGGCGGATAATGATAGGAGCCATTATTACTCTGGATTCAGGTATTTAAGGGAACGTGCGGGGTCTTATGGTCGGGCAGAGCCTGCTGGAGAAGCTCCGAGAGAAGAATCCGCGTTATTCGGATGCTGCCTACCTGTTTGTCCTTTCCGCGCTTCAGTACGCGATCGATCATCTGGATGAGCCTCGCCATATCACGGGGCAGGAGTTGGCCGAGGGGTGTCGCGACCTCGCCGTCGAGGAATTCGGGCCGATGGCCCGTACGGTCCTGGAGCATTGGGGGATCCACTCCACCGCTGATATGGGCGCGATCGTCTATGCGCTGATCGATTGCCGTGTGCTGATCAAGCAGGACACCGATAGTCTGGACGACTTTCGAGACGTCTTCGATTTCGACGACGTATTCGATCGGGACTATCCCTGGGGTCGACTGGAGCCGCGCCGCTAGAAGGCGTTACCCACGGCTGCCCGATGCAGTGACCACCGAGAGGGAGGGGGGGTGAGTCGGTTGGACCGCGAGCGAGAATTCCCGGTATGTAAGAAGTGCGAAGCGGGGTCGATGGTGCCGCTGTCGGACTATGGACGCGAAGGCGCGCCGATCATGTACAAGGCCTGGGTATGCAGTAACCCGGAGTGCGGCTTCAACATACGCATCGACAACGGCGAGATCAGCTTCGGCCGCAACATCCAGCAATCCTACAAATAGTCGCATTGGGGGATCCGGGTGTCCGGATCCAAGCCGGGTGGTGAACCGATGAGCGAGCTCTACGGCGTCGAGCGTTTGCCTTTGCCGCGAGCGGCCGAGATGGCGGAAATCGATCGGCGGGCGCGCGAAGAACATGGAGTCCCCGAGCGGGTTCTGATGGAGAGCGCCGGCAGAGCGATCGCCGAAGTCGTCCAACAACTGCTCCCCGAAGGAAAGATCGTCGCCGCCGTGGGCAGCGGACATAATGGCGGCGATGCCTACATCGCGCTCCGCACCCTGCGTGCTTGGGGCCGGACCGTTCACGCCGTGCAGGCCGGCAGCAAACCTCCCGATCTGAGTCTCGCCCATCGTTGGGACATCCCCGTGGAGCCCAGCGAGTCGGCGGCCAATACGTTCGCCTCGGCCGGCGTCATCCTCGACGGCATCCTCGGGACCGGCACGACCGGCGCCCCTCATGAACGGTCGGCGCAGATCATCGAGAGGATGAACGTTAGCGCCGCGACCCGCGTGGCGGTCGACGGACCGTCCGGCATCGACTTCAGCACGGGCGCCGTCCAGGGCGTATGCACGGTCGCCGACATCACGGTAACGCTGGGCTACCCCAAGCTGGGCCTGCTCTTTCAGCCCGCGCGCGGCATGTGCGGCCGCATCCTGGCGGCGGAGATCGGGTTCCACCCCGTGGCCGACGGTGAGGTCTCGGCCCAGGTCATCACGCCGGACTGGGCCAAAGCGCGATTACCACACCGCGCCCCGGACGCCCACAAGGGTGATGCCGGCTACCTGCTC
>Ga0209536_100007269_pt1 | contig 16808 bp, 13 predicted proteins | sample DeeMarSeWOR28_12_FD_187461 | JGI IMG/M metagenome (GOLD analysis project Ga0209536, IMG submission 187461) | Marine sediment microbial communities from White Oak River estuary, North Carolina - WOR-2-8_12 (SPAdes) (version 2) | ecosystem: Environmental > Aquatic > Marine > Intertidal zone >... | reverse complement strand
GCGATCCGGGTCCGAGCGCCTGGCCGTAGCACCGTCTGCCCAGCGGCGTCACGGTCTGCCACGCTTCGTCGGCGACGGCGTCGTCGTGGTGCACGGTCGTCGAGCCGTGGACCCGAAGCTGGAGCTTGCGCTGCGGGGCGTAGAAGAGCCACGAGATCCGGGGGGACGCAGCGAGGTCACCCACCTTGGGGCTCCGCCGATCGGTATGGAACCTCAGCAGGCCCTGCCCGCGATCGACCCCGCGCAGCACGACGGTCCGGACGTGGGGCATTCCGTCGCGGATCGTCGCGACCGCGGGCAGATGGAACGGATCCTTCCCGCGGTCGCGGCCGGCGATCAGGGCAACCCAGATCTCGTCGAGAACGGCGTCGAGCTCCGGAGGGCTCATGCCGTCACCCTCCGAAACGCCAGGGTGGCCGCGAGGCCGATCAGGCCGAAGGCGCCGACGGCCGCGAAGACGTGCTGGTGCCCCAGGACCCCGGGCGAGCCGTCGAGCAATACGCCCATCAGGGGGCCCATGAACACGTCCGGGGTGAAGCCCAGGAACGACACGACGCCGATCGCGCTTCCCGTGATGGGCAACGGCACGGCACCCTCGGCGAGGAGCGCGAAGTAGACGCCCCGGAGCGCGTACACGCCGATGCTCGTGGCGACGATCGTCGTGATCAGCATCCAGGGGACGGCAGGCGGGAGGAGGCCGGAGGCGATGAGCGCGCTACCCGCGGTGAGGAGGCCGAAGCCCAGGAGGATGACCCGCGACGCGTCGATGCGGTCTCCGAGGTAGCCGGCCCCCACTGCCGCGATGGCGCGCACCCAGAAGGAGAGGGTTCCGATGGCCGAGGCCTGGACGTCGTCGTAGCCGAGCGCGTCTCGCGCGAGCAGGGAGAAGTCGTCCGTCGCCTTGTAGCCCGCGTAGGCGCAGATGACGATGACGGCCTGCAGCCAGACCGCGGGCATCCGGCAGGCGGCCTTCACGCCGTCCGCGGAGAGCCGGGGCTGTGCCCCGTCGTCTCCCTGCGGCGACCTGTCGGGCACCACGAGCCAGACGAGCAGCGCGATCACGAACGTCGTGCCCGTGAAGACGCGGATCACCGCCTGGAACGCCTCGGCCTGCTGCTCAGGGGTGGCCGAGGCCGGGTCGGTGGGGAGCATCGCGGCGAAGACGAGGACCGAGGCGGATGCGATGAGCGCCGCCAGGAGTCCCCGTCCTCCGTCGAGGAGCCCGTAGGCGCGACCCTGAGCGGACACGCCACCCCACTCGCGGGTCGCCCGGATCATCGCCGCCCAGAACAGGAGGATCGTGGTGAGTCCCCAGGTGGCCCAGAGCGCGTTCATCACGCCGGTCGAGGGAATGCCTGCCAGCACCACGCCGCCCAGGCCCGTCGCGACCAGCGCCGTCGCCATGAGCCGGCGCGCGGAGAACCGGTCCGCCAGCGGGCCTCCGGCGAAGTACGCCGCCATCGCGACCACGCCGTAGAGGGAGAAAGCCGTTCCGAGCTCCAGATTCGTGATGCCGAAGACGTCGAGGAACGTCGGTCGGAAGATGCGCGCCAGGACGAACGGCAGCAGGAAGACGGACTCGCCGGCGGCGATGAGCGCGAGGATGACGAGGGTTCGACGAAAGCCGGACGTCACTCTTCGATCGATGCGATCACGAGGCGAAGGAACTCGTTGACGTGCTCGGCTCCGTCGACCCACCGAGTGACCGTGACGAGGTCGTGCTCGCGATCGACGTAGATGATGTTGGTGGACCCGGCGCCGTTGGCGTAGAAGGCCGAGGCGGGTGCCGCCGGGAACTGCGCGCGGTCCGTGTTGAGCCACCACATGTAGCCGTACACGGGCCGGATCTCGGTCGGCGCCGTGGCCCGAGCGAACCACTCGCTCGACACCAGCCGACGATCACCCCAGATCCCGTCACGAAGCGCCAGGAGGCCGAAGCGCGCGTGATCGCGCGTGTCGATGAAGAGACCTCCACCCCAGTGTCCGCCGCCGCTCACGGACTGCATCCGCTGCCCGTCGATCTCGGTCCACGAGGTGGAGTAACCGTGCCATCGCCAGTCTTCCGAAGCTCCGATCGGATCCATGATCCGCTCCCGGAGGACGTCGGGAAGCGGACGCCGGAAGACGTGGAGCAGGGAGTACGCGAGCAGATTCACGCGGACGTCGTTGTATTCCCAGAAGGTCCCCGGGGGCTGGAGCTCCCGGTCGATGCCCTCCCTGCGATCCGCGATATCGGGCTTGTCCCAGAGCGTGCCCTCCCACTCGCTCCGCTGCTGCAGGAGCTGGTGCCACGTGATCGCCTCGTTGTGCGGCGAGCCGAACGTGCCGTCGGTGACGAGCGTGCCGATCGGCGCGTCGAGGTCCGGAACGAGCCCGTCGTCCCAGGCGAGGCCCGCGACGGTCGACAGATACGATTTGGTCACCGAGAAGGTCATGTCCTCCCGGTCCGTGTCGCCCCACTCCGCGACGATGTATCCGCCCTTCAGGACGACGCCGTTCACGCCACCCCGTTCGGCCGTGGGTCCCACGATGTCCTGGTGCGGAAGTCCCTCGAAGCGCTGGCGAAGGTAGGCCCCCGGGTCGGCAGGGATCTGCTCGGTCTCGTGGGCCTGCGCATAGGCGACCGCCTGCGCGAGGACGACCGGATCCATCCCGACGTCCTCCGGCGCACGGGTTTGCCACGCGGCACCGGGACCGGGCACGTACGGGACCGGGTCCTCCGTGCGGGAATCCGCGCCCGCGCATGCGGCGAGCACGACCGACGCGAAAGCGATGCTGCCGACGGTTCCTCGATTCATGCCGTGAGAGTAGGGCCTGGATCCGGATCGGGCACGGGTCTTCGGCCCGCGCGTGCTATTCCGAGCGCAGGGCGTCCATCGGGTCGACCATCGTCGCCCGCCGTGCCGGGACGTACGCCGCCAGCAGCGCGACGACGCAGAGGACGCCTCCCACCCCCACGTAGGTGAGGGGATCCGTCGCCTCCACCTCGTAGAGGAGACCGATGAGGAACCGCGAGAGGAGGAGTGCCACCGCGCCCCCGAGCACGAGCGCGCCGACCGCCAGGAGCGCACCTTCCCGGAGGACCATCGAGAGCACCTGGGCCTGCTGGGCTCCGAGTGCCATGCGCACCCCGAACTCCCGGGTCCGCTGGCTCACGGTGAAGGCGAGCACGCCGAGCACCCCGACGGCCGCGATGAGCAGCGCGAGCACGGCGAACGACGTGAAGAGGGTCGCGTTGAGGCGCTCCGGAGCGATGTTGTCGTTGCGGAGGGCCTCGAGGGTCGAGACTCGATCCAGGGGCCGGTCGGCGTCCAGACGGTGGACCGCCTCGCGCACGCGCAGCGCCAGCGCCCCGGGGTCGCCCGTCGTCTTCACGAGCAGCGTCGGACCTGCGAAGAACTGCGCCGCCGGTCGATAGATGGTGTGCGTGTCCGCCAGCGAGACGCCGTACTCGCGCGTGTCTGCCGCCACGCCGACGACGCGCAGCCACGGACCCCAGCTGCCGTTGAAGTTCTGCTGGGAGATCCTCCGATCGATGGGGTCGATCCCCGGGCCGAAGAGATCGCGCGCCAGGCTCTCGTTGACGATGGCGACGGTATCGCCGTCCATGTCGTCCGTCGGCATGAAGGCGCGCCCCTGCACGATCGAGATCCCGGCCGTGGAGAAGTAGAGGGGCGAGACCGCGTTCTGCTGGGCCATCGGGCTCGTCAGCCCCTCCTCGTCGCCACCCTCGGTCCTGAAGGTGAGGTTGAGGAGGTTCGTGCTCGGATCCCACGGCGAGCGCGACGCGTGCGCCACCGTGCGCACGCCGTCCGCCTCCCGAAGCTCGTCGAGCACCTGGTCGAGGAGCTGTCGGTTCTCCTCCTGCGAGAGACCCGTCGTGTTGGGGGCCTGCATGACCACGACGTTCTCGTATTCGATTCCGGTATCGACACGCGTGAGGTTCACGAGACTGCGCACCATGAGCCCGGCTCCGATGAGCAGCGTGAACGAGAGCGCGAGCTGGCTGACCACGAGCCCGCGCTGGACGTGCCTCTTGGAGAAGCCGACCGCGCCCCGGGCCGAGCCCGCGACGACCGACGCGTTTCCGAGACCGCCCGCTCCCGGGAGGGACGGAGCCCAGGCGAGAAGGAGCGCGATGCCCACCGCGACCACGATCGTGAACAGCAGCACCGGAACGTCGATGCCGATCTCGCCCGTGCGCACCGTGAAGCGATTCGCGTATTGAACGAGGAGGTCGAGCCCGAATACCGCGATGACCAGCCCGACGGAGGCGCCTGCGAGCGAGAGCAGGAGGTTCTCGGTCAGGAGCTGGCGCCGCAGCCGGGCCCTCCCGGCGCCGAGGGCGGCACGAACGGCGAGCTCACGCTCGCGTCGGACGAGCCGGGTGAGCGTCAGGTTCGCGACGTTCGCGCAGGCGAGGAGGAGCACGAGCCCCACGGTACCCATCAGGATGAGGAACGTGGGCCGTGCCTCCCGGGTGAGCTCGTCCTGCCATCGAGCCGCCGTGATCCCGAATCCCATCCGGTCGGGATACGCATCCGGGTACTCGCGCATCATGGCCGCGTGCAGCGACTCGAGCTCCGCCGTCGCCGCTTCCACGGTCTGCCCCGGCGCGAGCCGCGCGAAGACGTCCGTCATCCTGTGGTTGCGCGCGTCCTCCATGGTCGCGCTGAGGTAGTGGTCGTTCGTGGCGTAGTTCACGAAGAAGTCCTGCCGGCGCGTGCCCGTGTAGTGCGTGCCCGGCTCGAGTACCCCCACGATCCGCGTGGTCTTCGGCTGCGAGAACGCGAGCAGACGCACCGTCTGCCCGACGACCGACGCGTCAGCGCCGAAGACGCGCGTCCAGTAGTCGTAGGTGAGCACCATGGCCGGCTCGGCACCGTCGGCGTCGTCCTGCGGACCGAGGACCCGTCCGGCTCGTGGCTGCAGGCCGAGCACGTCGAAGTAGTTCGAGGTGACCAGCCCGCCCACGGCGCGGTGCGGCTCCTGCTCGCCGACCACCGTGAAGGTCCAGTCCCCGTACTCGACGAGCTCGTCCATCGTGCGCGCCCTTCGCAGGTCGTCGACCTCGAGGAACGAGAACGAGGCGTTGACGATGCCGGCTGCCCGGGCTGGCTGCCGCACGTAAACGATCCGGTCCGCGTCCGGGTAGGGCAGAGGCGCCAGGAGGACGCCGTTGACCACGCTGAAGATCGCCGTGTTCATCCCGATCCCCAGACCCAGCGTGAGGATGAAGGCGACGGTGTATCCCGGCGCGCGCGCGAAGCTGCGCACGGCGAACCGCATCGATCTCGGCATCGGTTCCTCCCTCCCCCTGTCCCCCACTCCCACGGGCGACGCGTCGTGCGCCGCGAACGATCACGATCGGACACGAGGGCCGACGCGTCTTGAACGAATACAACCTGGAGGCGCGCCGGGCCCGGCAGCAAATGCGAGGAGCGGGGCCGCGCCGTCTCCCCGGCACGGCCCCGCTCGGATTGTCACGCCAGGGCGTCCTGGCTCAGTTGCCGCCGCCTCCGCCAAGCACGTAGTGGCCGCCGATTCCGAACGTGATCGGCTCCTCCTCGTTGGCGAAGAGGATGTCGAGAGCGGTGTGGATGCCGAAGCCGCCGGGGAAGGTGAAGCTCACGCCGCCGGAGGCGCCGAGATCGGTCTCGGTCTCGCTCTCCCCGTCGAACGACAGTCGGGTGATGTTGAGTCTCGGCATGGCCCAGGGCGTGATCGTGGCGGTCTGGTTCTGCACGCTGCCCTTGAACGCGACACCCACCGGGAAGCGGAAGGCGTCGAACGACTCCGACGAGAACCAGCCGATGCCTCCCTGGACCGCCACGTTGAGGGACTCTCCCTTCGCGAAGTCGTAGGCGACGGCGGCTCCGAGCGTCGTCTCGCTGTCGCCCCCCTCTCGACCCTGTCCGATCCCGCCGAGGAAGGAGACGCTCTCTCCGGACCGACCCGCCACGAGTCCGAAGCCGTCGATCTCGCCGGACGCGTCGTTCAGTCCGCGGCCGTACGTACCGGCGATCCAGGTGGAGGGCGCTCCGGCGGCCGACGGGACTGCGTAGTCGGGGAAGAACCACATCTGAGCCGACGCGGGGGCGGAGAGGGCAAGCCCCGAGACGAGTCCTGCGGCGAGCAACAACATTCGACGCTTCATTCGATCCTCCTTGCGAGGTTGTGAAGGCCGGGGGAGCGTGCTCGCATCCAACTCGCACCCGTTCCGACCCCCGCGTCAAGCACTTTGTCGCCGTCGGTTCACGTCTCCCGGCTCTCGGGAGCGGAGGGCCCGGGGGTGTGCAGCACCCGCAGGCCGCGCGTCAGTGCGGCGGGAATGACGGAGGTGTGGGTTTCTCCGGGGATCTCCTCGAAGGTGGCCCGCTCCGTAGCCCACCCGAGGTCGACGAGCCGTCGGGCCATCGCTCGGGCGTTCGAGATGAGCCTGAACCGGGCCAGCATTGGAACATGGGCCGCCTCTTCGAGGCCACCCGCCGCCAGGTAGGCACGCGGCTGGAGGATCTGATCGTGCGCGGCCGGCTCCGCCCGGAGCGTCGCACCCTCGTTCCACCAGAGCGCCGGGCTCACGGCGAGAATGTTGTCGAACAGGTGCGGAGTCCGGAGGAGCGCGTGCACCGCGAGGAGACCCCCCATCGAGGAGCCGAAGAGCGTCGAGCCCTCCTCGTCCACGTCGAAGCGCTCGCGGACGAAGGGGACGACCTGCTCCTCGACGAAGCGAAGGAAGGCGTCGGCTCCTCCCATCGGGGGCTCGACCGGCTCGACGGTCTCCGGTCGCGGCAGCGATGCCGACATGGCGCCGAAGCCGGCGTCCGCGGAGGGCGTGAAGTCGCGGGTCCGGAGGAGCCCCTGGCGAAAGCCGTCACGGGTCGGGTACGCGATGCCCACGACGAGCAGCGGCGGTAGCTCCCCGTACAGCTTGTGCATCAATCGGGTCATCTCCACGACCGTTCCGAAGACGAGGTTCGCGTCGAGAACGTAGAGGACGCGCGGCCGACCCTGCGCCGGGACGAACCCCTGCTGCGGGTTGGCGACCCACAGCTCGAAGTCATCGTCCACGGCTCGGGCGTGCACGGGATGGACTTCGCTGTCGGGAATCGTGACCGGGGGCGCGCTCATGGCTCGTGCTCGGCGAACGGGAAACGGTGGGATCGGTGCGACCGGTGCGATCGGTGGATGATCCCTCCGCCACGGTGAGCGTCAAGGGGGCGGATGGCTGCTACCATGCGCCGGGGCCGAAATCGTGTGGCCGGGCTCAGGATCGGGCCATACATTGGCGAATTCACGGAGATCGGGATGCGAACGTACGTCGCCAGCGCCGGGTTGCTCGGGATCGTGCTCACCCTCGTGGGCCCGATCGTCGGCGGCGGTCCGCGGACCCGGAGTCCGGTCCCGACGTCGATCCTGGAGGCCGGACCCCCCGAGCTTGCCGACGTCGTCGGAACGTACTGCGTGCGCTGCCACAACGAGCGGCGAATGACCGGCAATCTGGATCTGGCCGGATTCGACCCAGCACGGGCGCACGAGTCCGCAGCCGTCGCGGAGAAGATGATCGTCAAGCTGCGGGCCGGCATGATGCCCCCGCCGGGTGCGCGGCGACCTGCCGCGGACACACTGCGGACCCTGGTGGAGACGATGGAGGCCGTGATCGACGAGGCCGCGGCCACGGACCCCGAGCCGGGCGTGCGTCGGTTCCAGCGGCTGAATCGCGCCGAGTACGAGCGCGTCATCCGGGAGCTGCTCGGTCTGGAGGTGGATGCGGGTCGATGGCTGCCCGCCGACACGTATCTGGGCAACTTCGACAACCTGTCGGCCGCCCAGGGGCTCTCCCCCACGCTGCTCGAGGCCTACCTGCGCGCGGCCACGGAGATCAGCCGGATCGCGGTCGGCGAGCCGGGCGCGGTCACGAAGTCCGTGAAGTACACGAACCCGATCGAGGTCTCACAGCACGCCTGGGATCACCTCGAGGGGACGCCGTACGGGACGCGCGGCGGCATGGTCGTGACCCACGACTTCCCGGCCGACGGGTCGTACGTCTTCTCCTTCGAGACGCTCTTCGGGCAGGGTACGGGCTTCGAGGACCTCGACCTCTCGGTCGATGGAGACGGGGTCGCCAGGCTCCAGCTGGAGCACAACGGTGATCGGAACGTGGAGATCCGGACCGAGCCGATCTTCGTACGGGCCGGCCAGCGCAGCGTGGCGGCGGCGTTCGTGCGGAAGATCGAAGGCCCCTATGAAGACCGGCTGAGCCCGTTCGGCTGGTCGTTCGTGGGAGGGGAGGATGCCCAGCAATGGGCCGATTACGGGATCACGGCGCTTCCGCACCTCGCCGACCTGATGGTGACCGGTCCCATCGAGCCATTGGGCGTCTCCGCATCGACGAGTCGTCGGAAGATCTTCAGCTGCTACCCCGAGACCTCGGCCGAAGAGCGGACGTGCGCGGAGGAGATCGTCGCCGACCTCGCGACCCGGGCATACCGCCGACACGTCGGAGAAGAGGACGTGGCCGGGCCGATGCGCTTCTACGAGCAGGGGTACGCCGACGGGGGATTCGAGGTCGGCATCCGCACGGCTCTGCAGGCGATTCTGGCCAGCCCGTCCTTCGTCTTCCGGCTCGAGCAGCTGCCGCCGGACGTGGAGGAAGGCGAGCGCTTCCGAATCGCGGATGCCGATCTCGCTTCGCGCCTCTCCTTCTTCCTGTGGGGCATGGGACCGGACGAAGAGCTTCGGACCATCGCGGCCGCGGGAAAGCTGTCCGATGACGACGCGCTGGAGCGACAGGTGCGCCGCATGCTCGCCGACCCGCGCTCCGAAGCGCTCGCCACGCGCTTCGCGTCGCAGTGGCTCCGCCTTCAGGATGTGAAGAAGAACCAGCCGGAGCTCTGGCTCTACCCGGACTTCTCCGGGCAGCTCGGCGACGACATGGTGCGGGAAACCCAGCTCCTCTTCGATCACCTCGTGCGCGAGGACGCGAGCGTCCTGGAGCTCTTCACGGCGGACTACACCTTCGTGAACGAGCGCCTGGCCGCGCACTACGGCTTCACCGGTGTCACGGGCAGCGAGTTCCGGAGGGTCTCCTACCCGGACGAGACGCGTCGGGGGGTGCTGGGGCACGGGAGCGTGCTTCTGCTCACTTCCATGTCGGCGCGGACCTCGCCCGTGCTTCGCGGGAAGTGGGTCATGGAGGTGCTGATGGGTGCGCCTCCTCCGCCTCCTCCCCCGAACGTGCCGAACTTCGAGGAGACGGCGAGCGCCTCGGAGGGCCGGCGACTGACGACGCGAGAGCGGATGGAGCTCCACCGTGCCAATCCGACGTGCAATGCCTGCCACCGGCTCATGGACCCGATCGGGCTGGCCCTCGACAACTTCGATGTCGTGGGCCGGTGGCGCGTGCGGGAGGACGGCATGCCGCTCGACACCCGCGGCACCTTCTACGACGGCACGGAGCTCACCACGCCCGCGGATCTCAACGGGGTGCTGCTCGAGCGGCCGATATCTCTCACGCGCAACTTCGCGGCCAATCTGCTCGCCTATGCGATCGGCCGGCGGGTGGAGTACTACGATCAGCCGGCCGTCCGGGCGATCGTCCGTGACGCCGCAGAGGACGACTACCGGATGTCCGCGTTCGTCCTCGGGGTCGTCAGGAGCGACGCCTTCCGCATGATGCGCGCACGAACCACCGCCCAGGAGCCGGACGCGGACCCTCTGGAGAGCCTCGTCCCAAGGAGCGAAGAGCGATGAACTTCCTGACCGGCAAGCACATATCCCGCCGCAGCTTCGTGCGCGGGATGGGGACCACCGTGGCGCTGCCGTTCCTGGACGCCATGGTACCGGCGGGGCGCAGCTGGCACGACCCGACGCGCGAGCGGCGATTCACGCGACTCCTTTGCATCGAGGAGTCCATGGGCTGCGCCGGGGGGAGTGAGTGGGGCGACGCGCGCAATCTGTTCGCTCCTGCGGGCGTGGGGCGCGACTTCGAGCTCGGGGTGGACAGCCAGCTCAGACCGCTCGAGGCGTACCGCGAATACCTCACGATCGTGAGCAACACGGACTGCCGCATGGCCGAGCCGTACCGCGCGGAGGAGATCGGAGGGGATCACGACCGCTCGACCGCCGTCTTCCTGACACAGGCGCACCCCAAGCAGACGCAGGGCTCGGACATCTTCCTGGGCACGTCCCTGGATCAGCTTCACGCCCGGCGGTTCGGTGCGGGTACCGCGCTGCCCTCGCTCGAGATGTGCATCGAGGGCATCGATCGGGGAGGCGGGTGCGCGTACAACTACCACTGCGCCTACACCACATCGCTCGCCTGGGCGTCGCCCACGCAGCCGCTGCCCGCGATCCGCGAGCCCCGCGCGGTCTTCGAGCGGCTCTTCGGCGCGGGCGACACCGAGGCCGACCGTGCCGCACGGCGCCGCACGAACAGCAGCGTGCTCGACTGGATCGTCGAAGAGGTCGGCCGGCTCCAGGCCTCGCTCGGAGCGGTCGACCGCACGGCCATGGACGAGTACCTCACCTACGTGCGCGAGCTCGAGCGCCGCATCCAGCTCGTCGAGGAGCGGAACAGCAGCGGTCGGGAGAGAGAGATGCCGGAGGCTCCCTCGGGCATTCCCGACTCGTTCGAGGAGCACATGCAGCTGATGTTCGATCTGCAGGTGCTCGCCTTCCAGACGGACATGACCCGGGTCATCAGCTTCAAGACGGGATTCGATCAGTCGAACCGGACGTTCCCGGACAGCGGCACGACGAAGTCGATCCACGGGGCGTCGCACCACGGCAACGTTCCGGCCGACATCATGGACTTCAACCGGATCAACACGTACCGCACGGGCCAGCTCGCCTATCTGCTCGAGCGGATGAAGAGCACCATGGACGGTGACGGGTCCCTGCTCGACAAGACCGCGATCGTCTGGGGCTCTCCGATGGGGGATCCGAACCTGCACAACCATCGCCGCTGCCCGTTGCTCCTCCTCGGCAAGGCCAACGGGGCGCTCGAGGGCAACCTGCACATCCGGGCGCCGAAGGGGACGCCGATGGCGAACGCGTTCGTGAGCCTGATGCAGGGGATCGGGCACGACATGAAGAGCTTCGGAGACAGCACCGGCACGCTCGCGCTCTCCTACCCGCGGGGCGGATTCTCCACGACGGGGAGCGGAGCATGAAGCGCATCCCGCTCCTCATGCTCGGGGCGATCGCCGCCCTCGCGGGGCCGAGCCGGGCGGGTGCGCAGTCGGGCGATGCGGACGCGGGGCTTCTGTCGGCGGCCCGCGCCGGGGACGTCGCGGCGGTCGTGGCGGCCCTCGAAGCCGGCGCGCCGGTCGACCGTGCGGAGGGCGACGGCATGACGGCCCTGCACTGGGCGGCAGAGCGCGGTCATTCCGATGTCGCCGCCCGGCTCGTGGAAGCCGGAGCGGACGTGCAGGCACGGACGCGCGTCGGCGCGCACGCACCGCTGCACCTGGCGGCGCGCCGCGGCAGTGAGGAGATCGTTCGGACCCTGCTCGATGCGGGAGCGGACCCGAACGCCCGGACCACGAGCAGCGGGGTGACTCCGCTGCACCTGGCTGCGGGCGCGGTGCGCGGAACCGAGGCGGTCGCCCTGCTGCTCGGGGCGGGCGCGGACCCCGACGCGCGCGAGGCTTCGGCCGGGCAGACGCCCCTGATCTTCGCGGCCGCGGCCGGGCGTGCCGGGTCGGTGCGTGCGCTCCTCGAGGCCGGGGCGGATCCATCGATCGAGACGAAGGCCGTGGACGTGCTCCAGCACGTCATTGCCGACCGGGACGCGAGTCGACACCTGCGCCGGACCCTGGCGAACATGCGTGAGGCGGAGGGAGGCGGAGACGACTGGACGCCGACCGCGACCCAGATCCAGGAGGCCATCTCGCGGCAGCGGGCGTATCTGGCTTCGGGTGAGCCGTACCGCGAGTACGATCCCGAGGAGCTCGTCTCGTACCGGCCCGACTATCCCGGCGGCCCCGACGTGCCGCGTCCCCCCTACCGTGAGACACTGGTAGCACGCACGGGGGGTATGACGGCGCTTCTCCACGCCTCCCGAGAAGGGCACGTCGAGGCGGCGATCGCCCTTTTGGACGGCGGAGCCGACATCGACCAGGTGAGCGGGGGCGACGGCACCAGCCCGCTGCTCATCGCGACACTCAACGGGCAATTCGATCTGGCGCTGCGGCTCGTCGAGCGCGGGGCCGATCCCGACATCGCGGCCCTGACGGACGGGGCGACGCCGCTCTTCGCGACGCTCAACACGCAGTGGGCTCCGAAGTCGAACTATCCGCAGCAGCGTGCGCACGATCAGCAGGAGGCCGAGTACCTCGACGTGCTCGACGCTCTCCTGGAGGCGGGGGCCGATCCGAACGCCCGACTCGACACGCACCTCTGGTACTGGGAGTTCGGCCTCACCAAGATCGGCACGGATCTCAAGGGGGCCACGCCGTTCTGGCGCGCAGCGTACGCACAGGACGTGGTGGCGATGAGGAAGCTGGCGGCCTACGGCGCCGATCCGGGCATCCCGACCTCGTGGCCCGCGGTCGGCATGCGTGAGCGACGCCAACAGGACGGTCGGCAGCAGGAGGACTCCGGGCTGCCCTGGATCCCCGAGGACGCTTTCAACGCCTATCCCATTCACGTCGCGGCGGGCGGGGGCTTCACGGGCCTCGGTTCCTTCAGCATCCGCAACGTTCCCGACGCGTTTCTCCCGGCCGTTCGCTACCTGGTCGAAGAGCACGGGATCGACGTGAACACGCGGGACTCGTGGGGATACACGCCGATGCACTACGCGGCTTCGCGCGGCGACAACGAGCTCATCGAGTATCTCGTCTCACAGGGGGGCGACGTGACCGTGATCACGCGGCTCGGGCAGTCCACGGCCGACATGGCGCGGGGTGGCCGCGCGGGCTTCTTCACCCGCGTGGCATACCCGGAGACGGTCGACCTCCTGCAGCGCCTCGGGTCGTCTCTCGAGTGTCTGCACACGCACTTCCTCGACACGGGCGACTTCTGTCCACTCGCGGGTGAGGACGACCCGTGGGCACCACGCCTCGGCCACGACGATCCCGCGTCGACGGGGCGGAGCCCGCGTGAGCGCTGAGCCCGGCGAGACGTCCGGCGGGGGCTCGCGCGAGGCCGAGGCCCCCGGAGCCATGAGCGAGCCGACGCTCACCCCGGTCCAGAAGCTGGGAGAGGCGATCGCGGACCGGGTGGAGCGGTGGATGCCGAGCCCGTTCCTGTTCGCGATCCTGCTGACGTACGTCGCCGCGATCGCGGCGTTCCTGTCGGAGGGCTCGACGCCCGCCGAGGTCGCACTCGCTTGGTACGGGGGCTTCTGGAGCCTGCTGCAGTTCGCCATGCAGATGGTGATCATCCTCGTCACCGGCAACGTCGTGGCGTATCACCCCCGGGTTCGGGCCGGGATTCTGCGGCTCGTCGACCTGCCCCGGAATGGACGTCAGGCGGTGGTCCTGGTGGGTCTCGGCTCGATGCTGGTCGGATGGATCTCCTGGGGGCTGGGTCTGATCTTCGGCGCGATTCTGGCGCGGGAGATGGGCAAGGTCGCGCACCGCAAAGGCATGGCCGCGCACTACCCGCTCCTCGCTGTGGCGGGGTATCTCGGCATGAGCCTCACCTGGGGGTGGGGACTCTCGAGCTCCGCGGGCCTGCTTCAGGCAACGGACGGCAACGTCTTCATGCAGGCGGGCATCGTGGACCGGGTGATTCCCGCGACCGAGTGGGTATTCCACCCGTACCCCCTCACGCTGACGGGTATGGCGCTCGTCTACGCGTCGGTCATGCTCTGGCTGCTCGCTCCGCCCGACGCCAATTGCAGAGGCGCGGAGCGGTTCATCGACGTGGACGACGAGGAGGCCGAGGCGGAGGCCGTGCACGACCGTCCGCCGACCGGGGAGAGCCCATCCCTCTCCGACCGGATCGACAACAGTCGGATTCTGGGCGGCGTCGTCGCGCTGACGGGAATCGTGCTGTTCGTGCGCGCGTTCGTCACGCAGGGGCTCGGCGCGCTGAACCTCAACGTCTTCAACTTCGGCTTTCTGATGATCGGGATGGCGCTCTACGCCAGCCCGTCGCGCTATCAGCGCGAGTTCAACGACGCGGTGCGCGGCAGCGCCGGGGTCATCCTGCAGTTTCCGTTCTATGCCGGCATCATCGGGATCATGACCGGCACGGGCCTGGTCGACACGATGACCGAGGGGCTCCTGTCGATCGCCACCGAAGACACCTTCGCGGTGGCGGCCTGGATCACCGGCGGCGTGCTCAACCTCTTCGTGCCGTCGGCCGGCGGCGAGTGGGCCATCGTGGGGGGACCGATGATGCTCGCGGGCGCCGAGCTCGGTATCCCGCACGGTCAGACCATCGCCGCCTACGCGGTCGGGGACGCGCACACGAACCTGCTCAACCCGTTCTGGGCGATCCCGCTGCTGGCGATCACGGGACTGAGAGCGAGGGACATGTTCGGGTACGGGATCACGATGATGATCCTCCTGGTACCGTTCATTGCTGCAGCGATGTACCTGCTGCCCTACTGAACGGAGCCGAGAGGAGGACCGCATGGACCTGGTGCCCGACGACGACGTCCGATCGTTTCTGGAGCGCCTCGCGGCCGACCCCCGCGTCGGACGGATCATGGTCCGACTTACCGACGGAACACACCTCACGGGCACGATCGGGCCGATCGGGAACCGCGCGGTGATTCTCAAGGCTTTGGGGGGAAGAGCGTTCTACGACGCGTACGTGCGCTTCGAGGCGGTGGCGACCATCGAAGTCCAGACGCGGGCGTAGTCACTTCCTCCGATAGGGCGCACGCATGGACGTTCGGAGCTCGGGTCGGATCGCCGTCGCCGTGGCGGTCGCGGTCGCGGTCTCGGGGTGCCGTTCGTCGACGTCTCCCGAGGGGCCGGCGGACGAGGGGCCGGTGGAGGTCACGAGCCCGGACCCGCTCGAATGGAGCGCGTTCTCGCTGGACGAGCTCCGGAGGGGGCTCGACGACGGATCGGCCCGATCGGTGGACTTCCTCTCCACGGCGAGGATTCGGGCCGCGCTCCTGCTGCGCCGCGCCGGCGAAGACGAAGTGGCCTCCACCATCCCGTCCAGCGTCGTGTTCTACGTGCTGGAGGGTGAAGGAGACCTCGACGTGGAGGGCGACCTGATCTCCCTCGCGCCGGGGGACGTCGCGTACGTCAGGGGGCGGGCCGGCCGGAGCTTCCGGAACGTGAGCCAGGACCTGCTGGTTCTCGAGCTCGTCGCCGTGGGTCGGCCGGGACTCGAGGACCCGCTGTGGGCCCGATTCGGCCCGGACGACCTCCTCGGGCCGCGCAACCCGAACCGCAACGTGCTGAACCAGCTGTTCTCGACCGCCACGCTGACGCTGGGAGCCTACATGCTCCCCCGGGAGCTGTCGGGCGACCTGAGGGTCCGGCACGGAGTCGACGAGCTCAAGGTGGTGCTGCGCGGTGGGGCCACCCTCGAAGCCGGGCCCGACATCCATCCCGTAGAGCCCGGCTCCGTGGTGTTCCTCGATGGCGCCGTGACCCACCGCTTCACGCGGGTCTCCGGCGACCTCGACGTGCTCTTCCTGTGGGTGCCGTAGCCCCGACGTCGGTCAGCCCGATGCGGGTGGCGCTTCCTGCGGGAGCGGGGGCGCCGTCCTATCTTTCGTCGCTCTCTTCGATCCTCCCGCCAATCGAGGCTTCTCATGAAGAAGAACATCACCTTCGCTGCGCTCCTGCTCGTCTTCACGACCCCGGGGCTCGCGTCCGCACAGACCGTGACGTCGTCGCTCCTGGGGCTCTTCGAGATCACCAAGGACAACATCATGGCGAGCGCCGAGATGCTGGACGAAGAGCTCTACGCGTTCCGTCCCACCGACGAGGTTCGCTCGATGGGCGAGCTGTTCGCGCACATCGCCAACGCACAGTACATGTTCTGCTCGGCCGCCGCGGGTGAGTCGAGCCCGGCCACCGAGAACTTCGAGGAGACGAGGACGACCAAGGCGTCCATCGTCGAGGCGCTCGAGATGGGATTCGGGTACTGCGAGGGCGTCTATAGCCGGATGACCGACGACATGGGCTCGCGCTCGGTCGAGTTCTTCACCGGCCCGAACACGGCCTTCGGCGTGCTCGCGTTCAACTCGGCGCACAACTACGAGCACTACGGCAACCTGGTGACCTACATGCGGTTGAACGGCATCACGCCGCCGTCGTCGATGGAGTAGACCACGGGCGTAGCGGACCGGTGGCAGGTCGGGCGGGGGTGCCCCCGCCCGACGCCGCCGTCCGCGAATCGTGGCTTCGAGGGACCCGTGCCGATCGACGATCAGACGTTTCGCATGCCGCGCTGGCGCGCCCAGCTGCTCGCGCTCATCACCCTGGTGAGCGGCGTGGGAAGCGTCTTTCTGATGCTCGAGGATGGGCTCGACCCCATCACGCTCACGGTGGCGACGGTGGCGGTTCTCCTCGGGGTGGGCACACTGGACCGGCTGCGAACCCGTGTGACGCTGCGCGGGGAGGAGATCATCATCGTCCATGGGTTTCGTCGGCGCAGGCTGTTCCGGGGCCATATCGACTCCGTGCACTGGCACCGGAAGCGCGGTCTCTCCCTCCGCCTCGACGACGGCCTGCGCGTGAAGCTGCCCGATGTAGGGGACGGGCGGACGCGAGCCGCCTCGATCCGCGCGTGGGTCGAGCGAGGTCGGCGCGCGGGCTGAGGCTTCGCCGTGTCGCTTCGAGGGCGCTCATCAGGTGGCGCGCACGCGGTCCCGGTGGCATCCTGTG
>Ga0209536_100007268_pt1 | contig 16813 bp, 13 predicted proteins | sample DeeMarSeWOR28_12_FD_187461 | JGI IMG/M metagenome (GOLD analysis project Ga0209536, IMG submission 187461) | Marine sediment microbial communities from White Oak River estuary, North Carolina - WOR-2-8_12 (SPAdes) (version 2) | ecosystem: Environmental > Aquatic > Marine > Intertidal zone >... | reverse complement strand
AGTTTGGTGAGCCCGTTAGCTATACCATCACACTCGAGCCCAGCAACAAGCCGTGGCTGATCGCGCTTGACCGCCCTAGCACTGTGCCCAAGCTGGCTTTTCCCCGCACGGGCTATTTAATTCAGGGTCGGTCGCTGGTGAAGAAGCGCATTCGTTACGACATGCAATCACAGGCACAACAACGCACCGGCGAGATGATGGCGGTTACCCGCCAGCGAGGCCTGGCGCTACCCGCCAACACCAGTGATCGCGTCCGCCAGCTGGCGAGGTCCTGGCGACAGCAGTACACCAATGATCGAGATATTGCACAGGCCGCGCTGCGCTACTTCAACCAGAACGAATTTGTTTACACGCTGGAACCGCCATTGTTGGGGCAGAACCCGGTCGACGAGTTCCTGTTTTCTTCGCGACGCGGTTTTTGCGAGCACTACGCCACCTCGTTCGCAACGCTCATGCGTGCTGCCGGCATTCCCTCCCGCATCGTCGTTGGCTACCAGGGTGGCGAATACAACGAAGGCGGGGATTACATGATCGTGCGTCAATCGGACGCTCACTCGTGGAACGAGATCTGGCTAAAGAACGAGGGCTGGGTGCGGGTTGACCCGACCGGCGCCATCGCGCCAGAACGAATCGAGCTTGGTATCGACGCGGTGCGCCGACTGAGTAGCCAGGGCCTGCAACTCGGCAGCCTTTCACCCGAAATACTTGAGCAGGCGATGAAGCTCAGTGCCATGGCGCGCGCCTGGCGCAACAGTCGCATGCTCTGGGACAGTGTCAACCTGCAGTGGTATCGCTGGGTATCGGATTATACGTTCGAGCGACAGGAAAAGTTTTTGAATCAACTTGGCGTATATGCGCCCACCTGGCTGGGCATGTTGGCTGGGTTGCTCGGCGCGGTCGCTGTTGTGACGTTCGGCTTCGCCTGGGCGATGCGCATTCGGCGTCGGCCAAAAGATCCGGTCGTAGCCGCCTACAACAAGTTTAGTCGCAAACTGGCTAAGGCCGGGTTTGTGCGTGAGCCAACCGAAGGCGCAAAGTCATTTGCCGAAAGAAGTGCTCAGGGAGTACCCGCGCAGCGCGCGTCGATTCATACTATTACCGATATCTACAATGAGCTGAGATACGGCGAAGGATCAAAGACATTGCTGCTCAAGTTTCAGAAGCTCGTAAAAGAATTCGAACTTTCCAAACACAGTGCGACGTGAAATTATTTGAGGTCTACTAGCGACCCAAAGCGGACGCCGCCGGCACCCCGATCTATTTGCCAATGCAAAATGTTGAAAAGATCTTTCCTAAAAGATCGTCGCTGGTGAACTCACCGGTAATCTCACCCAGATCGTTTTGCGCCAGCCGCAGCTCTTCCGCCAGCAATTCGCCTGCCTTGCTCGACTCCAGTTGCTTTTTGCCCTCGACAACGTGGGCCATGGCCCGCTCAATGGCATCAAGATGACGACGCCGTGCCATGAAGGTCCCTTCGCCCGCTGACTGGTAGCCCATGCAATCCTTAAGGTGTTTGCGTAAATCGTCGAGCCCTGCGCCGGTCTTGGCGGATACCGCGACTTCCTTGTAACAGCGCGTGTCAATGTAGTTTGGCTCTTTGTTGGAGAGGTCGATCTTGTTGCGCACGATCGTGCGCGGACCACCGCAGGGCAACTCGGCAATCATTTTTTCGAGGTCGTCTTCGGTGGTCTCGGTGTCATCGACAATCAGTAGCACCCGGTCCGCCTTGTCCATCGCCTCTTTTGCGCGACGCACGCCCTCGGTTTCAATCGCGTCGCCGCTGTCTCGAAGGCCGGCCGTATCCAGGACATGAATAGGCAGCCCGTCGATCTGAATATGCTCACGGATGATGTCTCGCGTGGTGCCGGGGATATCGCTGACAATGGCGCTTTCCTGACCAGCCAGCGCGTTTAGCAGGCTGGACTTGCCGGCGTTGGGTTTTCCCGCAAGCACCACGGTCATACCATCGTGCAGCAGGCAGCCTTGCCGGGTGGCTGCGAGTAACTGATCAAATTGTTTTTCAATTTGCGCCAGTTCTTGCGATACGCGCGCGTCAGCAAGAAAGTCGATCTCCTCTTCCGGAAAATCAATTGCCGCCTCGACATACATACGCAGGCGCGTGAGCATTTCAACGAGCGTATGAATTTCTTTTGAGAACGCGCCTTGCAGAGAATGCAGTGCCGAGCGTGCGGCCTGGGCGGAGCCGCTTTCGATCAGGTCCGCAACAGCTTCTGCCTGGGCCAGATCCAGCTTGCCATTGAGAAACGCGCGCTCGGAAAATTCTCCCGGCCGTGCCAGCCGCGCGCCGAGCTCAACCACACGCTGTAACAGCATATCCTGGACTACCGGGCCGCCATGGCCCTGGAGCTCGACCACCGCTTCGCCAGTGAATGAGTTGGGCGCAGCGAAATAAATCATGATGCCTTCGTCAATGGCGTCTTGCTGATCGTCGACGAATGCTGTCAAGAAGGCTGTTCGTGGCTCAGGCAGCTTGCCGGCGATAGATTCGGCAATGGCCGGCGACTGCGGACCGCTGATACGAATAACACCAATACCGCCCCGACCGGGCGGAGTGGCAATGGCGGTGATAGTGTCTGTGGTCATGGTGGTTCACCCCGGGACGGGGTGACAGGGTACGGGGCTTACTTGCCTTCCATACTTCTGTTGATGATCGTCTGCTGGATGATCTGCAGAACATTGTTAACAAACCAGTACAGCACCAGGCCCGCCGGGAAGAACAGGAAGAAGGCAGTAAAGACCACGGGCATCGCCAGGAACATCTTGCGCTGCATCGGGTCGGTTGTCGGGCTCATCCAGGTGGTAACAAACATGCTGGCGCCCATCAGCAACGGCAACACGTAGTAAGGGTCCTGGGCTGACAGATCCTTGATCCACAGCGCGAACGGGGCATGGCGCATTTCCACGCTCTCCAGCAACACCCAGTAGAGGGCGATGAACACCGGGATCTGGATCAGGATCGGCAGGCAGCCAGCCATCGGGTTGATTTTTTCGCGCTTGTACAGCTCCATCATTTCCTTGCTGTAGCGCTCGCGGTCGTCGCCGTACTGCTCCTTTAGCGCCTTCATCCGTGGGCCAACCTTTTTCATCTTGGCCATGGATTTGTACTGCGTGTTATTCAGTGGGAAGAACACGGCCTTGATCATGATGGTCAGCACAATGATCGACCAACCCCAGTTTCCGATGGCTCCATGGATCGCGGTCAACAGCCAGAAAAGTGGCGCAGCGATAAAGGTCAGCCAGCCAAAGTCGACGACGAGCTCCATTCCCTCGGCCAGGTCCTTCAGGCGCTTGTGTTCTTTCGGGCCGGCGAACATATCGATGCCAACGCTGCCCTTTGCGCCAGGCGCAACTGCCAGCGGCGTTGTATGTTTGTAGCCAATGACATAGTGGTCGTCCGTGGGATGACTGCTGTAGAGCTGGCCTTCCTGATCGTCGGCTGGCATCCAGGAACCAACGAAGTAGTGCTGCATCATCGCCGCCCAGCCGCCAGTCACATCACGCTTGAGGTTTTCGTCCTCCATGTCGGAAAAGCTGATCTTCTGGTACTGGTCTTCGCTGGTATAGATGGCACCGCCGGTAAAGGTGGGTAACGCCAGAAAGCCACTTTTCTCTTCCGGCGGCTGACGCAAGAACTGTCCGTACAGAAAACCTTCCCACGGCTTGTTGCTCTGGTTGTTTACCAGAAACTCGGTACGAATAACGTAGGAGTCGCGACTGAAAACAAAGCGCTTGGTGTAGCGCACGCCGCCGGGGGGACGATACTGCAAGTCGACCACCAACCGGTCCTCGCCATCTTTCAATTTGAACTCGGTGCCTTCGGCAACAAAACGGGTACGGTGGAACGGGAAGTTTTTACCGTGACCAACGAGCCCGGATTGGGCGATGTAGAGTTTGTCGTCACTATCCTGCATCAACGGGAACGGCTCGTTGGGGTCTTTCAGTGTGAGGGGTTGCTTGCGCAAACCGAGGGCGCGGATATCGCCGCCAAGTGTGTCGATCTCGACTTCCAGTAAATCGGTGGTGACGCGCACGCGTTTGCCGCGCTCTAGCCGCACCTGCGCCGGTGGGCTGACAGCAGGCGTGGTTCCGGTTGTAGCGGCACGGGTTGGTGCCTTCGGCACTGCCGGGGCGTCGCCAGCGGCCGACGGCGCACTGGCAACCGTTGATTCGGGCGCCTGGGGCTGGGCGGCGCGTTGCGCGTCTTCCCAACGGAACCAGATCATCATCACCAGAAACGCGGCGATGACTATTAATAGTGTGCGTTGATTATCCACCCTTCACCTCTTTGTGTTGGCAACAGGGTTTTTCCGGCACCGGGTCATAGCCACCTTCGTGCCACGGGTGGCAACGCAGCACGCGACGCAGGGCAAGCCATGAGCCGCGACCCGCGCCATACTTGTCGAGCGCCTCGACAGCGTAATGCGAACATGAGGGATAGAACCGGCAGTTACTGCCGAGATAGGGGCTCAATGCCCACTGGTAAAAATGCAGGAAGTGAATCAGGAGTTTCCGCATTGCTTGATAATTCGTTTCCAGTGTCGTTCTAGTGAAGATCGTACATTCAGGCCGTCGGCGCTGGCAGCAGCGGTTCGTGCCACCACCACGACATCAAGGTCATCGAGCTCCGGCATGGTGTGGCGAAATAGCTCGCGCACCTGGCGCTTGATTCGGTTTCTGACGACCGCTCTGGTTGAGACGCGCCGTGATACGACTAAACCCAGTCTCGGCCCGTCGCCATTGGCCGTTGAGGCATACACCGCAAACAACCTGTCGCTGGAGCTGCACTTCTGATCGAAGACCCGGTCAAACTGCGCGCGTTTGCGCAGTCGGCGCGAGCCAGGTAGCCCGAAACGGGCCACGGAGATCAGGCGCTCAGGCGAGCCCGGCCTTTGGCGCGGCGAGCACGAATAACGGCGCGGCCACCAGGCGTGCTCATGCGTGCGCGAAAGCCGTGGGTGCGCTTACGTTTTAGTACGCTCGGCTGAAAAGTTCTTTTCATGGTCTTGCCACTCTGTCTGGTTATTCCGTCTGCGGAAAGGCTGCGCACAGTACTGCTTTATAAGGAATTTTTCAATAGAAAGAATCTTTTTTCGAGGCGGCAACTATCTGTGGATAAGTCTGGGGCGGTTGGTTAGACTCTCTGTCCATTTTTTGCCGCTTAGTCATAGCTGAACACACTCGTGAGCCAACCAACCGTTTGGAAAAAATGTCTGGATTCATTGGAAAGCGAGCTTTCCGACCAGCAATTTAACACCTGGATTCGACCGCTCCAGGCGGTACAGGGCCGCGGCGGCCTGCGCCTGATGGCTCCTAATCGTTTTGTTATGGATTGGGTGCGCGACCGCTTCCTTGACCGAATTACCGAGCTGGTCGGTCAGTTCAGCGACAAGGAACAGCTTCGGGTCACCATCGACGTCGGCGACCGCCGTACCGCCGACGACAATAGCCCGACATTCGAAAAGAAGCCCGTCAACGCAGTATCGCGGGTGGCAAACAAGACGCCAGCCTCATTAATGCGGCTAAATGGTGATTTCACTTTTGAAACCCATGTTGAAGGTAAATCCAACCAGCTGGCCCGGGCCGCCGCGCGCCAGGTGGGGGAGAACCCTGGTGGCGCCTACAACCCGCTATTTATCTATGGCGGTGTTGGTCTGGGTAAAACCCATTTAATGCAGGCCGCGGGTAATCTCCTGCTGGAGCACAACCCGGAAGCCAATGTCGCCTATGTGCACTCCGAGCGATTTGTTGCCGACATGGTCAAGGCACTGCAACACAACGCGATCAACGATTTTAAAAAGCACTATCGCGGACTCGACGCGCTGCTGATCGATGACATTCAGTTCTTCGTCGGCAAGGAGCGATCGCAGGAAGAATTTTTCCACACTTTTAATGCGTTATTAGAGGGGCAGCGACAGGTCATCATCACTGCCGACCGATACCCGAAGGAACTGGAGGGCATCGAGGAGCGATTGATCTCTCGCTTCGGGTCCGGACTAACGGTTGGCATCGAGCCGCCCGAACTGGAGACCCGGGTAGCGATCCTGATGAAAAAGGCTGCCAAGGAAAAAATAGATCTGCCAGAGGATGTCGCGTTTTTTGTCGCTAACCGGGTTCGATCCAATGTTCGCGAACTAGAAGGCGCACTGCGACGGGTGATGGCCAGCAGCCATTTCACCGGTCGACCGATTAATATCGAACTGGCTACCGAAAGCCTCAAAGACTTGTTGGCGTTCCAGGATCGCAATACCACGATCAACAATATCCAGAAAACTGTTGCCGAGTACTACAAGATTCGCGTCGCCGATTTGTTGTCCAAGAGCCGCGCGCGCCAGGTCGCAAGACCGCGCCAGGTCGCCATGGCGCTTTCCAAGGAGTTGACCAATCACAGTCTGCCGGAGATCGGCGACGCCTTCGGTGGGCGCGACCACACCACGGTTTTACATGCCAAACGAAAGGTGGCCGAGCTACTGGATAGTGATAGCCGCATCAAGGAAGATTACAATAACCTTATGCGCATCCTAACCACCTGAGAGGTGTGTGTGCGGATTGTGGATAGATTGGCAAAACAGGTTGGCGGCCAAAGTTATCCAACTTTATCCGCAGGCACCTCACAACGATCGGAACAGGGATATGGACAGGGATGCGAACAGGCTAACCGACTGTTTTAAAAGCACGAAAGCGACTTATGCACAGAAAAACGGGCACGTAATTACTACTACTACTGGTTTTATATAAAGAAAACTAAATATTAATTAAAAGACAAGGTGAGAAATGGAAATCAGTATTTCACGTGACGATCTGATTAAACCCTTGGGTCAAGTGGCAGGAGTGGTGGAGCGTCGTCAGACCTTGCCCATCCTGGCCTATGCACTGGTAAGGCAACAGAACGGCAGGCTCACCCTGACCGGCACCGATCTCGAAGTAGAAGTGCTGGCGGGTACGAAGCTCGATGGCGGCATCGATGGCGAAATGACCATCCCGGCGAGAAAGCTGCTGGATATTTGCCGCGGCTTGCCGGCAGACGCGGAAATGAAGATCAGCTTGAAGGGCGAGAAGGCCGTGGTTCGATCCGGGCGCAGTCGTTTTACCCTGGTCACCATGCCGACCACTGACTTTCCTGGCATCGAGGCCTCGGAGTGGAGCGAGAATTTCGAGATGCCGCAAAAGGCTCTCAAGGCGCTGCTGGAGAACACCCAGTTTTGTATGGCGCACCAGGATGTTCGTTATTACCTGAACGGGCTGCTGCTGGAAATTGAAGGCAAGACGCTGAAGACCGTGGCAACCGATGGCCACCGGATGGCGTTGTCAGAGCTGGAGCTGGAAGAAGATTCGGGCGGCAATCGACAGGTGATCGTTCCGAGAAAGGGCGTGCTTGAGCTGACCCGTTTTCTTGAGGACAACGACACGCCAGCCAGGATCAGTCTCGGAACCAACCATATCCGGGTTGAGCTACCGGATTTGACCTTCACCTCGAAACTGATCGACGGGCGTTTTCCTGACTACAACAAGGTGGTGCCGGCCAACCAGACAAAAGAAATCCTGATCGACCGCCAGTCTTTCCGGGACGCGCTGAGTCGTGCCGCCATCCTGTCCAACGAGAAATATCGCGGTGTTCGTCTCGCGCTGGCCAAGGACAGTCTGACGATCACTGCCCACAACCCGGAGCAGGAAGAGGCCGAGGAAGAGATGCCAATCGACTACAGTGGCGAGGATCTGGAGATCGGTTTCAACGTGAACTACATCATCGAGGCGGTAAGTGCGCTGGAATCGGATCAGGTTAAATTGGGGCTCAATGACCCGAACAGTAGCTGCACTTTGCTGGCCTCCGACTCCAATGCCGCGCTTTATGTGGTGATGCCGATGCGCCTGTAGTTCGGCGCCTCTGGTATGCCGCTGGCGCTTCTCGAGTTTTCCGGAGTTCGCAACCTTTCTCCCGCCAGGCTAAAGGTCCACCCCCGGCTGAACCTGGTGGTGGGCCCAAACGCCAGCGGGAAAACCAGCCTGCTTGAAGCGATTCATCTCCTGGGTACCGGCAAGTCTTTTCGTACCGGCCGCCTGGAAAAAGTCCTGCAACACGACACCGACACCCTTACCGTTTTCGGCCGGTGCCAGGTAGGCGAGGATGAGGTCGCCCTGGGTTATCAGCGCCGTGGCGGCGAAAACGAGATCCACATCAACGGCCAAAAAGCCGACCAGTTGGCCGCCCTGGCCCAGCGGTTGCCGCTCCAGATCGTCTCCCCCGATACCCACTTTTCGTTTCTGAAACACGCCCGCTTTCGGCGTAGCGCGATCGACTGGGGATTGTTCCACGTGGAACCGGAATTTTTTGGTTTATGGAGCCGCTACCAGCGGCTGTTAAAACAGCGCAACGCGGCCCTGAAACAGGCGGGCGTGGACACCAGCGCCTGGGACGGCGCGTTGGCCGAGGCGGGCGAACAGATCCATCAGCAACGCCGCACCTACCTAGAGCGACTCACGAAATACATCGACCAGTACAGCAGGCAGTTGTTGCACGACGCAGACATGGCGCTGAGGCTGCGTTCCGGTTGGCGCCAGGGCGAGGAGTTGGCCCGGGTGCTGAAGGAGGACCAGGCGCGTGACCGGGAGCAGGGATTCACCCACTCCGGGCCACACCGTGCCGATCTTGAGTTGTTGTTGTCCGGCTACGACGCGCGCCAGGAGGCTTCGCAGGGGCAATGGAAGTTGATGACGCTGGTGTTGCGATTGGCCCAACTGGAGGACTTTGTTGTCGAGACCGGCAGGGACTGTATTTTGCTCCTGGACGATCTGGCGGCAGAACTGGACACGCAGCGCCGTACCCGGGTAATGGCTTTATTGGCCTCGCTGCCCTTGCAGGTTTTTGCCACGGCCACCGAGCAGTCTCACCTGGATGCCGGTGCCTGGGATGGCCACAAAGTGTTCCACGTGGAACAGGGCGAGATCACCGAGCAAACCTGAAAGTCTCTCCCTGCAAACAGTAATATGTGTCACGCCGTAGGTGGAAAAATGCTAAAATCCCTTTCCTATTTTTCACCGATTTTCACAGCATGAGCAGCAAACAACCCGCCTACGACTCCCAGAGTATTCAGGTTTTAAAAGGCCTGGACGCTGTCCGCAAACGCCCCGGCATGTACATCGGCGATACCGACGATGGTACCGGCTTGCACCACATGGTGTTCGAGGTGGTCGACAATTCTATCGACGAGGCGCTTGCCGGCCACTGCTCGGAAATCCGGGTGGTGGTTCACGCCGACGACTCACTGACGGTATCCGATAATGGCCGCGGTATCCCGGTCGGCATCATGGAAGAGGAGGGTCGCTCCGCTGCCGAGGTAATTCTGACCGTACTGCACGCCGGCGGTAAGTTTGATGCGAACTCTTACAAGGTCTCGGGCGGCCTTCATGGCGTCGGTGTTTCGGTGGTGAACGCCCTGTCCGATACGCTGCGTTTGACGATTCGCCGCGAAGGCAAGGTTCACACCCAGGTTTATCATCTCGGTGAGCCTGAGGCGCCGTTGGCGGTTGTCGGCGACAGTGACGAAACCGGAACCGAGATCAATTTCAAGCCCAGCCCGGAAATCTTCGCAGACACCGTTATCCACTACGACATCCTTGCCAAGCGCCTGCGCGAGCTATCGTTCCTGAACTCCGGTGTTCGCATCGTGTTGTTTGATGAGCGCACCGGCAAAGAGGATGTGTTCGAATACGAGGGCGGCATTGTCGCGTTTGTCGAGCATCTCAACCGCAACAAGACCCCGCTGCACGCCGAGCCCATCGACATCGTTGGCGAGAAGGACGGGGTAACGCTGCAGCTGTGCATGCAGTGGAACGATTCGTACCAGGAAAATATTTTCTGTTACACCAACAATATTCCCCAGCGCGACGGCGGCACCCACCTTGCCGGTCTGCGCGGCGCCATGACCCGTACCCTGAACCAATACATCGAATCCAGCGGCGCGGCGAAAAAGGCCAAGATTGCCCCTACCGGTGACGACTCGCGCGAGGGCCTCACCGCCGTGCTGTCGGTCAAAGTGCCGGATCCAAAATTCTCCTCGCAGACCAAGGACAAACTGGTGTCGTCGGAAGTGAAGGGTGTCGTTGAATCGCTGGTGAACGAAAAGCTGAGCGAGTTCCTGCAGGAACACCCGTCAGACGCCAAGGCCATTACCAGCAAGATCCTGGATGCGGCCAGGGCGCGCGAAGCTGCACGCAAGGCACGCGAAATGACGCGTCGTAAGGGCGCGCTTGATATCGCCGGGTTGCCGGGCAAGCTCGCCGACTGCCAGGAGCGCGACCCGAGCAAATGCGAGCTGTATCTGGTGGAGGGTGACTCTGCTGGCGGTTCTGCCAAACAGGCGCGCGATCGTAGTTTCCAGGCGATCCTGCCGCTGAAGGGAAAGATATTGAATGTCGAACGTGCCCGCTTCGACAAGATGTTGTCGTCGCAGGAAGTGGCGACCTTGATCACCGCCATGGGCACCGGGATTGGTAAAAATGACTTTGATGTCAACAAGTTACGCTACCATCGCATCATTATTATGACCGATGCCGATGTCGACGGATCGCACATTCGTACGCTGCTGCTGACCTTTTTCTACCGCCAGATGCCGGAATTACTGGAGCGTGGACACATCTATATCGCCCAGCCGCCGCTATACAAGATCAAGCGCGGCAAGTCAGAGCGGTACATCAAGGACGACGCCGAGTTGCAGGAATACCTGATCAAGCTGGCGCTGGAAGATGCGTCACTGGTTTATGGCAAGCAGGCCATGGCCGGCGGCGAGCTGGCGGATCTCTGCCGAAATTACATTCGGGTTAACGAATATATTGATCGCCTGTCCCGACGCCACAGCCGCGAGCTGTTGGAGACGTTAATGTTTCTGCCACAGCTCGACGCGGAGCTGCTCGCGGATGCCAAGGCGGTTGAACAATTCACCATCCAGCTCCAGCAGTCCCTTCCCGTGGGCGGCGATGGTGGCGTGCGCTTTGATGTGAGCTACGGCCAGGACAGTCGGAGCAGCAACTACGAAGTGCTGATCGTGCGTAGCCACCACGGTTCTATTACCGAGTCACGACTGGATACAGACTTCGTGTCGACCACCGAATTTCAGAATCTGGTGGCCATGGGTGCCCGCCTGAGCAAGGTTTTTGCCGAAGACAGTGTCGCGGTGCATCGCGGTGATCGCAGCCAACCAGTGACCGTTTTCAACGATGCCCTGAGCTGGCTGATGGACGAGGCGAGGCGAGGTCAGTCAGTGCAACGTTATAAAGGCCTGGGCGAAATGAACCCGGAGCAGCTTTGGGAGACCACGATGGATCCGAAGGTGCGGAGACTGTTGCGCGTCGATATCGAAGATGGCGTCGCCGCCGACGAAGTGTTTACCACTTTAATGGGTGATCAGGTGGAGCCGCGCCGCGATTTCATCGAGAAAAACGCGTTGATGGTGGCCAATCTCGACATCTAGTCGGGCGGGCCGGGCCCCTAATGCAGGGTGCGCGGCATGCTTAAGGAAAATTCAGGGATCTCGGCATCAAAGCGGGTGCCGTCATCAGCGACCATCTGGTAAGTGCCGCCCATGGTACCCACCGGCGTTTCAATCATCGTGCCGCTGGTGTAGCGAAAACCCCGACCAGGCTCCAGCCGCGGTTGTTCACCAATCACGCCTTCGCCACGAACCTCTTCAACTTTCTCGTTGGCATCCCGGATGATCCAGTGGCGAGTCAGCAGCTGGGCGGGCACATCTCCCTCATTCACAATCGTCACCGTATAGGCGAAGACGTAGCGATTGTTATCAGGGTCAGACTGTTCTTCCAGGTACTGGGTCTGGACCGAGACATTGATGTTGTGGTGTGGATCCTGCGACATGAGACTAGAGTATGTTTTTCGACCTGGGCATTTTGCCGCATGGCGCCGTTGGTTTCACCCCCGGCTTTGTGGGCTTATGTCTATAAGGGGCGTTTTATTTCGGGGTCTGCTGTTTTTTGCACTTCTGCGAGACAGTCGGGGCCCCGTCCGCGTCAAGTCTGGCAGCCGTTAGTTTACCGCCCCAGAGACAGCCGGTGTCGAGGCACAGGTAATCCGTCCCGCGCACCAGCCCCAATGTCGACCAATGGCCGAAGACAATCCGGCTACCTTCGCTCTTGCGGCCGGGCACCTGGAACCACGGCATCAGGTTGTCATCCACTTTATCGGGATTGCCCTTCTGGAAAAAATCGGCATAGCCATCAGCATCGCAAAAGCGCAGGCGCGTGAACACGTTGGTAATCAGGCGCAGCCGGTCCCAGCCCTGAAGCGAAGAATGCCAGTGGTTGGGCTTGTCACCGTACATGTGCGGAAAAAAGTCAGCATAGTTATCTGACTGCAGGTGGGCCTCGATTTCCTCGGCGAGTTGATGCGACAAACGCAGATTCCATTGTGGCAGCAGGCCAGCATGCACCATGGTGTAACCCAGTTCCGGGTCTGTGTGTATCAGTGGTCGTCGGCGCAACCAGCCCAGCAGTTCTTCGCGGTCCGGGGCGTCGAGTACGTCCATCAGTGTGTCATTGCCGCGTAGTTTGGAATGGCCGCTGGCGATGGCCAGCAAGTGCAGATCGTGGTTGCCCAGAACTGTAATCGCTCGATCTCCCAAACCGCGCACGAAACGCAGCACCCTGGCGGATTTGGGCCCGCGATTGACCAGGTCGCCGGTAAACCATAGCGTGTCCCGGTCACGATCAAACTCGATTTTTTCCAGGAGTTTCTGCAGAGGTTTGTAGCAACCCTGCACATCGCCGATGGCCCAGATTGCCATGAAAGTTCCTAGTCGCGGATGCGTGAAACCATGCCGATCGTCGCCTGAACCAGGGCGTCGACGGTACCGGGCTCGCTCGCCGAATGGCCGGCGTTGGGGACAATCTCGAGCTGCGCCAACGGCCATGCTTTCGATAGTTCAAAGGCATTTTCCAAAGGGCAGATAACATCGTAGCGGCCATGAATGATGTAGCCGGGAATATCCTTAAGCTTACTGGCATCGCGAATAATTTGATCTGGCTCGAGGAAGCAGTCGTTAACGAAGTAATGCGCCTCGATGCGCGCCAGCGACAAGGCGGTGTGCGGCGAGCCGAAAAACTCAACGACCTCATGCTTGGGCGCCAGGTTGGCGGTGCGCCCCTCCCACAATGACCAGGCCTTCGCCGAGGCCATGCGCGCAACCTCGTCATCACCTGTCAGGCGCCGGTAGTGCGCGTGAACCAGGTCGTCGCGCTCTTCTTCAGGGATCGGGTGGATAAAATCCTGCCAGAAATCCGGAAAAATTCGGTTGGTGCCGTCCTGATAGAACCACTGAATTTCCTTCGGCCGGCACAGGAAAATACCGCGCAGAATCAGGCCAGCCACTCGCTCCGGATGTGTCTCGGCGTAAACCAGCGACAAGGTCGAGCCCCACGAGCCACCGAATAGCACCCATCGATCGACCTTAAGAAATTCACGAATCTTCTCCATGTCCGCCACCAGCTCCTGGGTGGTGTTGTGTTCCAGCGACGCGTGCGGCGTTGATCGGCCACTGCCACGCTGATCGAACAGGATAATGCGGTAGACATTGGGGTCGAAAAACCGGCGATGATATTCCTCAGAACCGGCGCCCGGCCCGCCGTGAACAAACAGCACCGGAATACCGTTGGGGGAGCCACACTCCTCGATATACAGCTCGTGCAGATCGTCGACCTTAAGCTTATGCGTCTGGTCAGGGTGTATTTCAGGAAAAAGCGGGTGCATAAGGCCACCAAAGTCAGTGCGTAAGATACTGGTGAAACAGTGTTCATCACGGCTCGACGGGCGAGCTATATAGTTAAGTACTATAACTATTACTAACGAGGAAAGCGAAGAGCGGGTGCGGGTTGGCAATAATCAAAGAGCAGGAAACGAAGCTGAAATCGACTATTGGCGCGGCCATGTTTCTGCTGTTGTTCCAGTTTCACGCACGCCACGGTGCCCATCTCCAGATCGGCCCCCGCACACGAGCGCTGGCCTATGTCATCGGCGAGTAGGTCGAGTTTTACCGACGCATTTTTCGGCGGCTGTCAGAATGTGCCTTGGTGAATTGAAAGCGCGGGCTGGAGGCAAAAAAATTTTCCGAGCCGCCGGAGTGCACCATTTGTGCCGGTGCAGTCGCGTTGCGGGATGAATATACGAACGCAGAAGCGGTGCTCAGGAAAGCGGGTATCGCGCTATATCGCGCCAAGGTCGAGGGCCGCGCAAAACTGGTTATGCTTTAGCTGCCCCTCGCCAGCCAGTCAGCCCACCTGATCAAGATCGGCTTGTTTCACGATTTCCTGTGTTGCCATGCAGGCCTCAATGCGTTTACGCAGGAAGACCATGTCGTAGGGCTTGGTGACATAATCATTGGCGCCGTCATTGATAGCGTCGAGCATGGTTGCGTTGTCATCTTCAGCCGTCACCATGATTACCGGCAGACTACCGGGACTGTGCATTTTACGGATCTCGGAGAGCGCTTCGATGCCATCCATGCCGGGCATGATGATGTCGAGTAGAACCAGGTCAATCTTTTCCTTCTCGATAATCTTTAGTGCCGCCGGACCGCTGGATGCCGTGATCGCCCGATAACCCAGTTTGGTGATCATGCGCTCCAGCAGGTCAAGGTTGAGCGGATGATCATCAACCAGCAAGAAAGTCAGGTCGGAGTTGACGGGATGCGGCAGACTCGCCTGGTTGCGCAGATTGAGCTCAATGCGGTTGCGTGCGAGGTCCATGATTAGCGGTTTTGCAAGGTAGTCCGCTGCACCCAGCAGCAGGCATTTGCGAATCACTTTGTCGGTCGAGTGTGCCGACAACATGATCACCGGCGTGGCGCGGGTTTTTGCGTCCGCCTTGATTTGTTTCAGCACCTCGATGCCATCCATGCCGGGCATGCGAACATCGAGAATGACCAGGTCGAACTGCTGCACCTTCATCAGGTCGAGCGCTTTTTTGCCGCTATCAGCCTGGTTCACCAGATAGCCCTCACGGCCAAGTCGCCGCGAAAGCACGTCAAGATTGATCGCCTCGTCGTCGACGAGAAGAATATTGCCCTTCATTGGATTTTCACCGTTTATTGTTGCCCCACCCAGTTAATTAATAGCAGGTTTCCCGAAAACAGCCAGAATACGATCATCGGAGCCACGGGCCCCGTGCGAATCAGGCCAGTTATCGCGCCCAGAAAGGCGTCTTCAGGCGTAAATAGCGTGAATTGACCCGACCGGTCAGTTTTTTGCAGTTCTTGGCGGCTGGTTGGCCGGATTATTGCACCGTTAAAGGCGTTATCTGCGGGAGGCGGGTTTATGTACGAAACGGCTCAATCGTGACCGGACAACCACCATCACCAAAAACGATAGGCAAATACCAGGTCGAGCGCCTGCTTGGGCGCGGCGCCACCAGCTCGGTGTATCTGGCACGAGATCCTTTCAACAACCGTCAGGTGGCGATCAAGGTCGCCACCCCAGAGGTCCTGCACGACCCGAAATTCGGCGCGCAGTACCGCAAGCTGTTCATCAACGAGGCAGGTCTCGCCGGAAAACTGAAACACCCGCATATCGTTAAATTGCTGGACGCGGTAGTCGACGACGATCAGCAATACATCGTCATGGAAAATCTGCCGGGAGTAACCCTGCAGCCGTACTGTGAGCCGGAGAATCTGCTCGGGTTTGATCGCGTGGTCGACGTGGTTTTCAAATGCAGCCAGGCGCTGGACTATGCCAGCCGCCAGGGTGTGGTGCACCGCGACATCAAGCCAGCGAACGTGATGTTCGATCATGAAGGCGATATCAAGCTCGCTGATTTTGGCGCCGCACTCTCGCTGCGCTCGACCACCACCCAGATCATGGGCGCCGTCGGGTCGTTGGCCTACATGGCCCCGGAGCAGCTACGCAACGAAGGCGCGACTCACCAGAGTGATATCTATTCACTGGGCGTCGTGATGTACCAGCTGCTGACCGGGCAGCTGCCATACGACGCGGATAACCAGGCCGCACTTATTCAAAAAATACTGAATGAACCAATGCCATTGGCAAGCGATAAACGCCCTGATGTACCGGTCGCGCTTGCCTCAATTGTCATGCGTGCCACCGAAAAGCAGTTGAGTGATCGTTACTCTAGCTGGTACGAATTCATCAAGGACCTTGGCGAGGCCGTCGGTGGACTGGATTTGCGTGCAGGCGACGTAGACGACACGCGCAAGTTTCAGCAGTTTCGCAAGCTCGCCTTCTTCAAGGACTTCGGCGACGTGGAGCTGTGGCAGGCCTTGCGCATCACCCGCTGGGCAAGTTTTCCGAAAGAGAAGGTATTGATACAGGAAGGCGATATCGGGAATTCGTTTTTTGTCATCGTAAAGGGCACCGCCAGGGTTTACAAAGACAAAAAACTGTTGGGCGTGTTGAACCAGGGCGAGCCGTTTGGCGAGATGGTCTGCGTTGATGACAAGGACATGCCGCGCACCGGCACCGTGGTTGCCGATACCGACATTGTCGTTGCCAAAATCACCAAACAATCACTGTCGCAGGCGCCCGAATTGTTGCAGCTACGTTTCACCCGCGCCCTGCTCCGAATCCTCGCGAACCGGCTGACTACCACGGCCAGTCTTTATATCAAGTCGAAATAGATTGGTATAAAGAGCGATAAGAGATGCCAGCACCTATTATTTAGTTTTCATTTTATGGGTAAAGAGCACGCCTGAAACATTCTTCTTGCATTAAAAGGCCCCGACTCCTTTATGCGGCCGGAAAAACCGTGGTCTTTCCCCTATTATTCATGAATTTCAAT
>Ga0209536_100007267_pt1 | contig 16814 bp, 17 predicted proteins | sample DeeMarSeWOR28_12_FD_187461 | JGI IMG/M metagenome (GOLD analysis project Ga0209536, IMG submission 187461) | Marine sediment microbial communities from White Oak River estuary, North Carolina - WOR-2-8_12 (SPAdes) (version 2) | ecosystem: Environmental > Aquatic > Marine > Intertidal zone >... | reverse complement strand
TGAGATTGCCACGCTCCCTCCGGTCGCTCGCAATGACATCTGAACCAATACCAAAGGCTTTTCTATCAGTAAGTCCAGCCCATACCCGGACCATAGCCTCCCATGGGTCCAAAGCCCCTCATATGGGGGCCATAACCCCAGCCATATCCCCTGCCAGAACGGGCCTCAGGATTTCTCTTGCGCTCCTCTAGCTCGTGGTTGAGCCTCTTCTCATCTAACTTGGCCTGCAGAGCACTGATTTCTCTCTGAAGGCTCCGCGCCTTTTCCAGATCAGGATTTGGGCTATTCAACAAGGTGTCCAGCTCGGCGGATTTTGTGCGGATTTGGTCCCGCATTTCTGCCGTATCTCTGTAAAACGCCTCGTCACGCTGATCCTGTTGACTTCTTTCCTCAGGGTTCTGGTATCCATATCCCCTGTCGTACTGCCCGCAAGACCCGGGGCCTCTGCCCCAGGAACCACCCATGTGTCCGCCCATTCCCCGGCCTCGCGCGAATACCGGAATGGCCAGTGAGGTCATCAACACGCCAATCGCCAAAGTCATCCCTAATTTTTTCATTTCTCATTCTCCTCGCCACCCCCACCCCATCCCTCCCCCTCGAGGCGGAGGGTCTGGGAGGGGGTAAGTTTTTGTTTCTCTAATCAGCAATGGTTATGCCAAATCTTGGAGACGATTCGTAACCATTTAATTTTGCTAACATTTGTTCGGTTCCATGCCTTTGAAATTTTCTTTTCTTGCTGGGAGACCTTGAAAAGTGGATAATAAGTATCCATCTTTATTGGAGGCAAGGTATCCAGGTGGATATAAAGTATCCATAGATAAAATCACAGAACAAAGCTCTGTGATTTTATAAAACGCGGCTACGCCGCTCGTGAGGGTTCAAAAGAGAACTTTCTGGGTAATTAAGGGCTTGATTTTGTAAGTTTTTTCAAATCTGCCGCAGGCAAACGCCATATAAAATCGCGAGGCGGTTTTATTCTGGTATTCCTTTTGCTTTGTATGATGTTCATGAAAGAAAACAGGACTGAAAAGAAAGGCTGGTTTGGCATACCACCATGGATTATCCTGGGTGCAGTTATTGTCCTGGTGCCCATCTTTGTGTTCATCACGCTTCAAAACATCGCCCGAGAAAAGGAATTCGCCACCGAATTGCTCTTGGAAAAGGGCGCGGCCCTCATAAGGTCTTTTGAAGCAGGAACCAGGACAGGGATGATGGGGATGATGGGCATGCACGAGGGCCGTTTTCAACTCCAGAAGTTGCTGACAGAAACCGCACAGCAAACCGACATCGTATATCTGATTGTCACCGATACCCATGGAACGGTTCTTGCGCATAATGATCCTGCTGAAATAGGTGAACTTCATGGGAGAGACCTGGACCTTGACGGCATTTCACGCTCCGAAAAGGTCCAGTGGCGCCAGGTATCCGATCCCAATGGAGCCAGTACTTTTGAGGTTTTTAGGCGGTTCTCGCCTACTCGGGGGCGTTTCCCAGATCATCACAGAAGAATGATGAGAATGATGCCCAATATGTTTCGCGGCCGTGGTATGAATCCTGACAGCAATGAATCCGTCACAGGACACATCATCTTTGTGGGTTTGGACATGGGACCCATTGAGGCGGCCAGAAAGGCGGATACGCGTCACACGATCATCATGGCGCTTATCCTACTCCTGATTGGGTTCGCAGGCATCGTGTCCCTTTTTCTGGCCCATGCATACAGATCAGCAAGAACTTCTCTCACCAGGATCAAGGCCTTCTCTGACAACGTGGTGGAGAATATGCCCATTGGGCTATTGGCCACTGATACGGATAAAAGGATCGTGTCCTTTAACCAGACCGCTGAATGGGTCCTTCAAGTGACAGCCCATGAGGTCCTTGGAAAAAAGGCGGATGAAGTTCTGCCCCAGCAATTAGAGTGCCTTACCGCCGAGCTTGAATCCGAGGAAGATGTCATCGAAAGGGAAATTGAATGCCCCGTTGCAAAGGGGAGAAGGATTCCCATGGATGTGAGCGTATCCAGGCTTGAAGATGATGACGGCACTTCATTGGGACACATTATACTTTTCAGGGACTTGACAGAGATTCAAGAACTGAAAAGAGAGGTTGAAAGGACTCAGCGCCTGGCTTCCCTGGGAAGGCTCGCGGCAGGCATCGCACATGAAATAAGAAATCCTCTCAGTTCCATCAAGGGATTTGCCACCTATTTCAGGGAGAGATACAAGGACATCCCTGAAGATCAGAAGACGGCGGAAATCATGGTCCAGGAGGTGGAAAGATTGAACAGAGTGATAGGCCAGCTTCTGGAATTCGCCCGGCCCATGAGTGTTCGGAAGAAGTCCACCTCCATCCAGAGCGTGATTCAGCATTCCCTGAAGATGATCGAGAGGGATGCCCAGGCAAAGGACATCAATATCAGGATGAACCTCTCTTCGGAAATCGAAGAAGTGTCTATTGATGCGGATAGAATGAACCAGGTTTTCCTCAATCTATATCTCAATGGTATTGAGGCGATGGAGGAAAGGGGTACCCTTTCTGTTGACCTTTATCCAGACGAAAGCGGGGAACAGATCAAAATCTCTATCTCAGACACGGGCGCTGGGATTAACAAAGAGGATCTGGTCCACATCTTTGATCCCTACTTCACGACCAAACAGTCAGGGACAGGCTTGGGGCTCGCGATTGTCCATAAAATCATAGAGTCCCATAAAGGCGAGGTGAAGGTGGAGAGTGAACCAGGAAAAGGGACGACGGTAACGATAATCTTACCCTCTAATGGCTGACAACGTGGTGAGAATATTAGCGGTCTTAAGAGGCCTTTAAAATTCGAAATCCGAATACCCGCCTGCCATGCCTTAAACAGCATGCGGATGTTAAAATAACCTGAATCACAAGTGCAAACTGCGCGTGTTCTGGGGCGCCGGTGGGCTTTGGCGGGCAGGTCGAAATTCGAGACAATTCTCCAATTTTCAAAATTCTAATGACAAAAACTCCACAAGAATATTTCCATGCAGAATTTGAAGTTTGGGAACGTTTGAACATTTGAATTTGAGATTTGTTTCGTATTTAAGATTTTGTGCTTCGGATTTCTTGCCCTGTACGCAGGAGCAAGGATTATGCACATTTACGATGTGAACAACATAAAGCACGAACACCAGTTCCATCTGGAAGGCCAAAAGGAGGCGGAACGCAGGACATACTATGTCATTGGTCTGACGTTGACCATGATGGTGGTGGAGATTGCCGCGGGAACGATTTTTGGTTCCATGGCCCTTTTGGCAGATGGCTGGCACATGGGAACGCATGCTGCCGCCCTGGGTATCACAGCATTTGCCTATGCGTACGCGCGTCGGAACGCTGACAATCCTGTTTATACCTTTGGGACGGGCAAAGTGGGTGTCCTGGGCGGTTATACGAGCGCCGTGGTTCTTGGTGTGATTGCACTGATGATGATTTGGGAGTCCTCTCGACGTCTGGTGAGCCCGGTACCTATTCGTTTCAACGAGGCAATAGTGGTCGCATGTGTCGGTTTGGTGGTCAATTTGCTCAGCGCCTATCTGTTGATGGGGTTTGGCCATAGGCATAGTGAAAGGGACGAACATGAGCATGACCATCATCACCATGAAGATCACAATATAAGAGCCGCCTATCTGCACGTCATCGCAGATGCGCTAACGTCAGTCTTAGCCATTGTTGCCTTAACCACAGGAAGATTTTTTGGCTGGGTGTGGATGGATCCGATCATGGGTATCGTGGGTGCCTTGATTATTTCACGCTGGTCCTATGGGCTGTTGCGCGACAGCAGCAAAGTGCTTCTGGATGGGGAGGCCCGGGCAGGCATTACAGCATCCATTCAAAAAACACTCGAATCGGAGGGAGACAACCGTGTCTCAGATCTGCACGTCTGGCGCGTGGGCGCCCATGATTTTGCGGCAATCATTACGCTCTTAACCCATGACCCAAGACCTCCCGACCATTACAAATCATTACTCTCCAAATACCCAGAACTGAGCCACGTGACAGTGGAAGTGCATGGCTACCCGGGCGAGAGTTGTTTGAAAGATAATGAGGAAGTGCACGATGAAAACCGAAAATAGCGTCCTCGTAGTGGATGATGATCCTGCCCACCGCACCATGCTGCGGACCCTTCTCACAGGGTGGGGATATAGCATTTCTGAGGCAGATGATGGCTCCACGGCCATAGAAAAGGTTCATGAACAGGCTTTTGACCTGGTCTTGATGGATATTCGTATGATCAGCGTTTCAGGCCTCGAGGCCCTTGACGAGATAAAAGCCTTTAACCCGGCCATACCCGTCATTATCATGACTGCCTACTCGTCTGTGGAAACCGCTGTGGAGGCCCTGAAAAGTGGGGCCTATGATTACCTCACCAAACCTCTGGATTTTGACGAGTTGCGCCTTGCCATGGAACGGGCCATGGACCACAGGCAATTGAGAGAAGAGAATCGTCTGCTGCGGGAAAGTCTGGGCAATCATTTTGATCGGCAAAACATCATTGGTCGAAGTCCGACCATGGTAAAACTCCTGGAGACGGTGGCCCAGGTGGCCCCCTCCGAAGCGACCGTTCTGATCACCGGGGAATCAGGGACCGGCAAAGAGATGATTGCCGGGGCCATTCATTTTAACAGCCCCAGAAAGGACGGGCCTTTTGTGAAACTCAATTGTGCTGCAATCACGGAGACTCTTCTCGAATCAGAGCTTTTCGGACATGAGAAAGGGGCCTTCACCGGCGCCCATAAGAGGAAGGAGGGGCGGTTTCGCCAGGCCCACGGGGGAAGTATCTTTTTGGATGAAATCAGCGAGATGTCGCTGGCCATGCAGGTCAAGTTGTTGCGCGTGCTCCAGGAGAGAGAGATCACCAGAGTGGGGGGCGAGGAGGTGATCAACGTGGATGTGAGACTAATCGCTGCCACCAACAAGGACCTGTTCCAGGAAATCGAGGCAGGACGATTCCGTGAAGATCTCTTCTACCGATTAAACGTGGTAACCCTCAATATGCCTCCCCTCCGGGAAAGACGAGAGGATGTTCCTCTGCTGTCGAAGCATTTCTTAGAGATGTTTGCTGAGAAAAATCGGAAAACCATAAGGGGCTTCACGCCCCAGGCCATGGACCAGTTGGTCAGATATGACTGGCCTGGAAACGTCAGGGAACTCATGAATGCCGTGGAAAGGGGCGTGGTCCTTGCCAGTTCAGAATACCTGGACGAAAAAGACCTGCCCCTTGTTCTCAAAGTTGAAGCGATTGAAGGGGGGGCAACACTGGAACAGGCTATCCCCGGAGACCTTCCCTTAGAGGAAGTGGAAAAGGCGAGCATATTGAAGACCCTGGAGTTGACTGGCGGTAATAAGAGTGAAGCGGCAAGACGACTGGGCATCACCCGGAGGACCCTCCACAAGAAACTGAAGAAGTACGGCGTGATGCCCTGACCTGTTCTAATCCCTCTTTGCCTTAGTTCTCAGGAGTACGAGACTGTCTTTACACCTGTATAGTCTAAAATCCTCCTGTCTGATGTAAGGAGCGGCATTCCGAGCACTCTGGAGGTTGCGGCGATGATTTGGTCAGCAGGGTCATTATGGAAGTCCTTAAGCTGTGTGCTTTCAACCGCGATCTCCGGCGAGAGATCCGCAATATTGATGCTCAACTCATTTAGTGACCGGCGCATCCATGTCACCAGAGGTATTGAAAAGGAAATCCGCTTTTTCTCTAGCAACTTTGCCAGCTCCCAGCATGAAATGGCGGAGATCCATTTCTGCTTGGCCTGGCGGAGCAGTCTATCCGCCTTTCCGCTTAAAGACCTTTTGTCTTCGACGCTCACCCATATCCAGACATGCGTATCCAGCAAAACCTCTTTCACTGCAAAGCCTCCCACTCATCCTCAGCCACAGGAGATATAATGTCCCCTATGAAGACAACGGTATCTTTTAGGGGTATATCTTTTTCTTTGTGATCTACAGGAATTATTTCCGCAATAGGTTCTCCGCGTTTTGTGATGAGCACCTTTTTCTTTTGTCTTTTGACATCTTCCAAGACGGAAAGACATGTGGCCTTGAATTTGGATACAGATAGCGTCTCCATAGTTTCCTCCAATAATTGATTATGGTCAAATTCCCATAGTCATTTTAACCCTGCCGCTGTTTGATGTCAACCGAATTCAGTCCCATTTCTCCATTTTCTTTCGACTCCCGTTCCTCACTCATAAAATCTGCTCATTTATAGAGATAAAGAAATTTTTTCCCTCTGGAACCTTTTCTGTTGACTTCATCGGGCTAATTCTATATTCTTTGGGGCTGACTGAGCGCTCAGTTAAATCCTTGGAGGCAGACGGATCCCATGTCCAGGAAAGAGGTTATTTTAGATGGCGCAGCTTGGCTTTTCTCAGAGAGGGGATTCAGGGATGCCTCTATGGCTGAGTTGGCCAGAATGACGGGTGTGGCCCAGGGGACCATCTTTTATCATTTCAAGAACAAGGAGGAACTTTTTCTGGCCATTCTCGAGAACATCAAGGAGGAAATTATAAGAGCGTTCGACCGCCACATCAGAGATCATGAATTTAAGAATGGCCTGGACATGCTGGAGGGTGCGATCTCCTTCTATCTGCACTTGGCTGGGACCATGGAAGATCGGTTTCTTCTTCTTCATCGCCACGACGCCTATAGTTTCGCCAGGGTGAATCCCACTTACAGGGAACAACTCGAGGCCATTTATGAGCGTCTACTGGATTTCTTCGAGCGGGCCATACGGCTAGGACAAGAGGATGGGTCTATAAGAGAGGTGGCGGCCAGAAAGGCCGCATTGATCATCTTTAACATGGTTGATGGCCTGGTACGACTGGAAACCTATGGTCTTTACAGTGCAGGCGCACTTTACAACGAGCTCATAGATGCGTGCCGCAGGATGCTACAGAATGAACGATCTCAGGAATAGGACTTAATCCATGCTGGGCCGGTTTTTCCCTTTTCTTTGTTGGTTCAAAAATTACAATCTCGGCAGTCTCAGAATTGACGCCATCTCAGGTCTTACCGTGGCTCTGGTACTGATTCCACAGTCCATGGCCTATGCACAGCTGGCTGGGCTGCCGCCCTATTATGGCCTGTATGCCGCTTTTCTGCCGCCCATGATCGCAGCGCTTTTCGGCTCCAGTCTTCAGCTGGCTACGGGTCCTGTGGCCGTGGTTTCGCTCATGACCGCCGCATCCCTTGAACCTTTGGCGACCGCCGGGGGCGAGGCCTACATTGCCTATGCCGTTTTGCTGGCACTCATGGTGGGCGCTTTTCAGTTTGCCGTGGGGGCGCTCAGACTGGGCCTTGTGGTCAATTTCCTGTCACACCCAGTGGTGAACGGTTTCACAAACGCGGCAGCCTTTATTATCGCCTCGTCCCAGCTGTCCAAGATTTTCGGCGTTTATGTGGACAAGGCAGAGCATCACTATGAAACCATCTTGAGGGTCATTGAAGCCGCCATGTCAAATACGCACTGGCCGACCCTGCTCATTGGGGCCCTCGCCTTTGGGATCATGTATGGACTGAAAAGATTTGACCCGAGGATTCCCTATGTCCTGGTGGCCGTGGTTGTGACCACGCTCATATCATGGATATCGGGGTTCCAGCATAACCATGAGGCACCCATTTCTGCCTTTGAATCTGTTCGAGCGCGCAGAATCATTATGGAATACGACACCACCGTTAACCAGATCACCAACTTAGCAAGACAGCAAACTGAGCTTTCTCTCCAGATCCTGGAGGCAAAAGCGAACCCAGGGCCCTATGGCGTTCATATGCTGGACCTGAAACACGAGCTCGCTTTAAAGGAACTTCAAAGTGGCACGCTAAAAGAAAAGGCTCGCATGTACAGAAAGGAACTGCGAGGACTGAGGTTCTTGGCCACAAAGAATCCTCGAGACGGACTCCGCTTCTATCTTGAAGAAGACATTCCCCCAGGCCTGAATGTGGATAATTCCTCTGCTTGGCGCATGGCCGTGGATGAAAACCCCTTGGATCAAGAATCATTGCGCTTAAAGGAAGGTGGCTCGGTCTTGGGTGAAATTCCCAGGGGCCTGCCGGAGTTCTCAAAGCCGGAACTGAATGGCCCACTGATGTTGCGCCTATTTCCTTACGCCGTCATCATATCCTTATTGGGCTTCATGGAGGCCATTTCCATAGCCAAGGCCATGGCCGCAAAGACAGGCCAGCGCCTGGATCCGAATCAGGAACTCATAGGGCAGGGTCTTGCCAACATATTCGGTGCATTTGGCAGGAGTTACCCCGTTTCCGGGTCCTTTTCTCGATCGGCAATCAATTTGCAGGCCGGCGCATTAACCGGGTTGTCGAGTGTATTTACGAGTCTGACGGTGGTGGTCGTTCTGCTGTTCTTCACGCCGCTCCTCTACTATCTTCCCCAATCTGTACTGGCTGCGGTCATCATGATGGCCGTCTTGGGATTGATCAATGTGTCGGGTCTTATCCATGCGTGGCGGGCACAGTGGTACGATGGCGCCATAGCCATCATCACCTTCATTTCTACCCTTGCCTTTGCCCCGCATCTAGATAAAGGTATCCTGACTGGGGTCGGGTTTTCAATCTTGGTTTTCCTGTACAAGAGTATGCGCCCGCGGGTCGCCATTTTGTCGCGATATCGGGACGGGGCATATCATGATGCCTGTACATATAATCTGAGGCAGTGTGAGCATATTGCCATGGTTCGCTTTGACGGCCCTCTCTTTTTCGCAAATGCCACTTACCTTGAAGATCAAATTGCCAAAGTTCGGCAATCCATGCCTAAGCTGAAACACATTCTCATAGAAGCCAGCGGCATGGACGATATGGATGCGACAGGGGAGGAGGCCCTTTCCCTGATTGTTGATAGAGTCAGGAGTGCAGGGTACGATATATCATTCACGGGCCTGAAGAAAAACGTATTAGATGTGATGGAACGGACTTTCCTCTATCAGAAGATCGGCAGCGAGCATATTTTTCCGACGCAGGCCGCTGCCATAGAGTCCATATATAAGCAGGCTCACAGGGCGACAGAGGAAAGAGAATGTCCTTTGATGAGGTTCTGTCCCCTTTCTTCCGAGCCTGCCGTCGAATGAGGAGATAGGCGATGTCTTCAATAGCCATTTTTAGCGGGACATTTTGTCACGGTGAAGAGGTGGTCAGGGGCGTGACCGCGTCCCTCGGTTGCGAACTCGTTCTGGATCAACATGTGACGTCCGAGGCGAGCAGGCGCTTTCAAATATCAGAGGAAAAATTTGAATACGCCCTTTCAGGAGAAACATCCCTCTTCAAGAGATTTTCCCGGGAGAAGGAACGGTGCATTGCTCTTCTAAAATTGGTTTTGGCCGATATGCTCAACCAGGATAAACATCTTTTTTTTGGGTACGCCACGCATCTGATCCCCAGGGAAATCACCCATGTGCTCAAGGTGGGGCTGATTGCTGAAAGGACGTACAGGACAAAGGTGGCGAGAGATGAGAAGGGGTTACAGGAGAAGGATGCCGCCAAGATCATGCGCAAGGAGGATGAAAAGGCCGTTTCATGGGTAAACTATCTGTTACAGAAAAATTCCTGGGATGTGGATCTGTATGACATCATCGTCCCCATGGACAAGAAAAGCGTTGAGAGCGCGGTCCAGCTCATATTGGAGAATGCTCAAAAAGATGTTGTCAAAATAACGACGGAATCCAAGAGGGCCGTCAAAGACTTCACTCTGGCTGCTGAAGTGGAAAGTGTGCTCAGCAAAGAGGGACACCATGTCTCTGTCTCAGCGAAAGAGGGACATGTCACCCTGACCATAAAGAAGCATGTGCTCTTGCTTTCCCGTCTGGAAGAGGAGTTAAAAAAGATCACCATAGCGTTGCCGGGTGTAAAGGACGTTGAGACAAGGGTGGGCCCGGGTTACTATAAAAGCAATATCTATCGGCAGTTCGACGTAAAGAAACCATCAAAGTTTATGCTGGTGGATGACGAGCCGGAATTCGTGGAGACCCTCTCTGACAGATTGCTGATGAGAGACATGCCGGCCACCATTGTATACGACGGCGAACAGGCCTTGTCCTTGGTTGACCAAGAAGAGCCAGAGGTGATGGTACTGGATCTGAAAATGCCCGGTATTGACGGCATGGAGGTTTTGCGTCGCATTAAGAAGGAGCATCCCCACGTGGAGATAATTGTACTCACCGGGCAGGGATCGAAAGAGGATGAGGAACTCTGCCTGAAACTAGGCGCATTTGCCTATTTGGAAAAACCGGTGGATGTTGAAGTGTTGGCCCAGACCATGCGTGAGGCCTATCAAAAGGTGAGGGAGCGGAGTTAAAATGGGTGTGTGGGACAAGATTAAACCCGCGTTCTGGGAAGAGTCGAAACCCCTTGTAGATTCTCATATTAGAATTTTTGACTATGCCAGGGTGTGGAAGTACGCGGTCGGTGGCGCGTTTACGATCGCCCTCCTTCCATTGATCATTATGTTGCTTGTAAACCACTACGAGTACAAGAGAGTCTTCAGGGCAGAGATGATGAGTCCTATCTACTGTTTGGTCTCCAACACCCAAAGATCTATAACGTCTTTTTTTTCCGGTCGTGAGGCCGTGCTCCAGTTCATCTCGGAGGACATTCAACTTGAAGAGGTTTCCGACCAAAAGCTCGGTAAGGTCTTTGTCAATCTGAAAGAGATTTTTGGGGAATTTGTTGATCTAAGGGTGATTGATTCAAAGGGTAAACAGAGGGCCTATGCGGGTCCAGGTCGTTTGCGGAGCGCAGAGCAGAGTGATCAGGCCTGGTACAAGGAAGTGAAAAAGCAGGGAATTTATGTGAGTGACCTGTCACGGGGCTCTGACGGATCCACATACTTTCAGATTGCGCTGAAATATGGGAAAAATCCGGAGAATTCTTTTATCTTGCAAGCAAGTGTTGATGCCAAAATTCTTGAGGGTTTGATTGACGCCCTGGCTCTCGAGCGGCCATCCATGGATGCCTTCATCATCAACAGAGAGGGCATTCTTCAGACCTCTTCAAATTCATATGGGAATGTTCTTGCAAAGCTCTCACTGCCCGTTTCATTGGGTTCAACCGAGCCCCAAATCCAGGAGATCGAAAGGGCATCGGAAGGTCCCATCATCATAGGACATGCGGGAATTCAAGGCACGCCATTTAGATTTGTGACAGCGGCACCGCGTGAAGCCTTGACTAAGGACCTGTTTCTCCTGAGTAAACGTTTTGTTATTATATTTAGTGTCGCTATCCTGTGCGTGTTGGGGGTTGTGTTGTTCGTTGTAACGGCCTTTGTAAAGCATATTTACGAATCAGACCGTAGAAGGGTCGCTGTTTTGCACAACATACAATACACCAACAAGATGGCCAGTATTGGTCGTCTAGCAGGAGGGGTTGCACACGAGATAAACAATCCTTTGGCCATCATTAATGAAAAGGTGGGATTGCTAAGGGATCTGGTCTCCATGAATAAGGATTACTCCCGTGAGAGATTTTTGGGCATTGTGGACTCCGTCCTGTCTTCTGTAAAGAGGTGCAGTACCGTGACTCATAGTCTGCTGGGATTTGCCACACACGTAGAGGTCCGATTTGAAACCATAGCTCTTGATCAGCTTATCAGACAGGTCTTGGTGTTTATGGGAAAGGAGTCTGAGTACCGTCGCATAACCTTAAATCTGGAGGTTCAGGATAATCTTCCATCTATTGAAAGCGACGTGGGGCAACTAGAGCAGGTCTTCTTGAACATCATCAACAATGCCTTTGATGCGGTGGATGATGGAGGGAGGATTAACATTGAGCTGATGGCTGAGGGACCTGACATGGTGATCGTCAGGGTCGCAGATGATGGTTGCGGGATATCCGAAGAAAACCTGAAACACATCTTTGACCCGTTTTTTTCCACAAAGGGGGAGAAGGGCTCAGGTCTCGGTCTTTCCATCACGTACGGGATAGTGCAAAAACTCGGAGGAAGACTGGATGTGCAGAGTATAAAAGGAGAAGGAAGTACCTTCACCGTGACATTGCCTGTCAAGAAGATGGAGTCTTTATTCAGCAATGAGGAGGAAGATATTGAGGGTTTTGCTGGTGGATGATGAAGATGAGATGGTCACTGCCCTTGCGGAGCGTCTTTCTCTGCGTGGGATAGAGGCAGATTGGGTGAGCTCTGGGGAAGATGCCATTGCCCGGGTAACCGACAAGAAATACGATATTGTGGTTCTCGATGTGAAAATGCCTGGCATGAGTGGTCTTGAGACCATGGAACAAGTTCAGAAACTCCAACCGGAAACCAAAGTCATATTTCTCACTGGCCATGGGTCAGTCTCGGATTTTAACTTGTGCATTGAAGCCGGAGCCTCCTTTTATCTAATGAAGCCGACGAATATCGACGTTCTTGTCGAAAAGATGAATGAGGCCCTCAAGGAGAACTGAAGGGGTATGCCATGAGCAGCGATTGGGAGCTAATCGGTAGGACGGGACTCTCATTTTTCGGCAAAATGGCCGCGTCAATCTCCCATGAGATCAAGAACGTTCTGGCCATTATCAACGAAAATGCGGGACTTTTGGAGGATATCACACTGATGGCCGAGAAGGGAACGCCCGTTGACCCTGATAGACTCAAGACCCAGGCGGTAAGGATTAAGAATCAGGTCCGTCGCGCAGACGGCATTGTGAGAAACATGAACAAATTTGCCCACAGCGTGGACGAATCACTTGTGAGCGTGGACTTGGCTGAACTCTCAGAGCTTTTGGCAGCCCTTTCAGGGAGATTCGCATACACGCGAGGTGTGACGCTGGAGTCTGCCTCCGTAGGGAGTTCGGCGACGATCAGGACAAACCCCTTTCTGCTGGAAAATCTTATCTGGTTGTGCCTGGATTTCGCGATGGACATGAGCGGTAGCGGGAAAACCGTCGGTATTATCGTTGAAAAAACGGAAGTTGGTGGCCGAATCAGATTCACTCAGCTGGAGGCTTTGGGAGAACCACCGACGGATAAGTTTCCCGGTGAGGTGGAAAAGGCCCTTCTTGCCGCTTTAAAGGCTCAAATTACGAAGGACGTAGACAGCGGAGAGCTTGTCCTCACAGTCTCCAAAAATATGGAGCATTGAACCCTAAACAGCTGCCCTTGAGGGAGCAAGTCTTGATTAACAGAGGAAACAGATCATGTCTGAAAAGGTTTTACTGGTTGACGATGAAGAGGATTTCCTGGATGCCGTGGCCGAACGGATGCGGGCCCGGGGCATAGAGGTGTCAACAACCACTTCTGCCAGGGATGCCCTGGAGATGATAGAGGAGAAATCCTACGACGCCATTGTCATGGACCTCATGATGCCAGAACTGGAAGGCACAGAGGCCTTGAAGGCGATAAAGAACAGGAACGGAGAGTTGCAGGTCATCATGCTCACAGGCTATGTCACCCCGGAGCAAGTTGACCAGGCCAAGAAGTTTGGAGCAATGGACATCATGGAAAAACCGCCCGATCTGGATGTTCTCATTGAAAAAATCAAGAAGGCCCATGAGAAAAAAGAGGGAATACTTGCAGAAAAGCAAGCTGAAGAAGGAATCCCGAAAAAATAGAGAAATATCTAATAAGGAGGATTAGACATGAAACCACGCGTATTAATAGTGGATGACGAAGAGGAACTCGTGCAGACTTTAGCCGAGCGTTTGACTGTACGTGACTACGATGTGAGCACATCCCTGAGTGGGGAAGATGCTGTGGAAAAATTGAAACATTATAATTTCGACGTGGTCATTTTGGACGTGGCCATGCCCGGCATGGACGGGATCGAGACCCTGCGCAGGATAAAGAGCACTAAGCCATTGACCGAAGTCATCATGTTGACCGGCCATGCAACTGTGGAGTCGGCCATTGAGGGGATGAGGCTGGGCGCCTTTGATTTTCTCATGAAGCCATGCAAAACAGAAGAGTTGGTCGCCAAGATAAACATCGCTCATGAGAGAAAGGCTGAACAGGAAGAGCGCATCCGGGCAGCCAAGGTGAGTGACATTATATCCTCGCCTAGGTCTGTTTTGAAGGAATCCTAATTACAAGGGCTCACATGATAGCCCCATTGGGGTGTATTTTTGGATTTTTGGGGGCTGCGTTGCTCTTACATGATAACAACACATTTCCTAAAGACGGCTCTAGTTTGCAGAGCCCCGCTATGACTTGCCCTGTTAAATCGGCTCCGCCGTCTCGCGCAGCGAGAATTTAACAGGGCGGGGGACGAGGATAACGCAGCCCTTCGATGCTTCGACATTGCTCAGCATCGACCCTGAGCCATGTCGAAGGGTCGACTTTGCTCAGGGCCATGAGTCCTTCGACCTTGCTCAGGACCGTGAGTCCTTCGACTTTGCTCAGGACCGTGAGCTTGTCGAACGGCTTGTCGAATGGCAGATGGGCGTTTTCCGGCAGCCTCAATATTAATCTAGAGAAGCGCAGTGGCATCTTGACAGAGAAGGCCCTATTTTGTCTTTATTGTGTTTAGTCTTGAGGTTCGAGGTTTTTGAAAATGAAGAAAGTTAGTAAGAAAGAAAATAGGGAATCAACTTTACCGGAAAAGGCAAGACTTCTAGAACGACTGAAAAAAGGCAAATTCAATGTGCCCGACTTTATCTATGTCCCCGCATCCGACTTCAAGAATGAAAAATTTGAGGCCTTGGAAAATTTTCTTAGGAATCACGCAGAAGGCTTTAAGGTGATCGCGAGGAGTGCGCACCCTCAGGAAGACTTTTTCAAACCTGGTACCTTTGACTCACTAGAGACTTACGCGGATCTGGCCGGCATCAAGTATGCGCGAAAGCGGATCATTGATTTAGCGACGACCTCTCGCAAACTCGCCGTACTGAGGCAGCAAAAATTCAATAGCGCGCCTGAAATCGATCCGAATGAAATGGGAATTGTGGTGATGCCCTTTATTGAGGGCACAAGCGTCATGGCAAAGAGGCTGGGCAACCACTGGGAGTTCGGTTACAGTCGCGACAGGATACACAAGGTTCAAAGTGAACCCTATATCACCAATACGCCCCACGACAGGAAGTTGCTGCAAATGTCGGAGGATATTCAGGAGCATTTAGGCTTCAGGTGTGAGATTGAGTATATCGTTTCAGGAGATGGGGAAATTCATGTTGTGCAGGGCAAAGATATCTCTCACATTGAGACCCTGGCAGAGAGGGAAGAAGAGAGGTCCATCACACTAGACGGTGTCCGCAGGATCAGGAAGAGGCGGAATTATCGTGAACGGCCCATCTATGTTATGGACAGCAGGGCATATTATCTGGGTATTATCGATAAATGCGAGGATATGGTTCACGGCTGTGAAGGGCCACAGCCGGGGATCGAAGACATCATTGGGATGATTGAATCCTATGAGCAAGAGCTAGAAGAATTTGCACTCAGGCATGAAAGATTTGCCGTTCTTGGGTTATCCATAAGAGTGCCCGAAGAACTATACCAGATCGCTAATCATTATCTGGAAGAAACCTCTGAATTACAGAAACGACTCTCCAAGGTTCTCCACAACGATTTGTATAAAAGAGACTATTTTTTGTCAGAGGCTGATACCATCATTGCCAAGGACAAGATCAGGGTAAACCTGGGCAGTCACGATGCATACGGTATTGCCACGGTGCGGAATCCCCTGTGGTCCGTGTATTGGTATATTGAGAAGCATGATCAAATAGTCAATGAGTTCAAGAGATTGGGCTTTAAGACCGGAGATACGATCGGCATTGATATCGGATCTGAAGAAAGACCGACGGTATATCGTCTGTAAAAGTTACCTCTAACCCAGGTTCCTTAGTTTCGTCTGAAGGGACTTCCCGACTGATCCTTTTTGCCCCACCCACCCGCAGCTCTATCCCGCCTCAATCCGCCTACCAAAATTATTTGACATCAGATCAATATTCATGTAGAAGGCCTTGTGAATAATTGCACGAGATAAAATCATCACAAAGATGCCTGAAGGCATTTCAAAAGGAGGCTCGATGTGAAAACCATAGCCGTAAAAGATCTGATGGTGCCTCTTTCAGAGTATGCAACCGTTTTTCAAGAGGCCACACTATACGATGCGGTCCTGGCCTTGGAAAAAGCGCAGCAAACTTTTGATCCTGAGAAGCATCGACACAGGGCGGTTCTTGTCTACGACAAGGACAATAAAGTTGTAGGAAAGTTAGGCCAGCTGGACATACTAAAAACCCTTGAACCGAAATATGCCGAAATGGGGGATCTGGGCCCATTATCCCGTGCAGGTTTCAGCCCTGAATTCCTGAAGTCCATGATCGAAAAGTTTGCCCTCTGGGATAAACCTCTGAGCGATATCTGCAGCAAAGCAGCCGGATTGAAGGTAAAAGATATTATGTATACCCCCACGGAGGGTGAGTATGTCGAGGAAAGCGCTTCATTGGGCGAAGCCATACACCAGCTGGTCATGGGCCACCACCAATCTCTACTTGTGACCAGAAGGAAGGAGATTGTGGGCATACTCCGGCTGGTTGATGTGTTCAGACGAGTTCTTGAGGCGATGAAGACTTGTGAGCTGTGAACTCCAGATTTGTTGTAAAAGAAATCAATCAAAGCAGCAATTTTTTCCTTAAGAGATAAGAGGCGTTTGTGCAGAATTGCGGTTTTTTTGCAGGGGAAAACAGCAGTTCAGAATAGGTCTCTAGAACCCTACCTTCAGAAACCCATTTTCCTATGTATTTCTAACCTGATACACATGAAGGAGGACTTTACCCTATGAGCCACGAAATGGAACATGATGTGGGTGGAGGCGGAATCCTGGCCAACAAGCTTTTATGGATCTGTA
>Ga0209536_100007266_pt1 | contig 16815 bp, 10 predicted proteins | sample DeeMarSeWOR28_12_FD_187461 | JGI IMG/M metagenome (GOLD analysis project Ga0209536, IMG submission 187461) | Marine sediment microbial communities from White Oak River estuary, North Carolina - WOR-2-8_12 (SPAdes) (version 2) | ecosystem: Environmental > Aquatic > Marine > Intertidal zone >... | reverse complement strand
AGGGGATTTGCCGTCGTCCGATGGCCGGCCGGGAGGCCAGGCCAGGTGGCGGGGGGGGCTTCCGCTCGCGCTGGCCGTGGCGGTCTTGGGGGTGATGGTGGTCCTCGGCCTCCACGGGGACGGCTTCGTCAGCCGTTCCGTGCACGATGAGCAGCGCAGGGCCCAGACGGCTGGCAGCCGCTTCCATGTCCAGAGCGCCGCGGTTGGCGCGCAGATCATCGAGCTTGCGTTCTGCCGCGCGTAGGGATTCTTTGCGCTTTCTGAGCTGCGTGTCGACCGCTCGGAGAAGATCTTCGGCCGCGAAGGGTTTGGGGATGTAGTCATCCGCACCGAGGCTCATCCCTTCGCGGACTTCGGTTTGGTCCCCCCGGGCAGAGAGGAAGATGAACGGGATTCCGGACGTCGATACGTTTCGTTGCATTTCGTAGTACGTCTGGTACCCGTTCAGCTTGGGCATTTCAATGTCGCACAGGATGAGACTCGGCTGGTGGGAGTGGGCAAGCTCGATCCCGCTCTCGCCGTCCTCGGCCTCGAGAACGTCATAGCCGTTTTCTCTGAGAACGAGGGCGACGGCCTCGCGAAGGTCTGTTTGATCGTCTATGACAAGGATCTGCTCCATTGTCTTGGTCCGGGGGCTCCTGAGTCATGAAAGATTGCGTGGAACTTAGGGCAAAGTGAAGAAAGACACAATGTCGGCCGTCCCGCCCTTGACAGGGAGCACGATTGTCTGTCAGTGCCCAGTGGTAGTGGGTGGGAAAAAAGATCTGATGGGGGGGGTTGACATTAGACCTTCCTTTAAATATATTTAGGGCGACCGAAATTCATTTTAAGGCTAATTGAAGTATGTTGAGCGAGCAGGTAGAAAACTATCTGAAGGGCATTTATGAGCTGGAGGACCAGCGCGGGAAGGTCAGCACGTCTCTGCTTTCGGAGCGTCTGCGAGTGAGCTCGGCTTCGGTTACAGAAATGATCCAGCGGCTTGCCGAAGATCACATGGTCGACTATACGCCCTACAAAGGCGTTGCTCTGACAGAGGATGGACGCCGTCACGCGCTTCGCATAATCAGAAAACACAGACTGTGGGAGCTCTTCCTGGTCGAAGTGCTGAAGTTCAACTGGGACGAGATTCACGACGAGGCCGAGCGCCTGGAGCATATGATGTCGGACCGTCTCGAGGAGCGGATCGATGCGGTCCTTGGACATCCGCAACTTGACCCGCATGGGCACGTTATTCCGAGTCCCGACGGTTTAATCAGCACCGAGCAACATCCCTTGTTGTCGGATGTCGAGAGCGGCTGTGTCGTGACAGTGACCCGTGTCAGCGACTCGAATCCCGAAGTCCTCCAGTACCTGTCCAAGCTCGGTATCGGCATCTCGACGACTATTCATGTGCGCGAACGCATTTCTTTTGACGGATCGCTGCGCGTGCATGTCGGAGACCTGGAGCAGTTCATTAGTGAAAAACTCGCGCAGCATGTCTCCGTGACGATCGTTGCGCGGGAGGGTAAACAAGAGGTGGTGGATGGCTGATCCTATGCTTGCGCTTGCCCTTGGAGTGGCCGGCCTCGTCGTCGCCGCGCTGCTGGTCTGGCCTCGGAGAGGCATTCTCGCCAGGCTCCGACACATGCGGCGGCAGTCGCTGCGAATCCAGATCGAAGACGGATTGAAACATCTCTATGACTATGAGTATCGCGGCCTCGAGACAAGCCTAGAGAGTCTCTCGGGCGCATTGTCATTGGACCGCGATGATGCTGTGTCGCTCGTTGAGCGCCTTATGCATCTGAGGCTCGTCGTCAGTGATGCTTCTCGGCTGTCCCTCACGAGCGAGGGACGCTCGTACGCGCTGCGCGTCATTCGCGTCCATCGATTGTGGGAGCGTTATCTCTCCGAGGAAACGGCCGTTACCGAGACTGAGTGGCACGCCCAAGCCGAAGAAGTCGAGCATGCCCTGACTCCGCAACAGACCGAGGAGCTTGCCCAGAAGCTGGGCCACCCGGTCCTCGATCCTCACGGAGATCCGATCCCGACGGCGACGGGCGCGATCCCGCCGATGCGCGGATCTGCCCTGAGCCGCATGTCCAGGGGGACGCACGGGATCATTGTCCACATTGAAGACGAGCCGGCCGCCATCTATGACCAGCTGGTAGCTCAGGGACTTCATGTGGGGATGCACATTCGCATGCTTGAGCATGAGCCCGAGCGTGTCCTGATCGAATCAGAGGGGAACGAGATCGGCCTCGCGCCGTTGAGCGCGGCAAACATCACAATCGTTCCCATAGAGTCCAAGACGGCCAAAACGGAATCGTTCCAAACGCTTGCGTCGCTGAACCCAGGGCGCACAGCTGTCGTGCGTGGCCTGTCGCCAGCCTGTCGGGGGTTGCAGCGCCGAAGGCTTCTGGACCTCGGAGTGGTGCCAGGCACAGTCGTCCGAGCGGAAATGCGGAGCGCAACAGGTGATCCTACGGCGTACCGAATTCGTGGGGCGACGATCGCCTTGCGCCGGCAGCAGGCAGATTGGGTATATGTGGATGATGTTCAAAAGGCAAACTCATGAACAGCGACGCACGCACAGAATGCGAAACGTGTCCCGTCAATCCTCATGCCCGCTTGATCAAACGGGGATCGGAGACAGACAGTGCCGACTTTGTGGTCGCCTTGGCAGGCAACCCGAACGTCGGCAAGAGCACCGTCTTCAATGCTCTGACCGGCCTGCGCCAGCACACCGGCAACTGGCCGGGGAAGACGGTGGCGCGCGCCGAGGGGGCCTATTCCTATGACGACAGACACTACCGGATTGTGGATTTGCCGGGCACGTACTCCCTGCTCTCAACCAGCACCGATGAGGAGATTGCCCGCGACTTCATCCTGTTCGAACAACCGGACGTGACCGTTGTCGTGACCGACGCGACCATGCTTGAACGGAATCTCAACCTCGCCCTGCAGGTTCTGGGGATCACCGAGAAGGTGGTCGTCTGCGTCAATCTCATTGACGAGGCGGAACGCCATGGTATCAGCGTTGATGTCCGATCAATGGCCAAGGATCTCGGGGTCCCGGTGGTGGCGACAGCCGCCCGCTCGAGCAGAGGAATGGCCGAGCTTCTGCAGAGCATTGCTGAGGTGGCATCTGGCCACTTCGTCTGCCGTCCGCGTCGGGTATGGACAGAATCAAAGAAACTGAAAGCCTCGATCGACAAGCTTGAATCGATGCTCCGGCAGGAATATCCCGGTCTGCCAAACGCCCGGTGGGTCGCTCTGAGGTTGCTGGAAGGAGACCGGCGGATTACCGAGGCTGTCCGCTCAGGAGCGCTGTCTGGCTTACAGCGTGTGGCCCCGGATGCGGGACAACGCATCAAGAAAGTGCAGCTATGAATTCAGGACGACCGCGCGAACAGATCATCAACACGGCCAACGCCCTCCGATATGAGATGGGAGGCCAGCTGCATGATACCACTGTGGAGGCGCTGTATGCCGAGGCAGGAGCCATCGCGGAACGCTCTGTGCGCGTGGACGGGAGAGCGCGACGCCCCAGCTTCCAGCGAAGGCTCGACGAGCTCTTGACCAGCCGGTGGACAGGCTTCCCGATGATGGTTCTTCTGTTGGCCGTCGTATTCTGGCTGACCATTACAGGTGCAAACGTTCCTTCCCAAATGATTTCCTCCCTCCTGCTCGAACGGCTCCATCCGCTTTTGAAAGAGGGGGGGGCGGCGCTCGGATTCCCGTGGTGGTTGAGCGGACTGCTGTTTGACGGGATGTATCTGTCGATGGCGTGGGTGGTAAGCGTGATGCTACCCCCGATGGCGATCTTCTTCCCGCTGTTCACGCTTCTGGAGGATTTTGGATATCTCCCCCGCGTGGCATTCAACCTCGACGGGCTGTTCCGGCGCGCAGGTGCCCACGGCAAGCAGGCGCTCACCATGGCCATGGGCTACGGGTGCAATGCAGCAGGAGTCGTAGCGACGCGGGTGATCGATAGCCCCCGCGAGCGCTTGATTGCCGTGATTACCAATAATTTTTCTATCTGCAATGGTCGCTGGCCAACGCAGATTCTGATCGCGACGATCTTCTTCGGAGCGCTTGCCCCGGCTCACATTGCCGGACTCGTTTCCTCCGTGGCGGTCGTCACCGTGGTCCTCATCGGGGTCTTCTTCGTCTTTGCAGTTTCGTGGGGACTCTCGCGCACGATTCTGCGAGGAGAACCATCGGCGTTCAGTCTCGAGCTTCCGCCGTACCGGCCGCCGCAGATCTGGAAGACCCTGTACACATCGGTGATCGATCGGACGCTGATCGTTCTATGGCGGGCCGTGGTCTGGGCGCTGCCCGCTGGCGCCGTCATCTGGCTCATTTCGAACATCAGCATCGGGGGCGAGAGCGTGGCCCAGATGTTCATCACCTCGCTGGATCCGATCGGATTGCTCATCGGCCTGAACGGGGTCATCCTCCTTGCCTACATTGTGGCGATCCCAGCAAATGAAATCGTCATCCCCACGGTGTTGATGTTGACGGCTCTTACCGTGGGTTTGGGTGATGTGGGAAGCGGTGCTGGGGTGATGTTCGAACTTGACAGTACCCAGGCCACAGCCGCAGTGTTGCATGCGGGTGGATGGACGTTGCTGACGGGCTTGAATTTGATGCTCTTCAGCCTGCTGCATAACCCCTGCTCCACGACGCTCTATACAATCTATAAGGAGACCGGGAGCGTGAAGTGGACCGCCGTCTCGGCGCTCTTGCCCCTGGCAATCGGGCTTGTGGTCTGCTTCTTCGTAGCCCAGATCTGGAGGCTCGTGGCGTAAGGGGAAATGGTCGTTGAAGTGAGTGTCCACGGGGGGAGGACACTCACGCAAACGGAAGCGCCCCCGGGGATAACCCGGGGGCGCCGTCTTTGTCTTGCGCGCAGGGCCGCGTCAGCTACTTCAGAAGGACCATTTTCATCGTGAACGCCTGTTCGCCGGCCTCGAGACGGTATATGTAGATCCCCGAGGAAACCCGCGCCCCCGCATCGTCGCGGGCATCCCAGGTGACGGTGTACGTGCCGGGTGACTTCTGGTCGTTCACGAGAGTGCGGACCTGACGGCCGAGGAGGTCGTACACTGCTAGGCGGACAGCAGACTCCCCGGGCACATCGAAGGCGATTCTGGTGTCGGGATTAAAGGGGTTCGGATAGTTCTGATAGAGCGCATACGTGGTCGGGAGTTCGGCGACCAGGCTCTCTTCAACAGGGGTCACAGCGTCGACGGCGACCTGCAGCTGATCGACAAGAATGGATCCTGATTCCGCACTCGAGCCGTTCACATACGACAGCTGATAGCTGTCGAAGCGCATCTGGCCCTCGAGAATGCCATTGCCGATCCAGCTCCCTACAGGGTCGTTTTCGAGATCCCATTCCACGAGCCGCCATCCCACCCAGTCGATGGGTATCCATTCGCTCACTTCATGGTTGGTCCCAGTCCCGCCCGGAAACACATCCACACTGTCGTCAACGGCAAAACGGAAAAGCGTTCCGCTCCCGTCTCCGAGGACGTATGTCTGGAGGCGCGTCAGCGTCTTCTTCCACAGGACGGAGCGGGGAGTTCCGGCGCTCAGGTATTCACGGATGAGCCAACTGGCCGCTCCCGTGTTCCACACGTAACTGAGATTGGCAGATCCGGTGTTGGACGCCACCACGGGGACTGCGGTCGCATCCTGCAAAAAACTGGCAGAAATGATACCGGTTGTGGACCCGCTCGAAGCCGGCTGGAACCAGTTCGCGAGATCTCCGTTGAAGTCGTCGACGGTCGTGGTCACGTACTGCTCCGGGCCGACGCTGAATTCCCACACAATGGGAGTCGTGGCGGGGATTGCATTCCCCGCGAGATCCTTCACGCCGCTCACGCGTGCGCGGTAGGTTCGGTCGGGGGTGAGGCCCCCCGTGACATACAGATTAATCCCCCCCTTGCCGTTTCTCTCCCAGTACTGGACTGTCCTCGCAAGAGTCAGCCCCCCCTTGATTTGAATAACGACGTTCGTCGTGTTCACCGAAGTGGGGTCGAGCGGTTCGTCGAAGGTCAGACAGACGACATGATTGGGTGCATGGACCGTGTCATTTGGGAGAGGATAGGTGGTCAGCAAGACGGGGACCCACGCGTCGACCGGTTTGGTCTTGAACGTCAGGACGTAGGGGTCTCCTGAGGTTCCGTCCCCGTTTCCGTCGAGCGGCAGGCCACTTTCAGAATGGGCAGTGGTATCCACGTGAACCGTGAACACCTGATCGAACGGGAGTACGACAGAATCCGGGTCGAACGTCATCACTGTGTTGTTGGCGGACCAGAAGAACGATCCGTTAACGAATGGTGTAATGCTGAAGGCTTGGCGCACTGAGGATGTGTCCATAACCTTCGAAAACGTCAAAATGATCGGCGAGGACGCGTCGAATGAGGTGTCATTCTTGACAGGGATCGATGACACCACCGTGGGCAGGGAGGTGGATTCGAGTGTCCAGTCCAGGAACAGTGTCTGGCCGATGCCGACGGCGACATCCACCGTGTCTGCGAAATATCCCGGAGTCTCAAAGATCACAGTATACGTACCCGGGTTTAGACTATCGAACATGTAGAACCCGTTGTTGAACCGATCCCCTGTCGTGACGCGCCCGCCCGGTAAGAGCCGGACCTGGCTGTAATTGACGAGCACGCCGGTCCCGCGCTCCGACTGAATTCCCGCGATTGTCCCCAAGGTGTCGGCGGGGACGCCGAAATACTGCATGAACCCGTTTCGGAGGCCGTATGCCTCCATCTTGCGGCAGTCGTTGTTCATCAGGCGGCGAGTCTCAGGATACCAGTCGTGAAAGGACCCTTCGGAAAGTTGGCCGGGCATGACCAGGCCGCTCAGGACGCCCAAGTTGAAGCCACCGTTCGTCCCCCCGTAAAACGTATAGTCCTTGTACACCCCGGGGGCGATGTTCCCCGAGCTGGCGCCAGTGCGGATCTTCGCTCGTATATGGTTGTAGATGCCATTGGACATGGGAACCGTTTCGGGAAAAGCTGGCTGGCGAGTGGCGATGTCCTCTTTGATCAGCACAAGCGTATAGTTGACGCCGGGATTCGTACCCCCAGCGGCGTTGCTGTGGATCGAATGGAACCAGTCGGCGTTGACCGAGTTGGCGAATTGCCATCGGGCCGTCAGTGATGGGTCGTCTAGGACAGGATCACTGTTCCCGGTGCGCGTCAGGTAGACGGTTGCCCCCTGCTGTTCGAGGAGGGGCTTCAGATGAAGCGCCTTCCGAAAGTTGCTCTCAGACTCCCAAAAATCGGTCCCGGGGTCAGGGATTACGTGCCGGTCGTCCGACTCAAATCCCCCATGGCCAGGATCAATGACAATCACAAGGCCTGAGAGATCCTGGCTGGAGGCGGTGGTCACCATGAGGACCGAAATCAGAATGCCGACAGAAAGGAGAAATCGCTTCATGGAGTCACCTCCCGGTAGGAGAGCACATAGATCGATCCTTCAAGGGAAGACGTCACGATCTTGTCCTCGGTGGGTGAGCACGCCGGGAATAGCTCGGTGACATCGTCTGTACGCGTCAGCTGGGTCGTCGTCGACCCGTCGGGTGAGACGCAGAAGAGATCGGAGGACAGAATCCGGTGCCCGTCATCCCGGTCCTCCATATAGATGATGTATTTGCCGTCCCGGGTCCAGACCGGAGCGTTCTTCTTGCCCAGACGTGCCGTGATCTCACCGTCCACCGTCATGACGATCGTCCCGCGTCCCATCTCATAGGCCACGATTGAACTCCCGCCAGGCGAGAGTGAAGGCCATATGTAGCGCCCGTCCCCAAAGGGATCTAGGAGCTCTTTGTTTCCGTTTCTGCTGATGGCGATCTTTGTACTTTCGATCCCGAGAAGCGTTGTACCAGGGACATTCTGCTTTGAAAGGCCTTGAGTCGTCGAGCCGTCGGAGTAGATCAGCGATTCGGCCCCAAATGAGGGTAGCGGCAAGGATGGCCCAGACGCAACGGTTATGGATTGACCTGTGCGCAAATCCGTCACAACGAGTTCTTGTGAGCGGCGGCGTGTCTGGCTGTCCATGGTGGAACGGCGATAGGCGATTTGGTCCCCGTTCGGGGAGACTGAAAACCCATACCCTGACTTTGGATCGGCCGTGATCTGTCGGATTTGCCCATTTTCGATTGAATAGCTCCAGATACCGTCATACGCGGCCGTGGTATAGTAGATGGTTCTCCCGTCCGGGGAGAACTGAGGGTGATCCCACTGTTGTCCGCTCCCGAGGTCGAGACGTTCGGTGCGGGTGATTTCAATCTGTGCCACCGCGACAGAGCCGAGCATCGCCAGCAGTGCGGACAGTGTGAGAATGGGTCGGTTCATCATCGGCATCCTTCTGTGCAATTCGGGGTGGTTTCATGACGCAACAAGAAAGCCTTCAACGCTGATCCCGCGGCAGGGAAGACGATACAGGGGGGTCTTATCAAAACGTAAAAAGGAATTGGACAGAATGCAAGACGGACGGCCCCCGGGGGGGCTGTCCGCAAGAGCCACCACACGCGTTCGTCTGCAGGGCCACTGCCGCTATTTCAGAAGTACCATTTTTCGTGTTTCGATCGTATCCCCCGCCTGGAGCCGGTAGAAGTAGATACCGCTGCCAAGGCCCGTCGCGTCAAAGGCCACAGTGTAGCGGCCTGCGGGTTGCTGACCGTCCGCGAGGACTTGGACTTCCCTCCCGAGGTTATCATAGACGATTAACCTCACATGGGAAGAGTGGGGCAGCTCGTACGCGATGGTAGTCATGGGATTGAACGGGTTCGGGTAGTTCTGATGCAGGGACAAGGACATAGGAAGTGTGCCAGAGCGAGGCTCGGGAGCACCCGTGGTCGCGTCGATCATCGCGAGCTTCATCGCGTCGGCACGCAGTACGACAGCGGCCGGGGGAGTGTAGAGCCCAGGGTTGATGACGGTAATATCAACCTCAGTGGAGGCAGGCAGGTCATAGCGTCCGATAAGACACCAGGCGCCGCTTCCAGCATTCTGGTCAAGCAGGACAGAGTCGATCGGGGCTCCGTTCACGCGGACGACATACAATGCCACATCTGCCGAGTTGACGGTTTTGGGGACGATTTCCGAGATTTCATAGAGCCCTGCCTTTGGAAGCGTGGTGTGAAACCGCGCCTGGTTCGCCGATCCTTCGCTGAGCCATGCGTAGCGGCTTGACGGTCCGTACGCCTGCGCGACGCTGGTGTGCCAGCTGCCCGTCTCTTCGTAGACAAGGGGATTTTCGTTGTCCAGCACCACGAAGTAGTTCTGCACATCCGCGCTGACGGGCACCTTCAGGATAGGGTGCACAGGGTCATTGCTTGCGAGCGTGAGCGTATCCAAAAAGGGCCCGGGGGTGTCGAAATAGAACCAGAGCCCAATGTCCCGCGTGCTCATCGCTGGTACCACGAACGGGAAGGCGGCGGTTGTTCCACCGGATGGAGATGGAATCGAGAGCGAGGAGATTGTCAGATCTTCGATTCCGCTATTTGTGACGCGCAGAGAAAAATCGAGCGTGTCCTCGATGCTGATGGATCCCAAGGCCATCACGGGAGGTTCGACGGAGAGCTCCTTTGATCGCACGAGCGGGGAAAGCTTCAGAACGTCGGCGCTGGCCTGCTTTGCTGTTCCAGGAGTCCCGTAGGCCCGCATCTCAATAGCTTCGATCGCTGTTCCCGTGAGCTGCAGAGTACCGACATAGATCCACCGGTTCGGGAGAAGAGCCCCCCCCATCACGTACCGCTGCACGATCATCCCATTCTGCCACACCATGAAGACAACGCTGTCGACAGGAGTGCCGTGGTTCGGGACCTGAGCCAGCATGTTCCACGACCCGGTGGTCCCGAGATCCGGAACCCATCGGACGACGGCCGAATCTCCAGGTGCGACAGTGGCGACGCGCGAGTCGGTCCCCCAGGCGGCGGCAGTCGAAGTGGACCATGCTCCGGAGACCTCGCTATAGCCGGCATCCAGGTTGTCAATGTACAGGTCATCAGGAAGATATCGGATGATCTCAAGCGTCTGGTTGCCGACCGTGTCGCACAGGGCGACGCCAACCTTGGCAGCTGTGCTCCGAGAAACGGGCATCGTGGTCGTCCATTCGTTGGTTCCCGTCGGGGTACACGGGATGACCGAATACCGCTCGTACAGATCCTTGAAAGCGACATACGGTTGATTCTGGAAGATTTGTTCCGTGGACGTGATGGTGAACGTGAGGTCGTCTCCGGCAAGGTGCTCCTGGATCGTCACCACAGGCGCAGTCGTGTCGTCAGACCGCTGCCATTTTTGCATCGCTTCGATGGCGCTGGCATACACAAAATCCACCCCTGGATAATAGGTTGCGATGTGGTGTGCAATATCGTTGATCTTTTCCAGGTTCGTGAGAAAATCGGTCTCGGGAAGGTGCCCCCAGAGGCACGCCACTTGATCGATACCCTGGTCCGCTTGCGAGAAAAGCGTGTTCATGAGAGTCGAGTCGACATTTCCGATGTGCTTGGAACGGAGATTCCATCCCTTGCCCGGCCCGGGAACCCGATAGTCGCTCGGAGATGGATGCCACGGTATCCACGTGCTGGGGGACATCGACCAGTCGAACTCGTTGTCGATTGGCTCGGTGGGGTCTGTGCGTTTTGCCGGCCAGTCGTTGTGCATGCTGTAAGGAAGGATTTCGTCCAGGTAGTGCTGCCAGTTGTCATCCATCGCATGCCACCCGCTGCGGAAGGACACGGGGAAGACTTCATGCTCCAGAAGGAATTGCGCGAGGGTGACGTCAAAATCAGCGCGCGATTCGTTGAAATCCGCCGCCTGGTTCCACCAGAAAACGCCGTCCCCGTCATAGTCTGTCCAGACAAATGTGTGGTAGTGCAACGTGAGTTCGTCTCCGAAGGTCTGGATCGCGTCCCCCTGGTACTTCTTCATCAGATACATCGTCATCGTATTGGGCAACGGAACGTTCGTGTTTGTGGCGTGGCGAAAGATGTTTCCTGCCATCATCCACCAGGTGAGCTTCATTGGTGTGCCGTAAGAATCCGTCAGCTGATTCCTCCAGGTCGCGTCCATGACGGCGTTCGCATTCCTGGAGGGGTCGGTGTACAAGCTGAGAGTATAGGTGCAGTTGTACCGGGCGACGTCCATGCCTTCCCAGATAGCCGTGTCGGAACCCAGCACGAGGTAGACTTTCCCTTTGGTCTGGCCCACGGTCGTGAGGAGGACCAGGACGAGCAGCGCAAGGAGAGAAAAGAATCGACTGTAATTGGTCATCATCGTTCGGGCCGTTGATATGAAAGATATGAGGGGGAAGGACGTGACAGTAGCCGCAAATCAAATGCATCCGGGGAACGATCGGGGTATAACCAACCTACGGAGGGAAAGGGGAAGAATCAAGGTGACGCAAGCGATGCCAACCCTTTCGCAATCGCCGGAATCTTCCTATCGGATCATCATCATCCTGCGACTCGCTATGTGAGAGCCCTCGGTGAGCACGTAAATGTAGGTGCCCGAGGCATGCCTCGTAGCGTCAAAGACCGCCGTATGCGGGCCGGCGGACTGATATTCGTCGACGAGGCGGGCGACTTGCCTTCCGAGGAGGTCGTAGACGATCAAGCGGACACTTCCTGGCTCGGGTAGCGAATAGTCGATCGTTGTCGCAGGGTTGAAGGGATTAGGATAGTTCTGGGCCAGGAAGAACTCCTGGGGAACCGTCGCGGAGTCGTCGGAGCGTATGAGCAAATCAGCCGTGGCCCTGATCGCAGGCAGTTGCATGTACAGCGCGTCTCCGGGACATGCCGTCGCGCTCACGTCACGATGGCCCGAGATCCTGTAGAGATTCACAGTGTGACCCGCCTGATCGCTGACCATGTCGGCTCGCGACAGAGGGTCCAGGTGTTTCTGCTCAAAGCGCCACGCAAGAACGTGTGTCAGGCTTTGAAGGGCCGCCGCACTCGGGGGCGTGTCTACACTGAATGTCCCGAGCAACGAAACCCCCACGCTCTGAGTGTTGGCATAGGTTGCGTGGGAACCCCGGACGTCGAGGAGGTCGACATACGGGTTGTACCGGCCCTGATACACCACGCCGTTGTGATCGATCAGAAAGTTGTAGGCGATGTCCGACCACCCTTGCCCGAATACGTGGTAATACCAAATGCTGCGGATGTCTTGGGCGGGGTCGGGGGGATTATTCGCTCCGGCCGTGTGGTGGACGATCGCATGGGTGATGCTGATGTACTCAGGCGTGTAGTTCGTGGGACTCAGATAGGCGATGGGTAGATCTCCCCACCATCCGCTGCGAGGTACGATCGTTGGATGCAAATCAAGCGTTGAACGGTTGCGCAACGGTTCTTCGGGAAAAGCCTCGACGCGGCTGTTTCGGGCGTCCACGAGCATCACGCTGATGCTCGAGCCCGAAGGCATGAGATCGTTGGGGATCTGGATCTCGAACTCCGTATGGGCCGTTCCATCCGGAGTGGTCGCAAGACTACTCCAATAAAGACCGGATGGGGTCTCCGTTGGTGCTGCCTCTGTCGTCAATACCTGCCAGTCCGACCACAGGCCACCGGGAGGACGGCTTCGCATGTGCAGATGCGCCTGAGTCCCATCAGCATTTGACGACCAGGCGACAGCCAGAGCAGTGAAGGGAACAGGGGTGGATTCTTCGTGCAATTGCGTCTGGTGTTGTCCGTTGGCCGCTGTTATGGTGTATCCGAGACTGGCTGACGGAAGGCCGCGTTGAGCGGTGTGAATGGTCACCGACGAAGAATGAAGGGAAGCACGATCCTGCGCTGCGAGGTGGGAAAGGAATGCTGAAGCGAGAAAGATCACCACCGTTATTATGATTCGCATCGCCCGCGGGCTCCTATTCGGTCTGGAGCGGTATGCGAATCTGGTCAACAATGTCACCAGAAGCATCATCGATCGTATACAGCTCGAGATACACGGTCTCCCCCGGCGGGAAGGCGTCCCCGAGACTGAGGGTGTTGCCAAACCCAATCCAATGGGGAGATGATTCCACCTGGATACTCTTTCTCTCGAGCACCACTTCGCGGGAATCAAGGACCCTGAAGAACAGCCGCTTGACCGTCCCGTGGACAATTCCGGAAAACCGAACAATCCGCTTCGCGACTGCTTGGGGCTTGGGAGAGAACATCTTGATGGTTCTGGACTGATCGTAGACGGGTTCGAGTATATCGATACCCTGAAGCGTGGAGATGACCGGCGGTGCATCGTTCCCGTCACCGAAGAAGGTCGCCGTGAGGCTGTCCTCATCGATGCGGAGGAGATCATATGGATGGCTGTACGCTTGAGTGACGTTGTCGATGAGGCTGGGCCGAGTGAAATTGACAAAGACCGTTATTCCGTCGGCTTCAGTTCTGTGAATTCTCGTGACACTGCAAGTATAGCCACCGGTTGGCCTTCGCCCACTACCAACGTACACGTACGTCTTGCCGGATTCATGGAGCACTGATCCGAAGGCAGTGAGGTCAAGCGCCTGGCAGTCCTGACGCCATTGCGCCACCCGACTCGGCAGGGAGGATGGCCGTTGGAAAACTACATCGGCATTTCGTTTCTTATCCTCAGACATCCAGCGGAGTGCAGAGATCACCGTGTCGACGGCTTGCCCGGGTCCGACAAATTCAAAAAATAGGGTGTCGAGCAGAACAGTCGTGTAGACGATACCGCCGCGTCCGACCGGGGAGGTTCGTCCTGTGTGCATGCCGACCGGAACCTTTCTCTCGGAACCTGCGGGGCGCTCAACCAAAGGCTCAAAATACTCCCACGGCTCTTCAGTTACGCGGAGCATCACGTGCGAATCAGTCGAGAGGTGCCTGATGTCGACGGTGACCATCAGCTGTTGATGCTGGGCACTGGGAGATGTGCTCAGGGTCCAGCCTTCCGGGAGGCTGAGGGCGAATCCGAAATAGGGGTTGGCGTAGGTTCGTCGGAGCGTCTGTGGAGAGGCGGTTCGATCGTCGCTTCTTCTGCCAAGCTCATTCAACACAACAAAGAGCCCAAGGATGATCGCAAGGGCGACGAGAAGAGGGGTCTGTGACTTCTTCATAAGAGGTGGTCGCACACAAGGCGACCCCCGCATCGTTATTTCAACAGGATCATCTTTTTGGTTTCTGAAGACTGCTGGGTGCGGAGTGTGTAGAAATAGGTACCTGAAGGCACCGAAGATCCGTCAAATGACACCATGTGTGTCCCGGATGGCAAGCTCTCGTTCACCAGCACGGCGACTTCCCGTCCCAGCATGTCGTAGACGATAAGCGTTGTCGGTCCCGATTCCGGGATGGCGAACAGGATTGATGTGCGCGGGTTGAACGGGTTGGGGTAGTTCTGCGCCAAGTGAAACGTGGGGGGCTTCTCGTCGATTTGCTCGACGGGGTTTGCGTTTTCGAACATGACCACCATACGCTCGAGGAGTCCCTGGCGTTGAGCAAGAGAGCCGATCGTTTCGACAGCGAAGCCTATGTAGATCAGTCGTCCGTCAGTGGTTCCTCCTCCGAATGTACCGGCATATTGCACCGCAGCGATTTGGCTCGCAGAGTAGTCCAAGGCCCGTGCCGAACCTCCGGTGGGAGCGATATAATCGGGCCAATCTTCCGGATACACCTGGCCAAACTGACCGCTGAGCCCATCGAAGATTCCGGGGGATCCCGAATAGCTCAACCCGGTGGCCTTGTCGCCTTGATATGTTGCCCTGAGATATTCAGCGTACCACGCCTGGTTTTCGTTCGCCGATCCCGATCGCCCAATGTCATATCCGATTTCCGACCCCGTGATGAAAAGCCGCCCGCCGGAGTCCAGGTACGAGCCGAGAATTCCCTGTTCGGCCGGATTGAGGGACCGGTCAGCGGAGGAATTGTCTCCCACGAACCACACCACACCATGATAGTCTGAGAGGTTGATCGCTCCGGCTGTAACTGCGTCGTTGTCCGCAGAATCGAAATGCCGGTCGAGCTCTGCGAGGGGCTCCCCGTAGGAGGCGTTGAAGGAATGATAGGGGAGGGTGTAGCTTCCCGTAATGCGGCTGAACCCGTCCACGATGAGATAGCGAGTACCGACGCCGGTCCGGACGCCATAGGTGTCGCTCGGATCACTCATCGATTGTCCTTTGGTGTCCACAGCGACGAGCCTGAAGTAGTATGTCGTGTTCAGCGAGAGACCGGTGACGAGGGCAGAGCGGGTTGACGGCCCGAGAGTGGCCTCGTCGAATAACAATGACGCGGGAGGGGACGAGGGATCGATGCCGATGTACAACCGAAATCCACCAAGCGAGGGCTGAAAAGCGGTGGACCACCGGAGGATGGCTTTGCCCACGGCATCCGAAGTGTCCTTCACGAGGCTCAAGACCGGCTGCCGCGGAGGGATCACGACGGTCGAGTCGCCGAAATACTGAGCCACGACATCCCAGATGTCGTGGTTTGCCCCGTCCATCCCGAGCGCCCACATGCCGACGCCGGCGAGGTTGCGGTTGAGCACAAACTGATACTTGTAGGACATGCTTTCGGGATCATCATACCACCCCTGATACCACTGAGCGCCGACCTGATATCGAAACCACGGATTCAACGAGAGATTGTCCCACAGCCGACCATAAGAGGCAATGTAGCCGAGGGCGTCCGGGTAGTAGAACGGATCTCCAGTCGCGGTCGTCGCCGCTTTGAGATCACCTGAGACCGTCGGCCATCGCCGGCCGTAGTGGGGAACTCCGAGAACAACCTTGGTGGGTGGAATTCTCGCCAGGACGAAGTCCATAAACGTCGTGATATTGAGACTTCCCCAGAACGAGGTGTTGGGGAGAAGACCGACAGCACGGGCGGTCGAACTCCCGCTCCAACCGTATCCATAGCCTTGAAAGAAGAACAAGTCAATCCAGGGTTCGATCGCCGCAATATCCCAGTCGCCCGCCCGGGTATCATAATCAGTCGGCGCACAGGAGACCTGGGAACCCGGGATGTTGACGTGGAAGGAATCGGCCAGTTCTTTCATGAAAAGCGTCACGCCGTCGCGGCTCGCGGCGTTGAGTCCCTCGAAGTTGATATTGATGCCGTCCCCGCCCCCGGCCTGAACCAGAGCGAGCGTCTGCTGGATAAACGTATTGCGGTAGCTTGGATTGGACACGAAGGTCTCGATCGATGCTGGATCGAAATTCGTGATACAGAGAACCACCCGCACACCGTTTTGATGGGCGGCGTTGATCATGCTGATTACCGACGCATTGGCGCTGGGGTCTCCGGGGTAGCGCGGCCATCCGTTGGTGGTTCCAATCGTCCCGTCTGCATTGGACTGCGCGCTGAAATACGCGATCGTACTGATCAGCTGATAGTCGAGCAAATTCCATCGATCCCGGAAAATCAGCACAGCATCAGGATTTCGTCAGGATGCGTTCGGGACCGCAAGGCATAGTGCTTCCTGGGACGGTCCCTCAGGATACAGCCATGATTGTTTCGAGAATTCCCCTGGCGCTGATCTTGCTGGTCTGCTGCCCTGCCGTCGTCGCCAACGCACAGCCATCAGAACGCTTCGAGTCAGGCTGGTACCTCGGTGGCGGACTGAGCTACAACGACATCTATATTTACGACGACGTTTGCTACGGATGCTACGGGATGGCCGAATACGGCAAGAGCGACACGAGTGGCACATTGACCGTGGGATTGCGCAGCACCCGCTTCCTTGCGATCGAGGGCTCGTATGTCAGCGAGAGTTCGCTGCGTTGGGACCGCAATGTCCTGATGTTCGACGACTTCTTCAACCCTTACACGGTCGACGCGGACATCGAACTCGCGTCCTACCAGTT
>Ga0209536_100007265_pt1 | contig 16815 bp, 9 predicted proteins | sample DeeMarSeWOR28_12_FD_187461 | JGI IMG/M metagenome (GOLD analysis project Ga0209536, IMG submission 187461) | Marine sediment microbial communities from White Oak River estuary, North Carolina - WOR-2-8_12 (SPAdes) (version 2) | ecosystem: Environmental > Aquatic > Marine > Intertidal zone >... | reverse complement strand
TTCCTGAGTAAGAATCAATTGAGCTATGCGGAGTATGATCGCTGGGCAGAACCATTGGATGAAAATTTTCTCAGAGTATTGTCCGAGAATTTGTCGGAATTACTGCAAACCGATAAAGTATTTGCTTACCCCTTTATCGGTGCTCCCCAGTTCGACTATCAGCTGATTCTGGATGTCCGCGAATTCTTGATGAATGAAAAGGATGAGGTAACCTTATCTGTTCAATGGCAAATTTTGAAAACTGATGAACAAGAGTTATTATCAACTCAGCGCGTCAGCTATATGCAAAAAGTAAATCCAGAGAGTTATTCATCCATTGTGGAAGGAATGAGTCAGACAATCGAAAATTTTAGCCGCGAGATTGCGGAAAAATTTTCAAAATTTAAATAACTGGTTTTATTTGTTCTAAAATATATTGTAGCTTTTCCCTCTTTATGATTCTCGATATTGAAAACTAAATCAAAGGGTGCGCTTATCTTGAAGAGAATATGTGGGATATTAGTGATTCTTGGTGGAATATATTTAATAGCTACTTCATAGAAAGGAGATTTTATGGAGATAAGGATTTTGGGCCCGGGATGTCCGCGGTGTGAAGAGGCCAGAAAGAGAACGATCGATGTGCTGGCTGAATTGGACATCGCGGCCGATGTTCAGAAAATTACAGACATGAAAGAGATAATGGAATACAAAATTATGGCGACACCAGGTTTGGTAATAAACGGCAAAGTGGTCTGTTCGGGGAGGATACCGAGCAAGGGCGAGATCAAGAAATGGATAGAAGCCGAGAAGTGATGGCAGCTTCTAATGGTTCGTTATGAAGGACTACCAACCACGAGACTAGCGTAGTAGTATCAGCTTTGCTCTTTGTGTGTTGCCTTCTTCTGCCAGCTCCACAAAGTATATACCACCGGGCGATTTCCTGCCGGTATTATCCGTACCATCCCATGTGACCGATAACGTGTGACTGATATCTGATGAAGGGATAGCAACATTCTTCACCACACGGCCGGTTACGTCACGGATTCGCAGTTCTATGGGCGCGACAGATTCAACGACCAGAGATATCGTGAAATGGTTTTTACCAATGGTTGGGCGCACGCTGAAGCGTTGGTTCCGCGCTTCATCCTCCTCGAATTCAGCGATACCGGTACCGTAGGGGATTGCCAGTGCCGCCAGCGCAGCGATCTCCGCTTTTGTCGTCTCAACGCACAGAGGATGATCATTGTAGCCTGCGCCGATGGTGTCACCCGGTGTATGGTAGTGGGGATTCACGACCCAGAAGTCTTCTATATTACACAGAGCAAGATAACCTTGATCCCAAAAAGGTGCATGGTCTGAATAGACCATTGAAGTGGTCAATCTTTTTTCAGTGAGAAGCGTAGTATAAGTATCGGCCACGGCGATGAAGAAATCAGCAAAAGGTCCGCATGGAGGATCTGACGTTTTCGCGAATACATCAATGGTTTCAGGCTGGATATCAGAATAAGCGATCATATCGCCATTGAATACACCGAGGATACTGTCACCCTGGCTGCGGGCAAGCTGAGCATAGTATTCGCTTCCAAGGAGCCCTTGTTCTTCGCCGGAAAAAGCAATGTAGCGGATCGAATATTCGAACTCGTAGCCGCTCATCACGCGTGCGGCTTCGATGACCGCCGCAGTGCCGCTTGCGTTATCATCGGCGCCCGGTGCAATGTCTGGCTGGGCATACGAAGTAGCATCGAAATGACCGCAGATCACAGTGTAGATCGAATCCGGGTATACCTCACCACGTTTTATCCCGATCACATTCGGTGCAAATCCTGATTCATGATATTGGAGGAAGACCGAATCACATCCATAAGCAAGGAATTTGTCGTAGATGTGGTCGGCCGCAGCAAAACAGGAGTCGTGTGTTGAGTATCTGGTTACGTAATCCTGAAATCTCTGCACGGTGCTCAGGATGGTATCAGAGTCTACCAGGTCGACCATTTCCTGGATCATGTAGTTGTAAAGAACGTCGGGGAATTGACCCCCCTGGTCATCGCGCGGTTCGCTTGCACTATGTAGCACCATGGGTGTATGTGCCAATCTCCTGATCATGACCTTTTGCCCGGACAGAAATTCCAGCATGCCCGGGTGTAACCTGATCAGGTAATCATCACCATCCTGCATCAGGATGTCGCCGAAGATGCTCAGGTCAAGGGTGCGGTCCATGGGCAGTACCAGGTAATGATCGCCTTCTTGTGGTTCGCTAGCCAGGATCTGATAGTCGAATGGCTGGATCTTCTCAAATTCAGAATCATTGAGCAAGATAATAGCACTGTGTTCAAGTTCGGCGAGGACTCTTAAATCTTGTTCTGAAAGCGGAGTCAACCTTTCCTCATCAAGGCCGACCCGAACAAGATACTGGTCAGCAAGCGCAAAGACCAGCGTGACCAGCAGCAAAGACATTATTCTTCCTATCATATTTCACCTCATTATTATATAAGACAATGTTTTGGCACAAAAAGTTACTCTCTCAGTTTGATTGCCCTGATTTCCTGGGCCAATTCCTTGGGCACTGAAAAACCCACGATCGCGCACCGGTCAAATTTCTTGGCGTCAATGACCTTCATGACCTTCACCTCGCAGCGCTCTTTGCCCTCGCGGTCCAAGCCTTTTGCCGTGTCGCCTTTTTTTGGCCGGGGCAGGAATTCATAGGGAATATAAACAATCGCATGGTCTTGGGGCGTCTCGTCGACGACGAATATAGCCAGGCCCGGACATCTTGGTATGCAGACCAAACAGCCCGTGCATTTCTCGTAGTCGACCTCGGGCAACTCGATGATCGACCCGGGCATTGAAATGGCATCATTCGGACAGGCATCAACGCAAGGATCGCACGGTATCTTTTCCGGGCACTCGATCACGACATAGGCGCCCTTTTTTCTGCGATCGTCAGAAACCTGTGTATTCATATTTTATGTATATAATACACAGATTGCACTTTTCGTCAACACAAACGATGAATTGGCGACTCTACTGGTGACAGGCATAACATTTTGCACATTTTGTGATCTATTTGTACATTCCAGCGGACTACTGCGAAGTAGAAAATGTTAAGATGTTATGCCTGTCACCCACTTACCCCGCCGTATGATGTATTCGATGCTCGCCGCGTGTACTGAACGATACAAACAAGGAGGAGGAAATTGCTTGACAAGGTAAAGGGCCAGGTGTAATCTTAAGGAGGAAAGATGAAAAGTGTGTTTATGTTAAGTCTGTTGATGATCAGTGTATTGGGTGCGGATTGGCAGCGCTTTGTCGGCTTTTCGGATGCACCCATCGCGCCGGACAAGAAGGTAATGAAATCAGATAGTCTTGGTGTCTACATTCGAACCACGGTTTTTGGTTTTACTGAGGAAGACACGACGATTGACAATAAAACCTTCAAACGCATTGAGCTACCCGGCGAGTTTGTCAAGCAGGCGTATCAAGACACGGCATTGGCCGGCAAGCCGCAGATCCCCTATGTGCGGTTGCTCATTGCCATACCCGACTCAGCAGAATTCGACATCGAGGTCAATACTTATGGCGTTACGCAGCTTAATGACTACCTGGTCTATCCCATGCCCCTGGTTGTTTTTGAGGATACGGACGACGTTGTTTACTACACAGAAGCCTATACCTATGATACGGCATTCTATCAGCAGGATACGCTGTATCCGGGTAAGCTCTATGAGGTGAACAACGATGGGCACTGGCGGGATCAGCGGGTGCTGGAAGTATTTCTGTATCCGGTGCAGTTCAATCCTGACAACGAATTGGTGTACTTTTATGACCTGTTGGATTTGGCAATCACGTATTCAGGTACGGTTGTTGAGAATGAGAATGGTATGGGCCCTTTTGAGGAGATCGGTCGTGAGACATTGCTGAACTATCCGGGCGTTGACTGGGAGCCCGAGTCGGTGCCTGAGCCGGCATATCATTATTATACTGATTTGAAAGACACAACCAACGTCGCCGATTATTTGATCGTCATGGGTACTGAATTTTACTATAATGAGACAGCATCGTACTGGATTGAGCAGCTTGCCCAATGGCGTGTTGACCACAACGGATTCAACGTTGGGCTGGTGAAGATGGAGGATGTGTACGAGAACTGGCCACCTGCAAACTCTGTTTTACTACATATTTCGCTACGAGATTTTCTGGTCTATGCTTATGACCACTGGCAGGCGCCGGCGACCCCGGATTGTCATTTTGCCTATTGTTTGTTTGTCGGTGACTGGGATTACGTACCAACGCCATTCTATTGGTGGGATAATACCTACAGATTCTACTGCGCTACTGAAGGCTATTTCAGAGACATTGACTCCGACTCACTGAATGGGCTGGATGACATTATGCTCGGCCGCTGGCCGGTAAAGGTAACGGAGCTTGAGGATCTGGTTACGATTTGCCAGAAGACCCTTGATTATGAGCAGAATCCGTGTACCGGGGATTGGCGGCGTCGGGGTTTACTGATACCAGGCCCAAATTCAGGATCTGATGGACTAGTGAATCAGGCCGCGGCATGTTTTACCGACATCAGCTATGATACATTTGTAGTGCGGGGCAGTGATGACCCCGAACCATTCCTCGATACCATTCATGCGTGCCTCAACGCAGGTGAAATTCCAGCTGCATGGTACGGACACGGGACGTTTAACTACTGGACGGCGGCGCACCTTATTGGCTACAGCACGGCATATGCGGAAACGCTTCAGAACGGCGATTCGCTGCCGGTTGTGTTGAGTTATGCCTGTTTGACGGCTGCATTTCAGTGGGATCACCCGGAATACGACACAATGCCCGGAGTGCCTGATGATTCCCTGAGAAAATGCCTGGGTGAGTGTTTTCTTTTCAATCCGGGCGGCGGGGCAGTGGCCTGGTACGGCGGCACGGCACTCTTAGGGATGAGTATCTATAACATCAAGCCAATGGTAAACGTGTTGCGATCCCAGAATTGGATACTGGGTAAGGCCTTAATCAATTCCGTTGGCCTCAACCTGGGGCACGGTAATGGAAACGACTATTGTCTGCTCGGTGATCCGGCCCTTGACCTCGGTGATTATACGGCTTATCCCAATCTCCCCGACCTGGTGGTGAGACCCAGAGGAATCGACATTTCATTTCCACCTCCCTATCCCTATCCGACCGGTGGTGATTCAATACGGATTCGGACCAAGGTGTTGAATATCGGAGCAACCACAGCCGAGGATATTGACCTGACCGTGGTTGTCAAACTGGAGCTTGAAGATATATTCAAAGATACTGCCACCATTGATGAAATCGAACCCCGTGACTCGGCCATTGTCACGATCTACTGGCCCACCAGTGTCACCCACCATAATTACTGCGGCGAGATTGGTAATTGCGATTTCACTGTTACCGTTGATCCGGACAGTGAGATTACAGAATCTTGGGAGTACAACAATGGGGTTCAGGTAACCAGAAGAATTGCTCTTTACCCGAATATGCCGGGCTGGCCGAAAAAAGTGGTTGGGTTTTATCAACCCGCGCTGGGGAATCTGGATGATGCGGATTCCGTTGAGATTGTGTGCGTCGGTCATGATTCGATCTACGTCTTCGAACCTGACACGAGTATCTGTAGCGGGTGGCCCCAGTATTTCCATGACATTAATGCAGTTGCCTTGGCCGACTTGGATTGCATCGGAGATATCGAGATTATCGCACTATCACCGGAGTCGGTTACCGTTTACGATGCTCAGGGGAATACGGTTACTGGTTGGCCGCAGTGCATTCCGGACACGAGCAAACGATTCTATGGTTTCCCGGCAGTTGGTTTCGTTTCGGGGTCGAAGAAACGTCAGGTTGCCGTATATGTCGGCCGCAATATACCTGTCGAAGGTGGCGGACCGCCCACGCCTGTTCAGTCGGCAATAATGGTCTATGATTATGACGGTGATAGTCTATACTATCTGACCCACGAACAGATGTCTTCTACTTATAGCCCCTCCAGTAACGGTCCGTCGATTGCGGACGTTAATGACGACGGCAAGAATGAGCTTATTGTATCGTATTACAAAGATCAGGCGGATTCAAGTTTCACCGAGATATTCAACCGGGATGACCATATTCAGACTCTGGGGTGGGGCAATTGCCAGGCAACCGCGGCCCTGGCAGATTTAGATGACGATGGAACTGCCGACCTAGTCACCGGCTGTGCTGACAGTACAATCCGGGCCTATGATGCGGTAGCTGATTCATTACTTTGGGCGCGCCAAACCGAAGGATCGATTAGCTCCTCACCTGCGATCGGGGACATTCATCCAAGCTTGCTGTATCCAGGGGTTGAAATCACCTTTGGCAATAGTGCAAGCTGGGTCCATTTGCGCGAGAAGGACGCAGGAGATCCAATTTATCCCTGGCCCTATCACATAATTCCGGAAACCACAGTACCTCAATCACCGGTCATTGCCAATATCGATGGTGATACCTGTTTGGATCTTGTCATCGGCGCGAACAACAACTATATCTACGCCTTCACCTACAATAAAGATGCAATCACGCCGTATCCACTGCCCCTTTTTGGCGTGCCGTCATCACCAGTCATCGGTGACATTGATGGCGACAAACTTAGTGAGCTAATCGTGGCTTCCTCAGACGGCTATCTGCACGTCTGGAAGCATCAGGCAAGTGAAGTGGTGCCGTATACTCTTGAGTGGCCACAATTCCACCATGATTATCAGCGCACCGGTTTGTACAACTGGGTCAGCGGCCTGCGCGGTGGCGATGCCAATCCAAAAGAATTTTCCACCGCAACCACCATATCATTTTCCCTTGAAGATAGCCTCAACACTCAAATAGGAGTGTACAATGTCGAAGGCAATCTGGTCAGAAACTTGGTCAGCCAGACCTTGCCGGCCGGCACTTACAATCCGGTGTGGTATGGGAAAAACAACAACTTTGCTCTCCTGCCCAATGGTTTGTATTTCATCGAAATCAGGGTGAATAATGAATCCAAGATCATTCCGGTCAAGATCAACCGCTGAGATGATGACCATGGTCCTGACGCGTTGCGTAGTATTCTACTTACTACCTGCTTCATTCTACGTTCTAACCTACGCTTATCCGCCGGGCTGGTCGGATGACATTCTCCTGACCCCAGAGGACAGCAAAAACAGACAGCAGTGCGATATTGCGGTCGATGAATACCACAACGTCTGGGCTGTCTGGGATAGTGCGGCATGGGTATCGGGAACCGCAGAAATTCTCTTCACAAAACGCGATAGCCTAGGTAGCTGTCTCATCCCGGAAACACCGGTCTCCAGCAATGCAACTTTCTCGCATCTACCCAAGGTGGCTGTAGATGGCTCGAACAACGTGCATTTTATCTGGCGGGATGCATCGCCGCAGGGTGAGGGTATCTGGCACGCCAAGCTAGCCAATGATGGCTCAGTCATTGTGTCTGCGCACCTAGCGGTCAGTGGGGCAGGCAGCGGTGCATCGACTCTCTATCCTGATATGGCTATCAACAAATACAATGAATTGTATGTAATCTGGGATGAGTATGTATCTGGTTATAACCGGATGAACTTCACCCGGTTAGACAGCATGGGCAATCCGATCATCGACAAGATCGAGGTTTCTATTGCCGGGATTTATGCTTATTGGCCGGGCATTGGCGTGGACAGCTTTGCCAATGCCCACATGGCCTATCGTAGTGACAGTGGCTTTCAGGATCGTCTTACATATAGCAAACTGGACCGGAATGGTAATGTGTTGATTTCTAACCGGTTCTTTGGCACGGGTGGCTTGCCCACCATAATTGCCGATCGAAGCCAGAATATGCACATTGTCTACCCTGATCCAGCGGGTCCTGGTATAAGTGTCGAATATCTGAAGCTTGATCAGAATGGCGACATTCTGATTGGTCCCCTGACACTCAGTGTGTACCAAAATAATGGTCGTCCTGACATGGCAATGGATTCGCTGCAACACTTACATGCTGTATGGGATGCAGAAAGCTCCAGTGTATTTCCAATTATGTATACGGAATTAGATACGCTCGGTAACTTTATCATTCCACCTATGCAGGTTGCATATCCTCCGTATACTCCTGGCGGTGGATGGGCCCGGATTGCAGTTGACCTCAGCAACAGGCTTCATCTTATATGGGTTGATGGTAGGTTGAACCCTGGTGTTACCACTGACATTTTCTACAAACGCGGCGAGAATGAACCGGGTATCGAGGAAACAAATCAATCACTGCCACTAAAACCATTAGACATTACAATTACGCCTAATCCTTTCAGACACACTACGACGATAAGATACATGATCCATGATCCAGGATACAATGAAGAAGCATTGCGAAATACGAATTTCCAAATGCGAAAACCTACACTTAGTATCTCCGACGCTGTTGGACGCTTGGTCAAATCTTTTAATCTTGAATCCAGCATCATGAATCGTGAATCAGTCGTTTCGTGGGATGGCAAAGATTCTCTTGGCAACAACCTTCCCGGTGGTGTCTATTTCCTGAAATTTACTGCAGGGACTTACAGTACTACAGAGAAACTGCTCCTTATTAGATAATAACATTAAGTAACAAAAGCAAAGGGGCCGGCAGCTTACGTTACCGACCCCTTACCTTGTGCCATTTTTGTGCCATCTCGGCACCAAAACGTACGGTAACAGACAGAACCTTCAGAATGGACAGAATGGCGGGAAGTGTTGTCTTTATTGCATTTCAGCAGTTTCAGCCGCGATTACGGAAGTTACAGAATACCATAAAATTGCATTCTAAGGGCAGTAAACCCGGCACAGAAAGCAGAGATACTCAGGAGAAATATTTACAGAAGCAGACGGTTATGTGTATCTCTGCATTCTGTCAATCCGAGAATTACCAGAATGCCAGAATGACTTCTGTGCTAAATATGCTGCCGTTTTACAGCCATTTTTTTTCTGGGTGCGAGAAGTGGTGGTGACGCCTGAATCTGTTGCTGTGCCAAACTCTGGAGTGAACTAGAATTCTATGCCTATGCCGAGTCGAAGACGGAGGGGTCTGGCATAGTTTGTCGGATCCAGATAAAGATCATGTAACGCACCGACATAAGCATCACGCGCCTCAACCGGAGTTATCAAACCGTCATGGTCATGGTCAGCCTGGGGTGAATATAGCATGCTGCTCATCGGGGTGTTAGCGAATTGATCGATCGATGGTAACGGGTCGCCGTGGTCGTCCGGATCACCGGTTGTATTGTAGACGTCGATTATTTGTCTTATGTTGAAAAGATTGAGCATCAGGGCAGAAAGCACGAGGTTTGCTTTGCCGATGCGTAAGCGCCGGGCCAATTTCCAGTCGACATTCCAGTAGTCTGGAAGTCTCCTGGAGTTTTTGTTATCTATGGGATTGCCTCTTAGATCCACCGGTGTATATGGTTGGCCTGAATTGTAGTGCAGAAACAGAGTGCTTGCAGTGGATCTCAGCAGCTTAGGCCTGAAAGACCCAGGGAAATCAAAAGACATCCCCAGTCTTAATTGGTGCCGTTCATCGAAATCGGCTGGCGCGACTTCTGGAGAGTTCCAGGAAAAGTAGTAATAATGGTTTTGATACCAATACTCATTCGAGCCATAAGCGAATTGCAGATCGTATGCGATATTCAATGTGAGATAATTCAGCGGTTTCGACAGCATATTGAACTGCATGCCGATCACTGAGACATAGTCATCACGTACGTAATCATTGTATAGAATGTATTCATACTGGTCATTCTTGATCTGGATCCAGTCAGCGTGTCGGCGGGTATATATATTACAGCCAATACTGGTATTGTGGCCAATGTTGTGATCGACAAAAAAACCATAGTCTGTTGTGCGATAAGCAAATCGATTTGAAGCACTATATCTCTGGTAAACACGCACGAAATGCTCGTAGTTGAACCCAAGTTTCGTTCTGTTCCCGGCCGACAGGACAAAACCCAAACGGGGTGAGATACCAAAGCTCGCCTCGGCTTCAGTTGTATCAGGGATGATTGTTGTTGTGTCGATCAATGGTTCGCTGTTAGGATTGAAATAATCCAGTCTCAGGCCCATCTTCGCAGAAATATTCTGGTATGTTACGTTGTTTTGTATATACCCATCAATCCGGTACGGCTCCCATATGTAATAATCCCACAGAGGAGCAGCATACCAGGTTAGAGGATTGTTGTAGTAATGGTTGTCATATTTAATAAAGTGGAGTCCCGATTTTAAGGTGTAGTATTTGTTGAAGTACTGATTTACATCCAGACGGGTTTGAATATTCTCATGTTGGCTGTAAGACCAGGCCTGGTAATCACCATAGGTATAGAAAAGCCCTTCGACTCCCCATGGATTGGTCCGTAGTGCCAGGATGCCCCTGTTTTGGCATTCTGTATGATAGGCCATTATGCTATCGACCAGTATTTCGCGTATTTCAATGGGCCATTCTTTGTCGAGCAAGAGAGGGATGAGGTGTTCTGCTTTGAACCGGTAATCGTCGTACCAGGAATGGCCATTCTCTTCTTCCCATGCATAGTCCCGGTTGCCATAGCACCGGTCAAAATGATCCAAACCGATCCTCAATGAGGTCAGGTTCTTCGAAGAGAACCTGTAATCCAGAGCCGCCATGCCGAACCAGTATTTTGTTCTTGTCATGGGGCGCTGGTCAAAATATTTCAGATCGTTTCCCGGTTCAATATACGGGCTCCACCTGACCCACTGCTCGCGCGCCCGGAAACCCGAAAAGCTGATTTGACCGCGTGCGTTGGGAAGCTGGTAAGTCAATTTACCATATCCATGATAATCGTTTCTCGGTGATGGTATTTTGTACTTTGCTTCCTGGAACGCATCAGAGAACAGAAGATCGCCGGACAAAAAATAACCTAAATTTGCGGGTAATGGTCCGCTCAGCGATAGATCATAGTTGTTGTAGCCGAAGTTTAGTCTATCGCCCGGGAATAGTTCATCAGTGAAATAATGAATGCTTGCGGCGTGTTTTGGCGTGGCCTGGCGTGTGACAATGTTCACGATGCCGGCACGCATTTCACCGTATTCGCTTTCTATGCCATTACTCTGCACAGACAGCTCTTCGATCGTGGATAAGGGCAGGGGGATAGGCTGCCAGCCAGTAATATACGGCCACATACAGATGAGACCATCAACGTAGTATGTTATGTCATCACTCGTGCTGCCGCGCATATGCAAGCCATAATCGCTCGTGGCAATGCCGGGCATTGTTTGGATCAATTCATCAAGATTCACCGCAGGCGAGCGTTCAATTTCATGATTGCTCAGCACGTGCATATCGATGTCTTTTGCAAAGGGTGCATCTAGAATCTGAAAATGATCTTCAAGAGATTGCGGTTCAAGCTCATAATTAAGATGTGTGGTATGCCCAGGTACAACATGCACATTGAGATACGATAGCGGAACATAACTCAGAAAGGTGCCCGTGATAACTGCATATGTGCCGGCGCGTACATAGGGTATTACATATTCACCATATTCGTTAGTAGTACCGTTAAGTCCCGTTCCTTCTATTATTACCAATGCACCCGCTAGCGGTTGGTTCACTATTTTATCGATGACCCTGCCAGCAATACTTCCATATTCACCAGCTGAAATTCGTGACACATGACTTAACAATACCAATAGAACACCGATACCGAATTTCTTCATCTACGCCTCCACTCAGATTGTATTTACTGCCCTGTGGTTGTCAAGACGGTGAGAAATGACGGCAAGTGCTCATTCCGACATTCCGGTAATGCTCGGAATGACGGAGCATGGGGGTGCTTGGTAGTATCAAGCGCTTGTGATTGGCTTGACTCTGAGGAAATTTCGCGTAGAATTGGATATGAAGATCATCTGTCGTTGTGAAGATATTACCGAGGAAGAGATAGTTCAGAAAATTCACGAAGGTTATCATACCATGGACGACCTCAAGAGAATCCTGCGGGTGACCATGGGGTTATGCCAGGGCAAAGGATGCCGAAGGCATATCGCCAAGATAGTTTCGCGGGAACTCGGCATCCCGATCGAAAAAGTTGTGCAGCCAACGTACCGGCCGCCCATTAAACCAATACCGATCAGCGCGACGGTTGACAAGTAGAAATCATTTGGGACCGCACAGGTAGCAGGACACAAGGGCTCCAAAATGCAGGTGCTGGACTTAGGTAAGAAAGACTATAAGGAAGTCTGGGACTTGCAGAAGGTCGCACATCAAAAGAGAGTCGATAAGAAGATCCCAAATACTCTGATCCTTGTCGAGCACAATCCGGTCATTACCATGGGCAAGAGCGGTAAGCAGAGCAACGTGCTTTTCCCGGTCGGTCTGTTGGAGACAAAAGGTGTGCAGTATTACGAGATCGAGCGTGGGGGTGATGTTACTTATCACGGTCCGGGTCAGCTGGTCGGCTATCCGATTTTCGATGTTAAGGACGGCCTCGCCGGTGTTAAACCTTTCATCCGAGGAATCGAAGAAGCGATAATCGCTACACTGAACGATTTTGGCATCATAGGTCAACGGAAAGAAAAGATGATCGGCGTGTGGACCGAAAAAGGAAAAATATGTTCGATTGGCGTCGCGGTGAAAAGATGGGTGAGCTTTCATGGTTTTGCTTTGAATGTGAATACTGATCTGTCATATTTCGATCTCATTGTACCATGCGGATTAAAGAATGTCGAGATGACATCAATGCAGCAGATACTGGGAAAAGAAATCTCGATGCAAGAGGTCAAAAAAATTGTTATTAGAAGTTTTGGCAATGTCTTCAGGCAGGATAGCGTAGAAATATGCTCAGCAGAAGCCATTTGAAGAAACCGGCCTGGTTGAAAGTAAAGATCCCCTCCGGGGATGAATACAAATCCATTTACAGGATACTGGAGAGACACAATCTTTCCACGGTCTGTCAGGAGGCCCGGTGTCCGAATATCAGCGAGTGTTGGAACAAGAAAAGCGCGACGGTCATGATATTGGGCAAAGTATGTACCCGGGCGTGCCGGTTCTGCGCAGTTGCAACCGGTGACCCGAAGGGTGTTCTGGATGAACGTGAGCCGCGACATGTTGCCGAGGTCGTAAAGGCGCTCGGTCTGAAATATGTAGTGATAACATCGGTTGACCGGGATGACCTTGAAGACCTGGGAAGCGGGCATTATGCCGATACGATACGATGGATCAAACGACTTTGCACGGACACAAGGGTCGAAGCACTCATCCCTGATTTCAACGCAGACGTCAGTTGTCTGAAGAGAATAACTGAGGCGATACCGTATGTGATCGGTCACAATATCGAAACTGTGAGAAGATTGACTCCGTATATCCGCGACCGCCGATGTGGATATGAGAGATCGCTCAACGTTTTGAAGGAATGTAAGAAACTGGCTAAAGATATTCTAACAAAAAGCGGCTTCATGGTAGGTCTTGGAGAGGAGAAAGACGAACTCACAGAAACGTTGAAAGATTTAAGGGGTGCTGGTGTCGATATCGTGACGATCGGTCAGTATTTGCAGCCGACAAAAAAACATATGCCGGTTCAGAGATACTACTCACCAGATGACTTTGAGGCGCTCAAAAGACTCGGTCAGGATCTGGGCATAAAATACATGATCACTGGACCGCTTGTCCGTTCATCATATCACGCGGCTGAGGTCATCTCGTAACATATTTTTGCTGGCCATGCACGTCTTGACTCAACGTGGCGTATATGTATAATACGGCAACTCAGTGAGTTTCCTGAAGAAAAAATGTTTTTATCTATGATCATTAGGGGGTATTAGTGAAAAAAATTCTATTCTTTGTGTCTGTTGCAGGATTTCTCTATGGACAATCTTCACTCGTGACGGTCGAGCTGCACGACCATGCAATGATTGAAAAATGGCTGGCAAAGGGTTTTGCCACATATGAGTTCATAAATAACACGGCAATTGCCGAGGTCGACAGGGCTGACATCGCTGCACTGGCCGCTGATGGCTTTGTGATCCGCGTGATAGACCACACACCCTGGTCGGCAGATTACTACTTGAGTGAAATTCCTGTTGAAATGGAAGGTAGCATTGCCGCGGACATGATATGGCGCAGCGGCGATATTGCACTCATGAAAGTGAGTATCACGGAAAGAACTGAAATGTACAGACTGCCGCTTCAGTTTCAGCCGGTCAGGAGAAAACCTCTTTCCGCGCGGTTTTGGAAAGGAATATTGATGAAAACCGTTCCCGTGCGTTCGCTCGAATGGGATCCCTTTGTTCAGGGTATCGTCGATCAGGTTAACACGGATTCGATAACGGCATATATTCAGAGGCTGCAGGATTTCAGAACAAGGCTGGCGTTGACCGACAGTTCATTCGCCGCTTCGGCGTGGATACGTCAGAAATTCAGCAGTTGGGGATTGACCGCAGAATTCGACAGCTTCTATATGGTCACAAGCTGGCCAGGCACAGGATATGAGAGGAACGTAATTGCGACCATGCCCGGTACTGCCAATCCGTCAAAAATCATGATCATTGGCGGTCATCACGACGCGATCGTCTGGTGGGACACAACGATCGCCAGCTGGAACGCACCCGGCGCCGATGATAATGCGTCGGGCACAGTGGCTGCTATGGAGGCAGCGCGGATTTTCCGCAACTACAGCTGGGATCCGACAATACAGTTCATTACCTGGGGTGCTGAAGAGCTGGGTTTGTTCGGCAGCTACCATTATGCCGAGCGTGCCGATAGCCTGGATTGGGACATTGGTGGTGTGCTTAATTTTGATATGATAGGATACATGGATGACGCGAATCTTGATTGTATTATTCAACGCCGGTACGCACCTCCGTTGTGGTTGTCTAATATATTCTATGAAATCGGGCAGACCTATGTACCTGAGCTTAGTATTCATGAGGTGACATCAGGTGGAGGTTCTGACTGGTATCCCTTTGCCGTACATGGGTTTCCTGCGGTCGGTGGTGCTGAGCGCGCCGGCACTTCCTACAACCCGCATTATCACGATACGACAGATCTTTTATCGACTCTGTCACCCAGTCTATACACGGCGATCACGAAGACAGGCGTTGCCACGCTTGCCATACTGGGAATCTATCCGAGCCCGGTCGAAGATCTCGTCGCCCTGGATCTGGGTAACGGCGATGCGCTGGAATTGACCTGGACGAGCAGTCCTGAGAACGATATTGTCGGCTACTGGATTTACTGGGGTCTGCACACCGAGATATACACGGACAGTCACTTTGTGGCTGGCATTGGTTCGAATATTGATACACTGACCGGCCTCCTGAATGATTCAACATATTACATTACGATTACTGCGCTTGATACGGGTAATCATCCGAGTTATGCATCTTTCGAAGTGACAGGTACGCCGCGCCTCTTGCCGTTCCCGCCCGAAGGAGTGACGGCCACGCCGGTCTCTTCAGGCATTCGGATCGACTGGTTGCCGAACCAGGAACTGGATTTTGCCGGATACCGTCTTTATCGCAGGCTTAATGAAAACGTCAATTACGACAGCCTGAATACCGCTCTGCTCACAGACACCACCTACACAGACCAGCCGCTTTCTGGTGCGAACAAGTACTACTATGTAGTACGCGCCTTTGACCTCAGCGGTAATTACAGTGAGCTGAGCGTCGAAGCATATGGCCGACCGGTCACTCTGGACCAGGGCATTCTGATCGTTGATGAAACCCAAAACGGAACTAATCCACCGGACAGTCTTCAGGATGCTTTTTATCAGAATATCATGTCCGGATATCAATATACCGAATATGAGTACGGTACGATTGCCGAGGCTCCTGTCCTGGCCGATCTGGTGCCTTATTCTTCGGTTTTGTGGCATGCCGATGAGCATAATCAGAACTGGGCTTCGAATCATGTGCTTCAATTTCAAGAATATCTTGATTGGGGCGGCAACATGTGGTTTGTGGGCTGGCGACCGACAGCGAACCTTGTGGGTCAAACGATATATCCCTACAATTTTGGTGTGGGCGATTTCTTGTATGATTATTATCACCTGTCCCACGTTGAGCTGACAACGCCTCTCGATTCTTTCCAGGCGGCTGACGGTCTGCTGGGTTATCCGCGCCTTGAGGTCGATTCGGCCAGGGTTCCGATCCCGGTATGGCAGGGTGTTTTGCGCAATATCGAGGCGTTGACCACAGTTGGTGCAGCCGAGGAGATATACACGATGGACATGCGCAATAATTCGAGTCCATACGAGGGTGCAGTTTGCGGACTGCGTTACTCAGGTAATGACTTCAAAGTTGTCTTCTTTGCTTTCCCTCTGTATTACATGTATGAAGAGGATGCCCGGCTCGCCGCGCTGCAGGTGATGGACGACTTTGGCGAGGTTGGCATAAGCGAACTGTCAAAGGGTTTAAAGCCGACAGGAAATAGCTTTTTGGAGCAGAATATACCCAATCCCTTTAGTGAGATGACCACGATCAATTATCAACTCCAAGCCGCAGGTCCAGTACGTGTTGGGGTATACAACGTTGCCGGACAGCTCATCAAGAACCTGGTCGATGCTATGCAGGACCCCGGTCAATACAGTGTCGTATGGGCTGGCCTGGATGAGCATGGTCGCAGAGTGAGCAGCGGTGTCTATTTCTACCGCCTTGAATTTGCCGAACAGCGCGCGATCAGGAAATTGACGATATTACGCTAATCCTCAGACTTTCTCGGACATCGGATGATGCGAGAGGAAATTCATCGCTGCGTAGAACACTGGTGGTCTTGCTTGACTAGGGGTGTTATTTGGTTATCATTTTTCTGCGAAAGGGGAGAGTATGCCAGATATCCTGCGTGAGTTATTGAACAAGAATGAGAAA
>Ga0209536_100007264_pt1 | contig 16816 bp, 18 predicted proteins | sample DeeMarSeWOR28_12_FD_187461 | JGI IMG/M metagenome (GOLD analysis project Ga0209536, IMG submission 187461) | Marine sediment microbial communities from White Oak River estuary, North Carolina - WOR-2-8_12 (SPAdes) (version 2) | ecosystem: Environmental > Aquatic > Marine > Intertidal zone >... | reverse complement strand
TCATATCGACACCCACCACCCGCCCGGATGGACCGACCAGCTTTGAAAGAACATATACATCGCGGCCGGCACCGCAGCCCAGGTCTAGCACCCGCAAGCCTTCAAGTGCTTCCGGCAATACGAGCCCGCATCCGTAGTATCGATCACGAACTTCCTGATGAACACTGCCTAATGCATCAACAAGATAAGCCTGCGGCGCAGCGGCAGTGCAACAAGCGGTCGTTTTCAAATCCCTGGAAGATGATAATGCCTCGCCATAGTAATGTTGCACTTGCTCGTGACGGTCTGATCGGTTTATTTCGTCCATTATTTTAGGCTTCTTAACAAGAATGTCTTTGCGACCAAAATTAAAATGATATTCGAAGCCGGCAACACTGTGCTCGTCTTATTTTGCCGGCGACCGGCCCTCGGCTCCGGCAAACAGCGCATTGCTGCAACCATGGGCGAGCAAACGGCCCTCGAGCTGTCGCGACTGCTGGTCGCCACCACTCTGGAAGATGCGGCAGCCTGGCAGGGCCCGGTAGTTATCTCTCCCTCCAATAGGGCGGACAGCGACTGGGCACAAGCCCTGCTCCCGTCGGCAACTGTCATTCCTCAACCGCAAGGAAACCTCGGGGCTCGAATAAAGCATGTCGAAGACCGAATACGCAGGGCAGGCGGCACACAAATTATATTTATCGGCAGTGACTCACCGGCCCTCGATCCGGAGATATTGCGCGAGGCCGCAGACCAGCTGTGCGCCAACGATTTTGTGATGATTCCCGCACGCGATGGGGGCGTAACATTGATGGGCTCCGCCATGCCGTGGCCGGATTTAGACAGGATCCACTGGGGGACAGAGCATGTATTCCAGGAGCTGATGCAGCAGTGCAGTGACGAATCCGCTCGAATAAGCGTATTGCCCCCAGGGTTCGATATCGATACTCAGGCAGATCTCGTCGATGCGCCGGCGTTGTTGCAGAACGATAATCGACCGGGCCGAATCCGCTTGCGCGAATGGATAACGTCTTTGGGCCCAACGATTCCTGATCGTATAGATGGCTCGCGTATAAGCGTCATAGTTCCGGTTCTGAATGATAAAGACGCACTGGAGAAACTATTGGCACGCGTGTCTGACCTTAATCCGGCTGTTGACGAAATAATTGTTGTCGAAGGTGCCATGCAGCAGGACTGTGCGACATTGGCCCTTTCCCATGGTGCCAGGCACTTTAGCGAAGCAGCGAACCGTGGCGCTCAACTCCGCAAAGGGGCGCAGGAAGCATCAGGCGGAATCCTCTGGTTTCTTCACGCTGACAGTCTGCCTCCCACAGATGCTGTCGCGCAAATCAAAACGCATCTGGCAACCGGCAGCGGCAGCGGTTACTTTCGATTTCGTTTCGGTGGGCCGCCTGGATGGCATAAAAGCACCCTCGAAGCTGCCATCAACTGGCGCACGCGGGTTGGGGTACCATACGGTGATCAGGGCCTATTCGTGACTCGCGAAGCCTATACCAGTGCCGGCGGCCACAGCGCCATACCGCTGTTTGAGGACGTTAGTTTAGTGAAGGCCTTGCGGCGACAGTGCGGATGCCGAGAGATTGCCGCCTCGATGACGGTATCGCCGCGGCGGTGGGAGCGCGATGGCTGGCTCAGGCGCAGTCTGCATAACCGCTGGCTGGCGCTGCGCTACTCGCTTGGAGCAACCCCCGAGGAACTCGCCCGGCAGTATGGATATAAAGTAAAGAATCGAAGCAACATGGATAACCCTTAATGGATGTCGCCGCAAACACCGATCCGGTCGCTGCAAAGAAATTGGCCAGAGGCTACATTCGGCCGCATGCCCTTTCCGAGCTTTGGTTTCACACCGGCACAGCGTGCAACCTGGCCTGTCCTTTCTGCCTGGAAGGATCAAAGCCTGGAGATAACCGTCTTCAACGTATAACCCTCGAGGATATAAAGCCCTTCATCGAAGAGGCCATGGAACTGGGCGTAGAGCAGTTCTCGTTTACCGGCGGTGAGCCTTTCGTCGTGAAGGATTTCGTCAATGTTCTCTCTTTCGCATCAAATTTTCTGCCGTGCCTCGTCCTCACAAATGGCACAGATGCCTTACTCAAGCGGTTGCATCAACTCGAGCCACTGCTGGGCAATCGCTTCCCGATCTCTTTCCGCGTTAGCATCGACTGGCCGGATAGGGCCCGACACGACAAGGGACGCGGCGATGGCTCATTCGAACAATCGGTCGAATCAATAGTGCGGCTGCAAAAATTGGGTTTCGGCGTTTCCCTGGCGCGCCAAATCGATGCCGGTGAAAACACCGCGCTCATAGACGCAGCATTTCAGGACTTGCTCCGTCGCGCAGGCTACGCTGGCGAGATTCGAATTGTTGCGTTTCCTGACTTCGCTTTGCCGGGTCAAGCGATAGACACACCATTCATTTCAGAAGACTGCATGACCCGCTATCAAAACGAAGAAAGCCGTCGTCAATTTATGTGCGCCTTTAGCAAAATGGTCATCAAGAAGAATGGCCAGATGCGCGTATATGCCTGCACTCTGGTCGATGATGACGATCGATATGATCTGGGAGAAAGCCTGCAAGATTCCATTTCCAAACAGATTACGCTGGCTCATCACAGGTGTTATAGCTGTTTTGCGTATGGCTCGTCCTGCAGCGAACGATGATTCAATTGTCATGCAGGGAAAAAATCAATGGGCTTAGTGGTCGTAACGGTTGCGACATCCTTATTCTCAAAACGGAACATTTTTACTCGCTGAATGAGCTTGCGTTCCATTTCGGCATCCTGAATTTCACTCGAAATAATTTGGCACGAACTTACCGCACCGGTCGGATCGATCGTTAACTCGAGGACGACCTTACCCTGCAGAGTTGGATCGCGGCGTAAAGCACGATTGTACAGGGCAAATATAGCCCCCTTGTTCTGATCGAAAACGAGCTCTATCTCTTCACGGCTGCGAGAAGGCGCGGATCCGCCTTTAACCACCCCAGGTCCGCTGCTGCCGATGGCTGAATCCGGGCTTGCCACTTTCGTGGTTGCGCGGGCGGCCAGCCCTGCTCCGCCCGTATCGCGGCTCAGACCGGCAGTACTTATGCCGCCGCTGCCACTGCCTGCTTTCGCCGCTATTACAGATCGTTCTACACGGGCTGCCTCACCCGCCGACGCGCTCAAATTAGCTTCGCCCAACACGTTTTCCAGCACTGAATCGTCACGCAAGGCTGCCAGCTGCTCTGCGAAAGGCAGCAAACCAGCCTGCGCAGCTTTCTCGCGGGCCTTTTGCTTCGGTTGATCTTCGACAACCTGCGGCTTCTGCTCCTTTACCACCTTTTCCGGAACTACCTTTTCCGGCGCCTGCACCTGCTTCTCTATTGTCGGCTCGGCGACCTTGGGCGGTGGCGGCGGGACAGGCTTTTCCAGCAGAAACCGCGTGAAACGAGGCGGCAACTCTTGCACTTCGTCGCGATCAGGCTGCGGAACAGGCAAAAAAGGTGCCACAAGGCAAAAAGCCAAAACAGCTAGCGCAAGCTGCTTCAGTATTTTCCTGAAACGGTCATCCTGCTCCTGCGCCATTTCCCATGGCAGCTGATATGTACGATACGAAGCAATCACATCTTTTACCCTTTAAATCACTTGACCGCGTTCGCCATCAACTGAGAATTCTCCGGCGCGCTCTGCATCACGGCCAAGGAGATTTTCCCGTAGTCAGCCGCCGTGCAGCTCGCCATCACTTTCTTCAGCAGGCTATAGGGCAATTCTTTGTCACCCATAATCGTGACCTCCCTATCAGCAATTGATGCCTGGGCATCCTTGCGCAGCAGCTTCTCGGTTTGCAGCCTCAGCTCACGCTCGAGGCCGGCTATGATCAGTTCATTCTCTCCAAGCACATCCGCCATCCTGGCCACCGGCTTGCCCTGAACAAGAATATGATCATCAGTTATCAGTATTACGACATTTTCCCCGGCCCTCTCCTCTGCATATGACTCAGGCAGTTGAATGTCTTTCGCGTTTGGCAGCGTCTCGACATCCTGCGAATTAACAAGCAGGAAGAATACGAGAATCGTAAAAATATCCATCAGTGAAATAAGGTTCAGCGTGCCGCCCTTCCGGCGCTGATGGTGCTTTTCCATTCGTTGTGCACGACTCGATGACATCATTTAGCTCCTAATCGCTTACCACTGCCATCAAAGGCGCATCGCCAATCGATATTTCGGGGAACAGTTCAGCCCGCTGAAATTTTCCGCCTTCATCGACCCGGTAACTCCGCACGGCGTCCATCACCTTTACCAGGTTCTCGTAATCTGTGTCCGACTCCAGCAGCAGAGTAACGGCCAGCTGATCCGGAAAGCTTGCTTTAACGTCTTTCAGCTTTTCCGTAAGCGCCTGCGTGTCGTGCCTATCCTTAACCTTCGGTATCACGCTGAATACTCCAGCGCTGCGATCACCAATTTCTATCTGATTCGCCCTGACGATTACTTCCAGCGAGAACTCCGGTTCCTCCTGCTTTACCACTGATTCCGCTGTCGGCAGATTCAATTCCAGCACCGCCATACGCGAGAAAACTGCGGTTATAAGCAGGAACGGCACAAGTATCACCATCAAATTCATGAAAGTGGTGATATTCAATTCAGCCGGTTCGTGCTGGCGCCGCCTGCGCCGATAGCTTTTCATGCAGACTTACCTGCGGTCTCGACACGCTTTTCAAAGACGGTATTCAGAAACTTGACTGAAGCCATCTCCAGGCTGTCTATCAGCTCTGTCGTTTTCGTCTGCAGAACCGTATGAATAAGCAGCAGCGGGATTGCCACCATCAAACCAAACGCAGTGGTGTTCATTGCGACCGAAATGCTGGCTGACAGCAAATCAGCTTTCTCGGCGGGATTGGCGCCGGAGACTGCTGTGAACGCCCGAATCAAACCGATAATGGTGCCCAACAGCCCTAGCAGGGTGGCAATATTCGCAAATGTCGCGAGGTAGTGAGTCCGCTTTTCGAGGCGCGGCATCACCTCCATAAGGCTCTCTTCCATTGCCTTTTCGACGTCATCTCTTCGATTAGCCGTTGCGCTGCGTTTCAATCCGTAGCCGAGAATCGTTGCGATTGCTGCTTTTGATTTGCTTGTGAGACTTACCGCCTCATTAAACTTGCCGGCACGGATATATGGCGTAATCTGTTTCCAGAGTTTCTTGCTACTGATCGTCGCTTTAGTAAGGAACAACCAGCGCTCAATAGCTATTGCCGCGCCCAATGTGAAAATAACTACGATCGGGTACATGAATACCCCGCCGTCCTGAAAAAAACCAACTATGCTGCTGTAGAAGTCCATGACTTCATCTCCTTAGTATCGAACTAACTCAATAACCCGCTATCACTCGTCTATGCTGTCTATATCTTTCGCTGACATCGCCTGAAGCTGATCGTAGTAATCAATTTGCCGCCGAAACACATCTCGATCCAAGGGCGCCAATATTTCGTCAAGCAGGCTGTTTGCCGGCCTCCCGGATAAGTCACTGACACCGGATTCTTTCCAGGGGACGATATACATCACCTTTGGCAATTCGCGGTTTCCTGTCACGGAGCTCGCATCGAGATCCAGCCTGTCCGATTGGACCGTCCGCTGATCTGGCTCGGTGGCTGGAGCCTCACTTTCTCCGTCTGCATAAACAACTTCACCAAGCAATACCATCGCTAAAGCGCTTAACAGAATCCGGAATCTGGTCACAGTTTTCATCGCAGGCCCCTCGCTTCTGCAGCCCGGGCCGGCTCGCCGACACGCCTCTGCAGATCCGCAATCCAGCGCGCTGTCAGCGGATCGCCTGCATCAGCCATCAACTGCTCATACCGCTGGTAGTGATCGATCGCAGCCGGCAAATCCTGCATATAGATGTCATAGAGGATGCCCAGGTTGTACCAGGCGTTGGCGTACGTTGGGTCAGCCTCGGTAGCCTTCAACCAGGCGGCTTCGGCTTCGGTGAATTTTCCTTCTCTACGCATGATTAGCCCGAGCCTGTTAAGGGCCGCCACCGACCCTGGGTCGATGTCGATGGCCTGGTTCAAAAGCCAAACGGCCTGCTGCGACTCGTTATTTCTGTCATACAGAATTGCTAGATTCACGTATGCGCCCGGATACACCGGATGCTTCGCTATAAACTCTTCCAGCAGCCGAATAGCCGCGGCTTCGTCATTTTTTGCGATTTTCCCTAATGCGTCGGCATATGCTTGTTGAACCGCTGCGGGCACAGGTTCACGCTGACTCGACGCAGAGGCCTGCGGCTCAACTCGCTGCGCAGCGCAACCCGCCAATATGAGGCCCATCGAAAAACAGGCAAAAATGTTAGTAAAGTTCCGCCACATAGTCCTCTGCCTTTTCAAATTTTGCATATCGTGCCGGCAACAGCACGGCCAGCTTTTCAAAGCTGGCCGCAACCCATTTATCGAATACACCGGCTACCGAGCGCGATGCGTTGACCTCATACAACTCGATTGCCTTCTCTTCAAAAGGAAACGCCTGCTCTTCAAGAAGGATTTCATACTGCTCAAGTTCGTCAGCACTCAAACCGCCGGGCCGCTCTGAACTCATCAGGTCGGCGCTTAACTGGTGATAAATTTCCGCAACCCGGAATGTCGCGACCGTTGTAATTTCGGCTATTTCATACCCTGCAGCTTCGTTGTAGGCCTTTAAGGCCGATTCCATAAGTGCCTTTTTCTGCTTCAGGCTTTCGTCAAGGGGTATCCGTAATCGCACAGCGCTAAATGCCAGCCTCTTTGGCTCAGCGAGCTCAAGCGCCGCGTTGGCTGCCAGCGTGCGCGTCCGGTCTGTCCGTGCCTTTCCCGCATTGGCATCGGCGCTGATTATTTCTGCCAGCCAGTAGCGTCGATCGGAATCCGCACCCGCTTCACGGGCCAAAAATGCCAGCTTCTCCCGTGCTTCGATCGCAGGGGCGACAGGGACAGGGAATATTTCAACATAGCGCTTCCAGGTTCTGCGGGCATCTGAGCTGGCGCCAGCCGACTCATAAAGCTCTGCGGCCGACCAGAGTGCTTCACGATTCCCGGCTGCTCCTACACTTGGCATGGCAGCAATACGTTCGAACTCAGCCGCAGCATTGGCCGATTGCCCGGTCTCGGTATATGCGACGGCAAGTTTTTGGGTTACTTCGTCAGCAAACTTATGGCCTGGGAAGTCACGCCTGAAACCCTGCAGAACATTGATAGCCGCGTCCCACTGCGAATGACTGATCAGCAGTGCTGCGGCATCGTAGGTTGAAGTCGCGCGGATGGACGATTGCGGAGCGACCTGTGCCACGCGGAGATAGTCTGCAACGGCTGCATCGATGTTACCTGCAGCTTGAGCCGACTCTGCCTGGCGATATACAGCGGCCGCAATTCGCTCGTCTATGTCTGCAGGCCTCAGCCCCGGTGTACCGCCCAGATCACGCAACTGCAGATAGGCGCGCTCCGCCTTACCGTAGTGCTCAAGATCGAAATGGCCATGCGCGGCCACCGTCCATGCAATTCGACGCTGGACGTCAGATACGTCTAGATTCGAGCTAATGATCTCTCCCGCCAGAAGGATAGCGGTTTCGACCTGTCCACCACTGTAATACGACTCGGCCGTATCGGTCAGAACGGCCGCCGCTTCCTCGTGAGCCGGGAAAGACTGCACAAACTGCACCGCCTGTGACATCTGTTTTTGATGCCATTCGTCGGCCACAGCGCCCTGCGAACGGTCCTCCTCGGCCTGCGCTGCCAGCAGGGCTGCATAGCCGGCACTTGCCGCCTGCGGATAGTCCGGGTAGCCGTAAGCGGCCTGGGCGTAATAAAAGTTGGCATCTCCGTACGCTTTAGACTCCATCAGAAGTTCGGCCAGTAGAAAACTGCGCTGTGCCGAATCAGGGTCTTTAGGGAAATACTCGAGGTACCGTCGATACCAGTCTGCCGCGCGTGCATACGCTTCGGGGTCGCCCGTTTTCTGCGCACGCGCATGATCGAACTGAGCCAGATCGCTAAGATTTTTCTTCAGTGGTTTAATCACGTCCGGACGTTTTTCCGGATCATGAAACGACCAGTAATCGCTGGTCAGACCGTATTCGCGCACGAACTCCTGCTTTGCATCAAGCACGAGCGATGGGAAGTTGCCGGCCTTGTATGCGTCGATTTCGCGCATCATTAGCAGGGGGGCACCACCATGGAATGGTTCTCTGTCGATAAAACCCGAGTACGCAGAGGCGGCGTCGAGATAGCGCTCTTTCTCCATGTACAACTCGGCGAGCCCAGTGTAGAGAAGATAGTCGACCTCTGATTCCTGCCGATCATCAAGGTAGCGACCGATAGCTTCCTGGCCGCCCTCATAGCTGAATGTGAGGCTCAATACCCGCAATGAATCATCCAGCAACTCGCGGTCGGCGCGGCTCAACGCATTCAGCTGATGCTGCAGTCCGCTCGCGTTTGTTCCGGCCAGATGCAGTTCAACCAGGTCAAGGAAGGACTCGATGCCGACATCGTACTCACCCTGCTTGAACAGCGACCAGCCATGTTTGTAGAGAGCCTGCCGAAAAAATTGCGAGCTTTCGCCATGGTTTATCACTGCCGCATACGCCATCCCTGCGTCGAAGTAGCTTTTCCTCTGAAACAGTATCTCGCCACGACGAAACTGCCCCTCATCGGCAAACTTACTTTTTGGGAATTCGACGACCAGCCGGTCCAACGCCGACAAAGCTTGCTCCGGCTGACCCGCACTTTCGTATGCTCTGGCCAACTGATATAGAACTTCATCAGCCTGCGCGTAGTCTTTATAGCGCTCTAGCAATTGCTCATACAGGAGGATTGCGTCTCGGTGCAGAGCCATATCGCTGGCGTATTCTGGATCCGCGATGCTCCTGTCTTCGCCTACCTTCAGACTCAAGTCACCGAGGCGTCGCATGGCTTCCATACGCATTTCCGGGGCGCCCTCGCCCATTTTCAGGAACTGGCGATAGTGTGCGAGAGCCGACTGCGCGGTGGCAGGAGAGGTGCTTGCCTCAGGCAGTTCGATAACCCGGTCCTCAAGCGATTCGATCGTAACCAGGTCTCTCTCGGCATCCGGATCGTCCCCGGCAAACGGCATTAGCCACCCAAGCAGGATTATTTCGGTAATGAACAAAGCTGAAGTAATCATGCCAATCTACTCAGCCCTGGCCGACAAACGATCGTAAATCGATGCAAGGGCAAATCGAGCCTGCGCCCTATAGCTCATCAAGCGATCCTTCTGACTATTCAGCTCACGCGCAGCGATCTGATGCAGGTAGTCGATGTGCTTGTCCATCGAGGACGCTAATTGTGCGCGCATCGAAGTGATACGCGGCGATAAGGCCGAGATGCGGCGATCAAAATCTCCAACGTTACCGGGAACGGATGCTTCTGCGTTTTCCAGGGCTGCGTAACTCTGCTCGGCGAATTCCAGCTGCCTACCCAGATCCTGGAGAGCACGTTCCTGACGCCAGGCCCTGACCTTGTATTCCTTCTCCATTTCCCACAGCAGCAAACCTTTGAGCAGCCTCTGTTTATCGCGTAGATCGCTCGCGGCCTCGGAATCCCACCCGGGCATGCCTTCCAGGCTAACCAGCCTGTGCCATTGAGCCTGTTCAACCTCGGGCGCAAAACTCACCACATCATGCGCATCGACACCGGCCGATGCTCGCGCCTGCAATGAGTTATAGGTATCGCGCAACCTTTGCAGGTCGTCGCTGGCTAGCATGCGGGTTGTTTCAGGTAGTCGATCAGCATATGCCACTTCGAGCGTCTCGAGCATATTGCTAAAGGTATCGAGTTTCTCACCCCAGCTGTAAAGGCCGCGATTAAGCGCTATGAGATCGCGGTAGCTCTTTAATCCCTCATGAAAGCGATGATCTGCTATTGCAAAATAAAGGTAGCGCGTACGATTATCGTCAGGAATATTCTCCAGCTGCCAGTTCCAGCCACCGGTAGAAAACTCATCGTCCTTCAATAGCGTATTAACCAGTCTCCCACCCGCAGCATCAGCGATAGCTGAATCAATTCGTTGTATTTCCGACTCGAATATCTGCAGTGCCCGAACGTAGTACTGCGCGGCAACCGGATCTGAATCGAGCTTGGCCATGGCGTAAGGAACTGCGAGCAGGGATTCCTGAACAGCCGAATCCAGCAGATCCCGCTGACTTAGCTCGAGCCACGGCACCAGCGCCTTGCGGTAATCCTGGCTCGCGCTGTCGGCCCAGCCGACTCCCAGCAGCGCCTTGTTCGAAAACGGCCCGGTCAGGCGAACGCGCTGCAGTATCTCTTTTGCCTGGACCTCAGATCCTTCCTGCAAGTAGGCAAACCCGAGCGCAACGTTGGCGCGATCACGCAAACTCAGCAGCTCGTCATTATCATTCGCGCCGAGAGACATTGCGCCAACGCTATTCAATAATTCGGCGCCGGCCTCCAGCTCGCCCATTCGCACCATGGCAACGCCAAGGTTATAGCGCGCATAAACAGCCCAAACCGCTTTACCCTCCCAGCCTGCAAGCAAGTCTGCCGCAGCTTTGAAGCGCCCCTGATCCATGTAGATTCTTGCCAGCAGGTTATAGCGCTCGGCATCCAGCTCTTCCGGTAAAGGCGCGCTGATACTTTCGAACGCATCTTCCGCAGCTTCGATATGGCCGCGTTGATAGCGGACCTTGCCCAGGTAAAACCATGTGCGGTTTCGTACGGAAGGGTCATCTGCGTTTGCGAGTAGCTGCTCGAATATGCGGCCTGCCTCTTCATGCTGGCCCCATGACAGCAACAGGCCTCCCTGAAGCAGTTCGGCTTCGTCGGCATGATGACTGAACTTTTTCTGCTCTCTGAAGGCGGCCAAATGTGTGAGGGCCGTGAAATAGTCCTGCTGATAGAAATGAAACAGCACCTCGCCGTAATGAGGATCGCGAACCAGCACGCCATTCGGCTCCGCAGAGAAAGCATTGCTGCACAAAGCTGCTATCGCAGCGGTTACAAATATGCTGCGAGACAACCCGGCTATGGAAGGGTATCGGCGCATCTACACTAGTCCCACTCGCGAACCATAAACTCGGGCTGCAACTGTTCAACGCGATCCGAAATACTCAGTTCAACATATTTGGAACCAATATTTTTGGCGAACTCAAGAGTGGCTCCGCGTTTGTAGTCGCGGCCATGTGGGCCCTTGCCGGTGAATATGGCCACCAGTTCGTGCTCACCAACCTTTAGGTTGCCCAGGTACAACTGGTGGACGCCGCCCCTGTGCAATGCGTCGACTTCTCTTTCCGTATACAGATAGTTGCCGACATCCTTACCATCCATGGTCAATTGAACAGATTCAAGGGCAAAGTACTGGCCGACATCCATAGAGACAAACACCGCAACCTGCGTATTGGCCGGATACAGCAGTTCCTCCTCGAGGAGAAAAAGCTCTTTGTTGAGATCCAAAACCGCCTTCTTAAGCGCCTGTGTGTCGTGATCGAGACTGGTGATGGCGGCAGCCTGAGCAAGCGGGTCAGCCAGCGATATGTGGGATAACAAAGCTAGCATCGTGCCTACGAAAATATTTTTGACTAAGTGATGAATGCCCATTCTTCGATTCCTGAATCCAAATACGTTACTCGCTGAGTAAAACTTCCAGCTGACCGACGATCTTTTGATTAGTTTCCCTTTTCAAACCAGCGTGCCTGTATCGCAAGTTGCCTTCACGATCTATCAGTAAAGTGAGCGGCAGCTTGCCGAGGTCATACATGCGGCTTACCGATTTATAGTCATCGTCGGTCAGAACCGGAAATGAAATACCGGTGCCCGACAGATGTTCCCGAATATCTTCCGGAGGCCCTTCGACAGTGACGCTAAGAACCTGAAGGCCTGCTTCACGGTAGTCTGCGTATAAAGCGTCGAGTGACTGCAATGCTTCAAGGCACTTGCCACACCATGGTGCCCAGAAATTGAGGATCACGACTTCACTGCGGTATTCACTCAACCGCAGATTTTTTTCGTCCAGGCTGCGTAGTGAAAAATCGGGCGGTGGCGAGCCTTGCGAAAGAGGGCCAGCGATCGCGATTGAAACCAGCACGCCTGACGCTGCAGCAAGCAGAAGCTTTAAGAAGATTTTTGCCATCGATGCGTTGCCCACTACTCGACCAATACACAGGGCAACAACGACAAAACGCGCTTGCAGGCGCGTACTGGCGGCCCCGCTGCCTTAGCGCGTTGAAGTACAACCTCGCCGTAGACCGGTGGCTTTGCGTCCCCGCCTTTCGGCAGGTTTGCCCTGACTTTTCAGGCTGTCAGAACCCTGGCAAAGCGGCGCCGACAACCCAGTTGCTATCGTCGCAGTGTTTGCAACTGAATCATGTGATACGGGTCACGGTTCCTCTGCGACATAACGCTCTTCCCATTAATTTTCAGGAAGTTAGGGGCCTTCGTGAGGCAATGTGTTCTTACAGAATAGGGATTCGCAGCAGGGTCAGCCCGGGTTCAATCCGGCCGAATAGAATAACTGCTCATCGGTAATAATGACCGCCTCGTAATCGGGCAGTGATTCGATCAGGGTTAGCCCTTTCTCGGGCCCCATTACGAAAAGGCTGGTTGATAACGCGTCAGTATATGTGCCGTCCGTACCAATAACCGTAACACTGCGCACACCTTCCACCGGAAGGCCGTCGGCCGGCCGCAGTATGTGATGGTAGCGTTTGCCGTCCTCGATAAAGTAGCGCTCGTAATCACCTGAGGTAGAAATCGCTTCATCCTGAAGCGCCAGGCGCGTAAACACTGCATTACTCTTGTTTGGATCGCGTATACCGACTATCCACGGCTTCCCGATCCTGTCTCCGAGCAAACGGGTGTCTCCTCCGGCAGTCGCCAGAGCATGTTCGATGCCGCTCTTCGCAAGCAGTTTTATGACCTGCTCTACGGCATAGCCCTTGGCTATACCTCCGAGGTTAATACGCACACCAGGATCGGTAAACTTTACCGTGCGGCTTATCTCATCAAGAACCACCAGCCTGTAGCCTATCGACTGAAGCTGATCCTGAATCTCCATACTGCTGGGCTTACGTCGCTTTCGAAAGTCGTACAAAACACCTACGCTGTCATAAGTGATATCGAAAGCCCCATCGGTCATTTCCGACACCCGCAGTGCGATTTCTATCAAGCTGTACAATTCAGCGGAGATTGCCTGCGGCTCCTGATAGGCGAGCCGATTAACCCGGCTAATTTCGGACTCCGGGATATAGGTACTCATAAGATTTTCGATGCGGTCGAATTCTGCCATTGAGCGCTCGAGCAGCCGCAAGCCCTCCGAGCGATCTGCAGCCCAGAGCTGCACCTCGACTCGAGTGCCCATTTTCTCCTGTTCATCGGACAGCCATTCTGCCCACGCAGGAGCCGCCAACAACAGGCATACGAGCACAAAAGATGGTTTTCTAATAGCTGGCGACAATTGACCTACGCCCAACAGCAATCCCTGCAAATACACCGGTGATTATGCGACGGTCAGTACCAGAAAGAAACGTAAAGCTGAAAAACATCCGCAGAAAAGTTGAATAACGGTTCTTCGCCGACCGGGCCACCGGTCACGACATCGCGAAAATCTGCGTAGTCGAAATACATAAAGTCGTAGGTAAAACTCGCCGTTCCTCGCTCGACAAAGCCCCAGCTTTGCACCGGAATATCGCAGCTCGCAGCGAACCTGAGCGAATGGCTATCGAAGCTACTTAGCTCTTTGTCTCGTGCCATAAAATTCTGCTGATCCTGGTAGTCGAAAAGATCGCGGTAGAAGTCGGCCGCCGTCTGCGTGTAATACCGGTAACTTAAATCAAAAGACCAGTTACGCTGGGTCGTATAGACATAGCCCGCCTGAGCATTCCAGGCTCCGATGCCCCAGGTATCGTCAAACAGCCGTGCATTGGCATAGATAGCAGAACCGGGTTTAACGAAGTACCTGCCACCGAGCGAAAAGGCGGAACTGGTGCGGGTGTTTGGATAGACTTCCGGCTGCCACAAATAACCGTCCGGAACCGACGGGTCATCAAAACGATAGCGAACCTGTCGGTAGGGGTTGTTCAAGAAGCCCTCATCGGTAATCCCTTCGAAGTCGAAGCTCATTACAAGATTCTTGGTGACTACTTGTGTAACGCCAAGTCGATAACTGCGCCGATCCACATCTTCTTCAAACGTCGCATTGCCAACCTGGCTTACTGTGTCCCAGCCACGCGCATAGCCCATTCGCACGGTCGTAAGACCACCGAAAATGTCCTGACTAATTCCGATATATGCCGTTTGCGCATTAAAGTCATTCTCATCACTATGCGTATAGCCACCGCTTACTATGGTGTCGCCAAGCAGGTAATCGCCACCTAGCGAGACTTCGGTGCGTTTCTCCTTGTAGGGACTGGCGTAACTCAGCACATCAATAGATGCACTGCTGATCGAATCAATATATAAATTGGCATACCCGGAAAAATCCTTGGTCAGCTTTTTGCGCAGAAGAATTGAGGGGCCGGTTATTTCGATGTTGTCACCGCTATAGGAATGGTACAGCGCATCGGCTCGGTCTTCCGGCAGGACCTGGGCAACCGCGACCGATGCTGACGCAGCAAACAGCAACGCTGACAGGATTAACTGATGCCAATTTGGCTGCCGCATGAAACACCGCATCACTAGTTACACCCGCAACCGCCGCCTGAACTCCCGGAAGCCCCGCGCGCGCCTTCGCGCGCTTCGTGGACGTGCTTGATATACGCATCGGAAACCGGGTTCCGGTCAAAACGCATAGCGGGATCAGAAAGATTGGCGCGCTCGTAAGGCTTCACCCATGGCTCAATACTGCTGCATGCCGACAGCGATACCAGTCCCGCAAGAAGCATAATTCTGAAGAGTTTTTTCATCGGCTATCGTCGCTCATTCCCTAACCAACAGGCGTATCTGGTCCTGATAATCATTTTCATTACCCGGCTCATAGCCATGATGTATGTAGCGCACACGACCATCACGCCCAACCAGCACACTGCTCGGCATGGCAATAACTTCATAAAGCTTGCTGACGCTGTTTTCCCGGTCATAAAGGACTGGGAAACTGACCGGCAGTCCCTGCAAGAACCGGTCCGCAGCCGCAGAGTCCTCTTCCACGTTGACGCCCAGCATGGTGAAACCAAGGGGCGCGTAACGCTTATGCAGTTCGTCCAGCAGGGGCATTTCTTCGCGACAAGGGCCACACCAGCTGGCCCAGAAGTTGATCAGCACAACCTGACCATCGAAATCCTTTAGCGCCACTGTAGCGCCGCTCTGGTCGGGCAAGGAAAAATCAGGTGCTACATCACCCATCTCGGCAAAGGCAAGCGCTGCAACGAGCATCAACGATGGAAGCAACATTATTTTCGATAGGGTGAGCTTATGCATTTTCATCTGTGCCGAAACCTCCTAAAAGAACCAACTGACATTCAAAGTTCCCTGCATGCCATGGAGAGTCTTTTCCTCGGCATTAACGTCCGTATCAAATAGATAGTCGCGAGCTTCCAGCCGAATTGCGATCGAATCCGTCGGGAACAACTTGAACCCGAACCCGAAATTGACAGTGAAATTACTGTCATCGGCGAAATCAGTGCTTCCCAACCCGCCGATCAGATAAAACACACTGTTGTAGGCACGCTTCTGCCCAAGGAAGGACTCACCAGGCAAAACATTCCAACCCAGCGATATATCGTAGTAAGTGAGATTTCGGTCGTCGAAGAATTTTTCATTAACAAATTTCTCCAGACTGCTTTCACCGACTTTGGTTTGGCCGATCGCCGCTTCTGCAAAGAGCGATTCGTTGATGTGATAGGCCAGTCGCGCTCCATAAACCGCGTTGGTCTCGAAATCCTCCACGCTCATTATTCCGATAAAACCTGTAACTTCGAAATTCTCCGTATCTATCGCACCCGCAGTTACATCGCGGCGCTCAACATTTGGCTCGATAACCTGCGGAGCATTATTGTCCGCATCCTGTGCATGCACAGATGCACCGCCCAGGAGCGCTGAACCAATAACGCCTGCTAGAAAAATACTGCGAATCCCGCTTTCCATTCGTCTACATCCTCGTTGTCATTCCGACTGCTTAGTACAACGTAACCGTCATATTCGAGCCTGACCATGAACCGACGTGACAGATAACCCTTAAGCCCTGCGCCTACAATGGCGACCTGATCAGACCGGTCAGTCGTTTGCGCAAGGTTTGCTTTGGGCTCTATGTTGATTATTCCTGTTCCGAGAGAGAAAAAAGGTGACACACGCCACTCGGGAACAAATGTATGGGTCAAGTTTATGGCTGCCGACCAACCATCAGAGAAATTGCCGAGTATTTGTGATGCTTTGAATTCGACCGACAAATGGCGCGAGAAACCATAGGAACCATAGCCCGTATACGACGTCGCACCCCCGAAATCGCCGGCCATCAGGCCTATTTCCCAGCGATGCTGATCGTACTCAGCCAGGCCCGCATCAGGGAAGTCGACCTTAGTACCGGAGGGCTGCAAGGTTTGCTCAAGCTGTGATTTACTAACCCACCCTTCCTTGCCGGTGGAATCCACAATAAGAAACCAGTCCGTCCGGCGCTTTTTTATGCCTATTTCGTTATCCCGTTCGACCACATGAGTAATCGGATAACCGGCGGCTGGCCCCGTATGCATTTCTATGTACGGATCCGCCACCAACACATACTGTATATCCGCAGCGGCAACGGCGGATGTTGCGCCAATCAGATACAGACAGAATGTCAGCCAACGGATGCGCATAGTTCTAATTTACCGGGACGCCTTCCGCGAACGGATCGTTGAAATACTGGGCGCCG
>Ga0209536_100007263_pt1 | contig 16817 bp, 8 predicted proteins | sample DeeMarSeWOR28_12_FD_187461 | JGI IMG/M metagenome (GOLD analysis project Ga0209536, IMG submission 187461) | Marine sediment microbial communities from White Oak River estuary, North Carolina - WOR-2-8_12 (SPAdes) (version 2) | ecosystem: Environmental > Aquatic > Marine > Intertidal zone >... | reverse complement strand
TGTCCAGTATTTTGCGAGCGTAATCGAGTTGTTCGCCGGTGGGCCTGCGAACTGCAAGAGTCAGTTCGTCGCGCATCGCGCCGAGCCGGACCCAATCGTGAAACTTGACCTTGCCGTGTGTTTTGAGAACCGCGTCGGCCACAAGGTCGGCAACCTCCCGCATCTTTTCATACGGGGCAAATCTCTTCTGCGGCTTGGCGAGCCAGTTGATGTTGTTGATATCGCCGCTGGTCCCGTTGGAAAGTATCCCGACAAACGCAGGCTCGATTCTATCGGCGCCAAGCAATTGTTGAATTCGGTCTGAGAACATCCCGAAGTAGTCGGCCGATATCGCTCCACGCTCGCCTCCGCCGACGTAGTGGAGGGAGTAGTTGGCCAGCAGTGCGATGGGCCGGCCGTCTATCGACTTAACCGACAGAAACACAATCTCCGGATCCGTCGGTCCGGCCGCCTTTAGAATATCGGGATTGCCCCGGCCGGGATTCATGACGACCTTGTCCTCGCCGCCGAAAGGATTCGGTACGGCTGCGCCCGGTTTCATGAAGTAGCGCCGGTTGAAGACCTGACCGGGTTCGGAGGCCGCCCCAAAGCCGATCCGCGCCGGCTCCAGATTGTTCACAGCCCGGCGGACGCCGTCTGCGATGCGCCCGACAAGGAACTGCTGGTAATCGCTCAACTCGTCGCCGGGTGCGAGGCGATTGGCGCCCCTTGCGCTTATGGATGAATGCGTATGGGTGGCAGCCATCATAACGTGGTCGGCGCCGATGCCGGTCTTGTCGGCAATGATTTGTCTGGCTTTGTCATAGACGCTGCGCCCGATACCGAGATTGTCGCAGATCACAAAGGCCAAACGGGTCGTGCCGTCATCGAGCACGAGACACCTGGCGTACAGTTCATCATGCACGTGCACGCCCGGCGGTGAGTTCCACCCGCCAATAATGGGCCTATCCAGCGGCGGTGTAATATTGCTCGCCGCAGCGCCCGCCCGAAAGATCCGTCCAGCGCCTCCGCCGCCCTCCGAGCCGCGACTAACCTGCATCGGCACAAGCAACGTGTCCATGATAAACAGCATAAACAACACGCATCGGAATTTAGTCTTCGACTCATTCGTCATATCATTCACCCCTAACGGTGCTCGCACAGCTCGGTATGAGTACCCAAACACAATTGGACCCACTGTACAGACACCGAGTATATCGCATGTCCCCGAGATTCTCAAGGCAAGACCATGCCGCAACGCCCACGGCAGGTAATCACAGTCTTTGCTGCAGTGGTTGGAATTTATACCCTTGCCGGTAGTAAATTCCCGCGAGTAAGACCAAAACCTGTTCTTTTAAAGCCATTTACCCGCGCAAGAACGCGAATTTTCAATCAGGAGCACTATAACACTTTACATGGAGGCCGTACTGGTTATCATGATAGACGGAAGCCTGAGCATCGGGATTGAACAGCTGCGCGAGAGAGCTTCGGTGTTTTGACAGGCATCAGCGACTTTTGTTTGTTACGGGGCTAATTATGGAATTGCGGGATATCTTCGACAGAATGCAGCAGCAACCTCCCAGGATGAACTACCCAAAAGTGCCATGGAGGTGGGTTGCAGCGATAATGATTCTCGTCGCGATCGCCGGCGGATTGAAGACGTCGGTCTATACCGTGCCCACCGACTCTGCGGGCGTGATTCAGAGGTTCGGGCGCTACAACCGGACAACCGAGCCCGGGATACATCTCAAGATGCCTCTGGGAATCGAGGAGGCGGTCCCGGTCCCGGTCAAGAAGGTGCAAAAAGAGGAATTTGGCTTTCGAACCCTGAAGGCGGGCGTGGACACGCGATACCTGGGCGCCGAAGAAATTGACGCCCGACGCTCGAACGCCGAGGATTTGATGAGGCTGATAAGAGACAGTGGAGAAAGGGTCTCGCGTGGCGCAACGTCTCAACTGGCCGAGAGGGCCAAAGAGATACTCCGAGGCGAATATGTGATGCTCACCGGGGATCTGAACATAACCGACGTCGAGTGGATCGTTCAGTACCTGATAAAGGACGCCCGGAGCTACTTGTTCAATATACGCGAGCCGAGGCAGACGATCAGGGATGCGAGCCAGGCGGTGATGAGGCAGCTCATCGGCAATGGCAGCGTAGACGAAGCGATAACAATCGGAAGAATCGAATACGAAGTCTCGGCCAAAGAAGCTTTGCAGAAACTGCTCGATGAGTACGAGACCGGAATTCACGTCGTCACCGTCAAGCTCCAATCGTCGAACCCGCCCCAGAAGGTCAGGCCGGCTTTCAACGAGGTGAACAAGGCCCTGCAGCAGAAGGAAACGAGAATCAACGAGGCGATGAAGACCTACAACGAAGCCGTGCCGAAATCGAAGGGCGAGGCCCAGAAGGCAATTGAGACGGCCAGGGGATACGCCGCCGAAAGGGTCAACAAGGCAATGGGTGACATCGCCAAATTCGAAAAGATATACGCCGAGTACGTCAAGGCCCCCGATATTACCAAACAGAGAATGTACCTCGAGACAATGTCCAAGGTCCTGCCGCTGATACCTGAGAAATGGATAATCGAGCAGGGCGGCGCCGACGGCGGGATATTAATGAGGCTCAATCTTGAGAGCGACAAGAGTTCAGAATGACAATCCTGAAAATAGGTCATGACATACTACTAAGAAATCTTTTACCGCCGAGTCCGCAGAGAACGCAGAGAGCCAGTGTTTATATTCATTCGCTGCGTGCTCAGCGTTCTCTGCGGTGAATTCTTGAAAAGGAAAGGTCAACAGAATGACTCGTATAATCACAATAGCAATCCTTTTAATCGTCATCATATTTCTGTCGGCGTCGATGTACGTGGTTGACCAGACGGAGCAGGCCGTAGTGACGCAGTTCGGCAAGCCCGTCAGGGTTATTGTCAACCCGATCGAAGGTCGAGACAAGGACCAGATGCTGACCGAGTTAAGGGACAAATACGCAGAAGAAGGAATCGGCGTCACCGAGGGTGCGGGATTGCACTTCAAAGTGCCTTTGATACAGAGCGTGCGCAAGTTCGAGAGAAGGCTGCTGCGATGGAACGGCTATCCCGAACAGATCCCGACTAAGGACAAGAAATACATCCTCGTCGACTGTACGGCGAGGTGGTACATCAAGGACCCACTGCAATTCCTGCGATCGGTCGGCACCGAAGAGCAGGCCCACGCCAGGCTCGACGATACCGTCAACTCGGGAACAAGAAACTCCATAACCAAGAGAGACCTCATCGAAATAGTCCGCACAGACAACCGTCAGATGCAAGTGGCCGAGGAAGAACTGCGCGAGACAACCCAGGTGAGCGAGGTAACCGAGGGCAGGCCCAAGATTGTCGCTGAAATCACAGAAGCCGCGATTACTGCCTGTGACGTTTACGGCATAGGCATTCACAGCTCGGGCGTGTTGATCAAAGGGCTGACCTATATCCAGGATGTCAAGGACACAGTCGAGAAGAGAATGATCGAGGAGAGGCTGAGGATCGCCGAGAAATACACCTCCGAAGGCGAAGGCCAGTACCAGAAGATCATGGGCGACAAGGAGCGAGAAGTCAAAACGATCCTCTCGGAAGCCTACAAAGCTGCGCAGGAGATCGAAGGAGAAGCCGACGCAAAGGCAACGGAAATCTATGCGCAGACCTTCGGCAAGGACCCGGAGTTCTACAGATTCTTCAAAACTCTGGAATTATACGAGGAACATTTGGCCGGAGCGAAAACGCGATTGATCCTTGGCACCGACAACAGTCTTTTTGAATTGATCAAGGGTGACATGTTGAAAATTGCCGACGCGCCTAAAGGTGACAGCGCGTTGGAGTAAGACGCGCAAAAGGTACGAAAAGTGATCTTCATAAAGCTAGTCAGGCTCTTGGGTGCCGGCCTTGCCGCCGGGCTGATTTGCCATTTGCTCTGCTCAGCCGCTAAGAGGAGCATGACGACACGGCCACACGGGAAGGGCGGCAAGGCACACAGGAAGTATGTCGAGTCCTCTGTCGTAGAGAAGAAAGACAAAGGATCCGATTCCGACAAAGAGAGATCTTAGTCTTTCCACTGCTTGAGGATCTCGAGACACTCTATCATCGACCGGCCGTTGTGGTAGCCTGCCTTCCAGGCGTTTGCCTTGTCGCCTCGCGCGGTTCCGTCAGGTGTGATCTCGGCGTGCCATTCGCCGCTGTCGAAGTCCACCAGGTGCTCTTCGATAAAGTCGCTCGTCTCTTTGAAAACGGTCAGATACTTCGAGTCCTGTGTTATGCGATTCATGTAAAGAGCACTGACAATCGCTTCGGTCTGGACCCACCAGACTTTGCTGCGCCTGTCCGCCGGTTGATTGAACGCGCCGCTGTCGTAGAAGCCGCCTTTGACTTCGTCGTATCCGTACTTCAACGAGTAGTCGAACAGGGTTTGGTACAAGTCAACGAATGGATAGTTCGAGACTCCCGCGGCATCGCAGGCATCCATCAGCAGCCAGACGTTTTCGATGTCGTGGCCGTAGGAAACTCTTGCGTAGTCGCCCTCTAGTCTCGGCGTCCAGTCGCGATCGTACTTGTCCGTGCAGGCGCCGATGTCCTTTCGTACGACCGTGTTGCTCTCGATATTGATCAACTCCAGCAAGCGCGCGCGCGCCAGCGGAAGCCTGCTCGCGCGGTAGAAGGTCGTCATCGCTTCCAGCAGGTGCAGATGGGTGTTCATCAGTTTGAGATTCGGCCCGGCGCCCATGTAGGAACCTTCGCCCTCAGCCACCGGCGTCCAGTCTTCATTGAAGAACTCGACGTAGCCTCCGTAGGTCTTGTCGTAAGATTTGGCTTCGAGCAGATTGAAGAAGCGAACCGCGAAATCGAGCACGTCCTTTCGGCCGGACGCCAGATAGAACTCGCTGATGGCATAGAGTGCAAACGCCTGGCCGTAGAGATGCTTTCGGGGCCTTAGCCTCCTGTCGCCGGTCGCGTCGACCTCCCAATAGAAGCCGCCGTTTCGGTCATCCCACATTTTCTCTTTCAGAAAGCGATAACCGAGATCGGCGGCCTCGATGTATTCCTCGCCTCCGTAGCCGGCCCTGGCCAGTCGGCTGAACAACCACACCGTTCGGGCCTGGCTCACAATCATCTTTGTCCCTCCACTTTTCAGCTCGCCATCAGGACCAAAGTTGATCGTGTACCCGCCGTTGGTGCGATCCAGACTCTTGGTGTACCAGAATGAAGCGATGTTCTCTTTGAGTATCTTCTCGAATTTGGGGATGTAGATCTTCGAGAGGCTTGCCCGATTAGGGGCCGCTTGCAGTTTGGAGCAAATCGACACCGAGACGATGAGAGTCGCAACTGCGCAAAATTGAGCTTTTTCGAGCTTCTTGCCGAGCATTGTTTCTCCTTCGTAGAATGGTCAACACAGACTATTAACATTTCACACATTTTATGGTATTATACCCTTCAGGGTAGTAAATTCCCGCGAGCAAAACCGTAACATGTTATTGTAAAGCCGCTGATCCGCGCAAGAACGGGAATTTTCAATCTGGAGCGCTATGTATTGGTATGATCAAACGAACGTATGAAAAGGTGTACCCTATGCGTACCTTGCTCAAAGTGATGATCGTTCTGCTTCTCGCCGCAATCTCAGCAACCGGCGCCCAGGCGAGGCCTGCGGACATTGGCGTCGAGGAAATCATCTTCAGCTCTCGCCAGGGCGGCGCCGGAAGTCACTGGTACGAGAACTTCGGCTACTACTCCCAGGACCCGAACAAGAAACTCTACGGCGCACGGGGGCGTTTGTGCCGGTTGAATCTTCGCACCGGCGCGCTCAGCGTCCTGCTCGACGACCCGGCCGGCTCGATTCGCGACCCCCAGGTCCATTACGACGCGGAAAAGATTCTTATCTCCTACCGCCCGGGGGGCACGGATTACTATCACCTCTACGAAATAAACGTCGACGCAAGCGCGCTCACGCAGCTTACCTATGGGCCGTACAACGACATGGAACCGACATACCTGCCCGACGGCCGGATAATGTTCTGCTCGGACCGCAGCAACCGCTGGGTCCCATGCTGGTATTCACAGGTGGCGATCCTGTACACGTGCGACGCTGACGGCAGCGGCATCCAGCCGGTATCCGGCAACATCGAGCACGACAACACACCCTGGGTTCTCTCCGACGGCCGGGTTATCTACGAGCGGTGGGAGTACGTCGACCGCAGCCGGGTCGCGTTTCACCATCTCTGGACGGCCAACCCCGACGGCACCGGGCAGATGATCTATTACGGCAACCTCCACCCAAGGACATTGATGATCGACGCCAAGCCGATCCCGAACAGCAACAACGAGGTGGTCGCTGTCTTTTCACCCGATCACGGTCGCCGGGAGCACGAGGGAGACATTGCCATCGTGACACCAAAGCAGGGCCCAGACGATCCGGCCTCGGCCAACAATATTACCAAAGAGGAAAAGAAGAAGAACTTCCGCGATCCCTATGCGGTTTCGAGGGATTGCTTCCTGGTTGCTCGGGGTCCAAGCATTCTCGCGATGAACAGAGACGGCGAAACGCGCGAGATCTACCGCCTGCCGGAGGAGCTTGTTAAGGCTCGCGTCGAATGTCACGAGCCCCGCCCATTGCGAGCGCGGCCGCGCGAGCCGATCATCCCGCCGCGGAGCGACTTTCAGCAGACGACGGGCCGCTTGGTCTTGCAGGATGTATACGCCGGACGCAACATGGCCGGCGTCAAGCGGGGCGAGATCAAGAAGCTTCTCGTACTGGAGACACTCTCGAAGCCTGTCAACTACAGCGGCAAGATGCCGCCGATCAGTTTCGGTGGAACATACACGCTCGAACGCATCGTGGGTACAGTCCCGGTCGAGCCCGATGGCTCGGCCTATATGGAGGTGCCGGCGCTGCGGAGCCTGTTCTTCGTCGCTCTGGATCAAAACAATAATTCGGTCAAGCGCATGCACAGCTTTCTCGCCGTCATGCCGGGCGAGACGACAAGCTGCGTCGGCTGTCACGAGCAGCGGCAGAAGACACCCGCCCCGACAGAAACGGCGGCGCTGCAGGCACTCAAGCGAGGGCCCAGCCCGGTCACTCCCATCGCCGGTATCCCGGACGTCTTCGATTACCCGCGTGACATTCAGCCGATCCTGGACAAACACTGCGTCGAATGTCACGACTACGACCGGCGCGAAGGCGGCATTATCCTGACCGGCGATCACGGGCCGATCTTCTCGCACAGCTACTACACCCTCACTGCGTTCGGATGGATATCCGACGGGCGCGACCGCCTTCGGACAAACCTGCCGCCGCGCACCGTGGGAACCTCGGCCAGCCCGCTGATGAAGATGCTCGACGGCAGTCACTACGACGCCAAGCTGACCCGGCACGAGCAGGACATGATCCGCTATTGGATCGAGTCGGCCGCGCCGTATCCGGGCACATACGCCGCACTCGGCACCGGCATGATCGGCGGCTTCCCAAAGAGCGTACTCGAAACGACCGAGCGGAAATGGCCCCAGGCGATCGAAGCGGCCGAAGCCATCACGCAACGATGCACGGGATGTCACGATAAGTCTCTGCCCGTGCCGAAGTATATCTCCGACAATCTGGGGCTTATCCTCTCGAATCCGGACTTCAATGATATCCGCATCCGAATGTCACGGCACTTGATGTTCAATCTTTCGCGCCCGGAGAAATCGCTGATCCTGCTGGCACCGCTGGCGAGTGACGCCGGAGGCTACGGGCTCTGCAAACAGCGAGACCCAGGCGCACGCGGCGGCGAGCCGGTGACGGTCTTCGCCGGAACCGACGATCCGGACTACAGGAAGATCCTCGCCGTCTGCGAAAGAGGGAAACGCCACCTTGAACAAAACAAACGCTTCGACATGCCGGGCTTTCGTCCTACGTCCTCCTATGTGCGCGAGATGAAACGGTATGGGATCCTGCCGAACGAACTGCCGGAAGAAGCCCCGATCGATGTGTACGCAACCGACCGCGCATATTGGCGTTCCCTGTGGTGGCGCCCGAGGGCAATCGCACGAAGCGAACGGTCGATGCCGTAAACTGTCCTGCCAAGAACAGCAGTATCCGATTGTTTTTTCCTGAAATATACCCTATCGGCCTACGACATCATAATGGAACGCAACAAGTGAACGAGAAATGGGGGCCGCAGTCGTCAATCGAAGACAAGGGGAAATTAATAATGAATCGCAAACAGATAATCCTACTTACGATCGGAGCAATCGCAATCGCGTGGGCACTTCTGGTCCCGACCTGGGAATCGCTGGAGTTCGTGGATTCCGACAAGGGGCAGGTAGTCCTCACCAACTACGAAAGTCGTCTGTTCAATAATCCGCCGGAGCACAGCGACTTGAGAGAGCCCCGTATTGTCTGGAGATACGCGATACAGGAGGCCGTCGCCTATGCGGTGGTTGCGGGGATTTTGTGCTATTTCCTGCGGACAAAGAAGACGCGCATCACCGACGAATCGCAGGAGAAGGTCTCTTCTGCCGCGGCATTTTGACCCGGAGTATTGCTGATGAACAAAGGGACACCAACTGCAGACAAGATCAGCCTTGAAGCGCTGTCGCTGAGATATAGATCCGGAGTCCAGGCCCTTGACTCAGTGGACCTCGAAGTTGAGTCCGGCCTCTTCGGCCTGCTCGGTCCAAACGGCGCCGGCAAAACGACGCTGATGAAGATCCTCACGACTCTGCTCAGACCAACCGGAGGTATGGCAAGAGTCTTCGGACATGACGTCGTGCGCGACGCACGGCAGGTCCGATCCTTACTCGGCTATCTGCCGCAGGATTTTCAGACCTACGGTCAGCTTAGAGCGTGGGAGGTTCTGGATTACTACGCAATACTCAACGGCATGACCGATCGCAAAAAGCGCCGCGCGAGAATTGAAGACGTGCTCGCCCTCGTAGGTCTCGCCGATAAAAGAAACCGCCGGGCCTCTCAGCTCTCGGGCGGCATGTACAGGCGACTCGGCGTAGCCCAGGCACTATTGACCGATGCCAGGCTGCTCATCTTCGACGAGCCGACAGCGGGGCTCGATCCCGCGCAGCGGGTTCGCTTTAGAAACTTTCTCGGCGAGCTTAGCCGGGACCGTATCGTGCTTCTTTCGACGCATATCGTCGCCGACATTGGCTCGGTCTGCGATAAGCTCGCCGTGCTCAACCACGGGCGGATCGAGTTTGAAGGAAAGTGCCGCCAGCTCGCCGACCGGGCCGAGGGAAGAGTCTGGCAAACATGTGTCGATGACGCGCAGTACGAGAAGCTTCGCAGCGAATATGCAATCACAAGCATGGTCGATACCGATCACGGGCTGCAGCTTCGGTTGCTGTCGGAGACAAAAAAGGACCCCGGCTGGGAAAGCGTTGTGCCGACGCTGGAAGACGCATATCTCTGGTTGATTAACACTTCGGACGCGTATGAACAGGCAGCTTGATATGCTCAAAGAAATGGTGTTGGTCGAGCTGCGTGTCCAGCGGCGAAATCCCATCTGGATGATAAGTTTTGCCGCCGCGGCGCTGCTCGGTTACTCGGAAGCCTTCACAGCCGGAGTGCTCGACTGGCCGACAACCAACCAGGCCTTTCGGGCGTACCAGTTGGGCTGCGTGATGATCTTCGGCGTGATGACGTTTCTGCTGACCGCCGGGTCGTTGTCGCGAGACCTGTCGGACTCTCGAAAGGAACTGCTCTTGTGCAGGCCGATTAGCCCCCTTGTTTACATCTGCGGCAAGTACATCGGCAACATTCTGTTCGTCTTGTGTCTCAACATCTTGTTCATGGCGGCGTTTCTGGTCATTCCACTGCTCCACGGGCAATCCTGGATATATCCGCCCAGGCCGTTCCTGGAGGTAATGTTCTTCTCGGTGCTGCCGACGATTCTGTATTGCGGCGCGCTTGGAGTCTTTCTCGTGTGCCTGGTGCGCAAGGTCATAATCGCAATTCCGGTGTTTCTCGTGTACTTTCTCGCGGTGGCCTTATTCCGCATTCCCGAGACTCTGAGGGGAAAGAAACTCGACGTGGACATGTGGGATTTCAGCATGAGGCTGTATCCCCACACCTTCACGGCAAGAATCGGGCCGTGCAGTCTGGCCGATATGTCGTTTTCACACCTGCTGCAGCCTCCGGTACCGGAACTGTACGCAAGGGCGGGCCTGTACAGCGTGTTTTCACTCGCAATTCTCGCTCTCTCGGTTCTGCTGTTGAAAAGGATGAGGAACAGTTGACATGAACGAGAATTGGTTGATCAAAACCATTCGAAACGAAGCGACTCTGCTCTGGTACTCGCTGCGGATGCTCGTCGGGCGAAATCTGATCGCTGTGGGCATAATCTCCATTGTCGCACTGGGTGTTGTCTTTTCATATTCGGTCCCGCTGCGCGAGACGAAACTGTCGGTCCTGCTTGGGCAATTGGAGATGTTCGCTCCGTTGCTGGGCATCGTGATATTCAGCGATCTTGTAGCAGGCGACGTCGAGGCCAGACGAGCAACGCTGCTGATGTCCTCGCGATACGGCATCGTGCCGGTGGTCATCCGCAAACTCATCCACGGCCTTATCATCACTTCGGCGACCTATCTTGCGAATCTTCTTATCCTGAGATTCTCCTACACGTCATTCAATATCCTGCCGGCATTTCTGATCATAATGCCGGGAGCATTATATTTCGGCATGATCGGCCTGCTGGCGGCAACCTTCGCATCTCGCGCTCTTGCCGGTTACGCGGCCGGGACCGCAGCGCTGATCCTCTCAATGGTTATCCCGGAGACCATGCCGCTCGTTCCGACTGCCTTCGCGGTCAAGGGTAAACTGGCCACGGCAACTCTCCTGGCAGAGCACAACTGGATATTCGCAAAAATCGCATTCGTCACTCTCGCCTTCGTGATGGCCATGCTCGTCGTTATGATAGCCGGGAAGCGTTCGCGAAGATTCCACCTCGTTATCGCCGCGGCATTGCTGCTGGCCGGTTGCTATTGGGCAACTCACACAATATGGTCCCGCCAGGTCCAGCCTGACATCTATTTTTCCAATCCCGGCAGGCAGCTCGACGTGATAGAGGATGGCGACGAGCTAATCGCCCGGACGGCGGCCGTCAGAATCTGGGGCAGGGGCAGGAACAAGAGCAACGAAGAGACCTCTCTAACCGACACTATATACAAATCCGAAAATGGGCGGTGGGTTGAAGACCGCAAGGTCGAATACGATTCGGCGAGAGAATACGACCTGATTCACGTGGATATCGAAGCTGACGTGGACCCGACCACCGCGGGCCTCGACGCCAAAGCTCGGGCCAGTGTAAAGATCCTCGCAGAGGCTGTCCACAAGATCTATTTGAGAGTCGCCTGGGAGTTCCAGGTCAAACAGGTCGAGGTCGACGGAGCCCGGGCGCTGTTCTCGCGTTACGGCGACCTGATCGAGATCCCGCTAGCCACTGCCGCCACCCGGGGCCAGACCGTAAAGGTAGACATAGCCTACGCCGGTATTCTCCGGCTGCCCTCGCGCCGACAGAGGCTCGAAAACAGGGACAAAAACACTCTGTTCGTGAATTCACGGTGGTACCCCTTCATCAAGAGCTGGTACCACGAAGGAATGGCCGAGGCATGCACCTTTGAAGCTGATATCACCGTTCCGCAGGGCTGGCATGTAGGCGCCGCAGAAGTCGCGGGCACCAAGGGTCCGGGCCGCATCTGGCATTACGGCAGCGACACTCCCTGCGACCGGATCGGCCTGGTTGTCACCCGTCTTGACAGAGAAGAGGCTAAGTACGGCGACATCACAGTGACAGTGTTCGCCCGGACCACAGGCGCCAAATACATGCGGCAAATCGCCGAGCGGGCATGTGACACACTACGCTACTACGAAACGGCTTTCGGTAAATACCCTCATCGTAATCTCGCGATTATCGAATACGATCACATCACCGCCGGCGGCGTCGCGGTCCCGTCGATCGTCCTGATGAACACGGAGCGATGCAGAGGCGAACACAGATCGGACATGCTCAATATGTATGTCCCCCACGAGGTCGCCCACCAGTGGCACTCCAGCGCATTGCCAATCTGGATAGCGGAAGCGTCAGCGATCTACTCGAACTATCTTTATCTGGCACAGAGGCCGGATAGTCAAGGCTACCTGGCCGACCTCCACAAGGGTCTTAACGACTTCCTCGAAGCCAACAAAGACTATCCGGCCCCTCTGGTCAATTCCTCGGGCACTATAGCATACGTTCGGGGCGGATACCTTCTGATGATGCTCACATCGGCAAACAAACAACGAACTGTCGACTCGCTCAGGGCCTTCATCACAGAGCAGCTCCCGCGGCAGCTAGCCGACAAAGACGCAACCGTCGAGAGCTTTGTAGAGGCGATGAACGAAGCCGGCGGGGCTGATCTGAAAGAGTTCGTTTCTGACTGGGTCTATACGGTCGACAAATTCGATCCGGCCGTTGCAGGATTCGTCCAATCCAAAACGCCCGGCAACAAATACAGCGTCAGAGCTTATATGGCGAATTATGAGAAGATACGCTTTCCGGTGCCGCTTGGAATCTCCTTTGAGGACGGGACAAACCACTACGCCACCTGGAACAATACCGAAGAGAACGAGACCATCGAGTGGACCTTCGACAAGCCGGTTCACTCGATCACACTCGATCCAGATAATGTCCTGCTCGACTGGAACAGGCACAACAATTCGCGCCGGGTCAGTACACTGCTCGCCGGCGAAGCCCCAAAGCCGGAACCGCCGTCACCGCCGAAGAAGCAGACGGCCAACTGGACTACATACACAGTCGCCGACGGGCTCGCCGGCAATACTGTCAGTTGTCTTGCAATCGACTCAAAAGGGGTCCTCTATGCAGGCATCAGCCAGCACTCCAGGAAGCCGGGAACATCTGTCAGCCGTTTTGAGGATCAATGGACTTGGCCCGATTCGGTGTCCGAGTCGTCGGGGCCGGTTTTTGCAGTCACGGTTACCGATGACGGGACGGTGTGGACCTCAGTGACGGCCAACAGGCTCCGCCGGATCGATGACAGTGGCACGACAATCTTCACGTTGAGTCAGTTCCGTCACCATTTGAGCTTCAGCATCGGCAAAGGAGCCTTCGGACCTCATCCACACGCGAACACCGATATCCCGGGGGCCGTCGTTCACGATCTGATGACAGATGACAACAGAAACGTCTGGCTGGCGACGGATAGCGGCGTCTCGATCATCGACGAGGCCGGCGCACTGCTCAGTCACTTCGACACTGAAGATGGTCTACCCGGCAACGAGGTGCTCTGCATGGCCCGGGATGCGTCGGGCGCCGTATGGATCGGCACGGACAAGGGTCCGGCCTCGTACCGAGATGGCCAGTGGGCCACGTATCCCGAGTGTCGCGCCGACGTCACCCTGGCAGTGGCTGCCGGTCCTGACCGGACGGTTGCCTTCGGGACGTATCGACATGGGATCATCGTCTACGACGGGAAGAGTTACCGACGGTACAACAGCGCAAACAGCCGACTGCCTCATAACATGGTGACTGCTTTGGCATACGACGAGAAGAACAGACTCTGGGCCGGTACATGTCTGGGGCTGCTGTGCATCGACGAAGATTCACAACAGGTCTACACAAAGGAAAATTCCGGCCTGCTTTCGAACAAGATCACCGATCTTCTCGTCTACGGCCCGGACATCTGGATCGCGACCGACGCCGGCATCGCGAAACGAAAATTCAAGAATCAAGAATAAGAGGTCAAAGTGACGCAATGCGCCTGCGGCGGACGACTTCTTCAAATCTGCATTTTACAGTGTGATCTCTCATCTTCTTTGATGTAAATGGGCCCACGTCGAATCGCTCGACGCGGGCCCACGACTGGTTCAATTCTATCGTATCAACCGCAACATTGAGTTGCGCTGCAACTCTACTGATAGCTTATATGCAGCAGCGGCGCCTCAGGCGCATCGCCGTCGAAAGACTCGGCCTCCCGAGTTCCCTGAGAGGGTTTGGCCGGGTTGTCTCTAAACGTCAACACTATGGTGCCAGCCCAGACATTCTGGTTGACGATCTCCTGGATGACACTCGAGATGTCGGGTGTTCGCTCCTCAGGACCCTGGCCGTGCACGGTCGTCCACTGCGGCACGTCCCACACGACGGACGCCGTCGTTGTAGATCTGGCACTAATGTCACCTGCCGCCGAGCTGAATGTAGTGGGATTGCCGGAGAGTTCACCCGAGATGATAAGAGACACATCGGCGTTATGCTGAGCGCTACCCACGCTGTCGGCGCTGAACTGCACCCACGCCTCGGTGATGGTCGCTCCCATGGGAACGGGGACACCCGTCCATCGACAGCCTACCGTCTGCAGATTCGCGGGGGACATAGCGCCTTCGTAGCCCAGCTCCAGGTCGCTGCTGTCCAGAGCAGCCATGCTGCCGCCATCCAGGATGTGCTCTTCGGCGTCGTCACTGCCGGCCGCTATCCTCCACTCGCTGGGCGGCACAAGAGCCGACCGATACAGCCCGATATCGTCAAGCAACAGGATGCCCGTGGCGCCGGAACCTTCTACGCCGATGGCCAGGCTGGTGACACTCTGGAGATTCGCACCGACCGATGCCAGATCAAGATTCCATACTTGCCATCCTGCAATCACCAGGCTGCCGGCACCGCCGGCGTAGTTAGCCCTGACGCCGTTGATCTTCACGTACAGTTGTCCGGGCGTATTGGTCGGATCGCCGAAAAACCACAGAGACAGCGTTTGGATACCGTGGTCGGTCCAATCTTGCGCAGGAGCAAAGCTGTGTACCACTTCCGACAGACCTGCCGTGGTGTTGTTGTACGCGAAGGGCACGGACTTGCTGCCGCCATGAACATCGCCGGTCTCAAGAGATACCCCGGTGACATATCCCATGGTCGATCCGTTCGCGGCCGGATTATCGAATCCGTCCACCCATGCTACATATACGAGATTGCTGCCGGGCTCGCCGGCAGGAATGTCGTTGTAGGACTCGAAATCGTCCACGATAAGATAGTCGGCTACCATAAAACTCCAGGTGCTACCTTTGGTGACCGTACCGTCGGTATTCTGCTCGTCGATGCGCCAGTAGTACGGCCCGCCGGCCCACTCGATGCCTTCGGGCACAGTGTAGCTGGTGCCGGCCTGGAGACCTCTAAACACGCCGGTCGTATCCGATGCCTCGGCGCCGGCTACGGCGTCCCTATCGGTGCCGAAGTAGACGGCGTGCTGCGAGGCGGAATCTCCGGGCGACCAGCTCACGGACGCGGCGCGCAGTACATCCGAAGTCGAGTTATTACCCGGACTCGGGTTCCAGGCAGCCGACAGATCGCCTCTCATAATCTGCCTGATCTCATCGGGTGTCAGCGACTTATTGTAGAAGCGGACATCGTCAACCATGCCGATGTAGAAGTTGCTCGGGGTGGTACCATCCCATTCCTGGCCTATTGACCACCGTGTTACCGAACCCAAATCGAAGGTGGCAGATTCGCCGGCTACTTGAACACCGTCGGCGTATATACGTCCTGTGCTGCCGCTCCTGACGTACGTCATCATATGCCACTGCCCGTCAGCAACGACAGGGGCGGCGGTGTAGGTTGTGTCGCCACCATCGTACCTGCCCGGACGGCCACTCTCAATGTAGAACTCGAGAGGGTGACCACTGCTGCTATCGTTAGCTGCGATCAGATCGCCCTGGCCGGTCTGAGTGCTTTTGATCCAGATACTGAGCGTAATATTGGTGCTCGTTATGTCATCCACCACGCCGTCGATCACAACATAATCGTTGGTCAAATCCAGCGCACCGTTCATGATCCCGTCTACCCACTGAGGATTACCACCAATTGTGCCGTCATTGCCATAGCCGGACCAGTCAATCGCACGGTCGCCGCCACCTTCGTCGAATTTCCACCAGCCGATGAGATCCGGATCGGTGATCTGAATGTCAGGCAATGTCGTGAAGCTCCAGACATCGCCTTTGATCGTGGTGGGGGGATTAAACTCATCGACCCGCCAGTAGTAGGTCTTGTCATTTTCGAGCGTGCCTGGTGCAAAAGTCGTGGTGCCCTGGGCCAGACCGCCGGTTGCATTGGCGACAGCCTCGCGGTCGTCGCCGAAGTATACTGTGTGCAATTTCGCACCGAAACCGGGCGTCCAGCTTAGGGTCGCGTCGGGATCCACGGATGGGGCACCATCGGACGGGATTGGGTCATAGGCGCTCGCCGGCGGAATCCAGAAGCTCCAGACTTGTCCCTGCCACGGACTGTTGGGATCGGCTTCATTGACCTCATCCACGCGCCAGTAGTAAGTGGTGCCGGGGGCAAGGCCTTCGGGGTAAGGAAATCCGAAGAAGCCGACCGTGAAGAATGGAAAAGACTGATTGCCCTGGAACGCAGCAGCGGCGCCGTCGTTGACGTCGTCAAAACTGTCGCTCAAGTACACATCGTGTGAAACCGCAAAATCTCCCGCTGTCCAGCCGAGAGAAATCCATGTGTCCTCATGCCGCGCGCCATTTTTCGGATCCGGGCGCCGTGCATAAGGGTTCCCTCTAAGGCCGTAATCCGCCACACGCATAATGTCATCGACGTTGGCCTGGCCGGTTGTGTCCCTTATCCGAACAAACCCTCCTACGGTATCGCCGGGTACGAAGTGCTTCACCCATGCCGCAGCATTTCCGTTGTTGTCTGTAGCCAGGACAATGTCGACGAGGGCAGGGTCTGCAGCCCGCTGCGAACCCCACGATTCTGTTATTCCCCACTCGATTCCCTCGTCGGTGATATTCGATCCTCCGATATCCCTGGCCACACTTGAGGTATCGAATCCCAGAATGGC
>Ga0209536_100007262_pt1 | contig 16818 bp, 11 predicted proteins | sample DeeMarSeWOR28_12_FD_187461 | JGI IMG/M metagenome (GOLD analysis project Ga0209536, IMG submission 187461) | Marine sediment microbial communities from White Oak River estuary, North Carolina - WOR-2-8_12 (SPAdes) (version 2) | ecosystem: Environmental > Aquatic > Marine > Intertidal zone >... | reverse complement strand
TGGTGGGAAGGCGGAGTATATGATGTATCCTATGTGAAAGATATGAAGGATGGGACCTGGAAAATAGAAAGACTTGAACACCGTGTGTTGTCGAAAGCGGATTACAGACCCGGGAAGTCCTATGCCAGGCCGATTTCCGTTCCTCTCTTCTCAAAGAGATACCCGGAGGATCCGGTCGGACCGGACAGGCTCATCACGACAACATAACCGCTTCAGCTTTGCTTCTTAGCAACTACCACATAGCGACTCGTGACGCCAAGTATCTTCTTTTTCTGCATTGCAGCAACAACATTAGCCTGGAACCTCTCTGTGTCGACTATCAGTAGCGCAGGCGCATTCATATTGCCCATAATTGTTGGGCGGATACGAGATGCAACAGGTGACTACAACTCCGGCTTCATCCTGCTGGGGATACTATGCACGCTAAGCTTGATTCTTTCCTTTAAACTCCGGGTACGCTAGTCGACGGAGGGCTTTCTGACTTGCAGTACAAACAAGATCTCCTGAACTGGATTGAAGAACTGAAGAAGGTGCCGGTTAATTATCAGGGTCTCCGGCATAATTTCAAGTGGCAGAAATTTCTAACTCCCGCTTATAACTCCTTCCTTCCATCTGACCTGTTTTGTCTAATTGTGTCGTCAAGGCAGGCCGAGATAGTCCGGAATCCTCAGGGAAGCCTCCGACGGATTGACCGCGTAGAGTGTACGCATGCAGCCGCCTCATTCAGTGTATTCAAGAACGGACATAAACTTTAATGGAGGATCCCTATTTTCGGATAAAGGTCACCCGCGACAACCCTGCTGGCTTTAAATCGGTGTGATCGGAATGATCAAAGAAGAGACCACGTCGTTTAGTTTTTCCAGATTTAGGAGATTTTGTTCCAATTCGGATACGGTTTTGTCGCTGAGTCTGTAAGCCGAGTAGGGAACGCATTGATGAAATTTGTTCAATAATTCATCCATGCTAAAGGGATTTTTGGGATGGCCTTTGATATGAAAGCATTCCTTGGAGTACTTAGCACCGCTATGAGCTATGACCGTTGCTTCCGCCGTGTAGATGGGCAGGGAAACTTTTTCGCGTGCGGAAATCTTATTCATAAACCGCCGCACATCTTTTCGCTTCCTGGCCTCTTGGGTATAAGCGTTTGGCAAAATGTCATATCCCATAATTGCTGTGGCCACGATATAGGGCAGGCTGAATTGGCATTCCGGTACAGTATGGGGATTCCACTTCTCTTCCTTTGGCACACAAACCGTCAGCCAGTTGATGGTGGACTCGTCAAAAATGATTTCAGCCATATCGGCAGACGTTAAATGGTGCTCTGCCATGATTTCCATAACGGCTTGAATGGACGCGTGTGTGCACTTGCATGAGGAATATGGCTTCATGGCGGCGTTTACCATTTCCCACTTTTCACCCAATCCCGCTGTCAATTCCTCCGGATAGGTTTGCCATTGGGCTATGCCGAAGTATCCGGTGGGGCTAAGCAAAATGTTTTTGTGGTAGGCCTTGATGCCTTTTTGGGCAAGGAGACAGGCATTAATGGCATCCTGGCTGACAAATCCATGATGGAGGCGGGTCATAAGGGTACCGCTTCGGTACATCTCCGCGTTTAACGGTTGGGTCATGGCGCGTACCATGGCCATGGCGTGTTTCAATTCCTCAAGGTTGAGATCAAGCAGTTTGCCGACCGCCGCCATGCTGCCGAAGATGAAATGGCCGTCACCAACACCCACTGGCGCTGCCCCACTTAGCGCCCGAAATGCCTTACCAATTCGAATAAGGATTTCCTTGCCCACGGCAAAGCTAACAATAAAGTCCTCGCCACTTACTTTTTTTCTGAGACCACAAACCGCCAGCAACACCGCGAAAATATACTCGCTGGCATGGCTGGCCTCGTCATGCACATCACCAAAATCCATGGCTCGGGCCATAGGGCCAATGGCCAGTCCGGCCTCTGAAGCCGGCACCTTACCGCCGTAAAATGGAATAAAACTTTCGGGCTTACCGCCCTTTTTCTTAACTAAATCAACAAGTTCCGGAATCGCTTCCATTCCAGAACCCCCGATAGTGACCGCCATGGTGTCCAGAATGGATTGTTTGCAGTGATCAACTATATCGGCAGGTAGCGAATCAAATGTCATCTGGGCGATGAAGCGCAAAAGCTCTATTTCCGGTGACTCGCTGGTTTGTTGAAAAAACGTTTTCATTTATGTCTCCAAGGTATGGTATGGCATGCTGACAGCCTTCATTTGAGGTCAAAATGGTCATCAAATCTTATCTCATCCGACATCTATTTTCCACAATGCCACTCGGCTGGCGCAAAGACTCGATATAAAATTAACTTTATGATGCAAGCCGGTAATTTGAAAAGCTGCAGTTTCCAAGTCCTGGCCTCACCTTCCAATAGAAAATCACAGCAAATTTAGCCAAATTCATATAATTCCCAATGCAAGGATAGGCCCCTGTTTGGATATTTGAATAAGTGGCAGAGAGCAAAAGGTTTCCAAAATTCACAATTCCATCCAATTTTGATGTTTAAGCCAGGAGATTCCGGCTAAATTGTACTGAATCGGGAGATTTCATATTAATTTCTCTAGCTCAGGATGCCTATTATTTCCCTTCTTTCATCTGCACCATCTCCCTATAATAAGCCCCAGTGTCACCAAGCAATTAAAGAGCATTTACCAGGCACCTCCATCAGGAGAGAAAAGAATGCTCGAGATCGGCCAAACGATTTCGCACTATAGGATCTTGGAAAAGATAGGTGACGGCGACCTCATGAAATACCTCGCCCTAAATTCGGTTTATCTTCCGATTCGATATAACTATTTTTACAAAAACGCTGAGGAGGAGTTGAAATGCCATATTATCCACATCTGTTTAAGCCTCTCAGAATCAAGAATGTAACTTTCAGAAACCGAATTTTTTCCACTCCTAACCAGACCCGCTTCAGGGGCAATATCGAAATGGCCTACATGGAAGCCAAAGCCAGGGGAGGGGCGGCGCAGGTCAGCATCGGGGAAGCACCAGTTACCCGAAAATACGTGCGGCAATCCTCCGCTTATACCTTCATTCTCGACGAACCGACGGACAGGCGCCTACTGGCTGAAACCGCTCTGGCCATCAAACTCCATGGTGCCGTCCCTTCAATTCAGCTCTACCACCCAGGACATCATACTGTTCCCTATTACGAGACCGATCCCAACCCCATCGGTCCCATGGGTTTTGTCCGAAAAGACGGTGTAAGAGTAATCGCCATGGATGAGGAAAAGATCGAAGAGATGGTTGAGGCATATGGCAACGGGGCTGCGATGGTACAGCGTGCGGGTTTTGACTGCTGTCAGATCCATGGGGGCCATGGATGGCTTCCCGCGCAGTTCCTGTCTCCCCTCACAAACCAGCGGACCGACCGATACGGCGGAAGCCCTGAGAACAGAGCCCGGTTTCCTATCGCCATCATCGATCGAATCAGGGAAAAATGCGGAGAGGATCTCATTATCGAATATCGGATAAGTGGAGATGAATTGGTCGAAGGAGGATTGAAGGTCGATGATGTAATTGAGTTTATCAAGATGGTCGAGGGTAAGATCGATTTGGCTCATATTTCCGTCGGCGTACACGAGTCCCTGGAAACGGTCCATCGCATGTTTGCCCACACCTCATTTACTGAGCATGGCTGCAATGTATATTTGGCGGAGACAGTGAAGAAAGCGGTGAACATTCCGGTCATCACGGTGGGCGGTATTTCGGATCCAGAACACGCGGAACGCATTCTCGCCGAGGGAAAGGCGGATATCATCGGCATGGCCAGGGCCCTGCTTGCCGATCCCGAACTGCCAAACAAATCCCGCAGGGGCCGCCGCGATGAGATCATTCCCTGCATCCGGTGCAATAACTGTCTAACCGCCGTTGGTTACAACGATGTTATTGTCTGTGCCGTCAACCCTCAAACCGGCAAAGAATTGAGGTGGCAAACAGCACCGCAGCCAAAGACCTCCCGCAAAGTGGTTGTGGTCGGCGGAGGACCCGCCGGCATGAAAGCAGCCATAACGGCCGTTGAAAGGGGGCATGACGTCACGCTGCTGGAAAAAAGCGACCGTTTGGGCGGTATTCTGAATATCGCAGATCAAGATCCTTTGAAAAGCGATGTAAAAACCTTCAAGAATTACCTTGTCAACCGTACCTTGGGCCTCGTTAATGTCAGGCTCAACACCGAGGCCACACCGGAATTGATCGAAAAAATATCCCCAGACTATCTCATCGCGGCAGTCGGATCACGCCCTGTTCGCCCGTCGATCCCTGGTGTCGAATCGAAGACAGTCATTACCGCATTGGACGCCTACTACGATGCGTCACAGGTAGGACAAAAAGTGGTCGTTGTCGGCGGGGCACTGGTAGGCTGTGAAGTCGGACTTTTTCTGGCCGAGCAGGGCAGGCAAGTTACTATTGTGGAAATGACCGACGCCATTGGCAATCCTGAAAGGAATTGGCGGCATACCATCCCTATGGTCATGAGAATGGATGAAACGCCGACCCTGGAGTATCGTACAGGACAAAAATGCATCGAAATCGCGCTTTCCGGCATCAAGGTCGCGAACAAGGAGGGAAAGGAACACTTTATCGAGGCGGACACGGTGGTCCTCGCCGCCGGCATGCAGTCAAATTCGGAGACCGTGGAGCAATTAAGGTACTGCGTCCCTGACTTTTACCCTATCGGCGATTGTGTAAAACCCCAGAGAATAATGGAAGCCATGCAGGCAGGTTACTACACAGCATTGGACATTCTTTAGTCCGCATAAGCATTTGTAATGGAGGTGTGAAATGAGCCCTGGTTATGAAGTCGCAAAATTACTGAAGGACCTGGCGGTTTTTGATATCTCACCGGTTTTTGAAACCAATATGCCCGGCTTCACGACGGATCCACCGCTGGGGATCATTCCGGATGCCAAAAACATCCAGCAGAACAAATACTTTACACAAATCCTCGTTATCAGCGAGCACAATGGTTCCCATGTCGACGCCCCCATTTACATTCATAAGGGAATGGACGGAATCGACAAATTTCCCTGTGGCTACCTGATCGGACCCTATAAAAAATATGATCTGACCCGATTTAATCCGGAGGCAGGAAAAAACATCCCGTTAGAGCAGTTAAAAGAAGTAGAAACCAGGGACAGCATTGTACCGCAGCAAGGGGACATCATCCTCCTCCAATTCGGCTGGGACAAATACTACAAGCCCGAGAGCAATGATATCGAGGACCGCATGATGTACAGTTTCGGGCCCGGTATCACGGAGAAGGCGGTCAGGTATTTTGCCGAAGCAAAAATACAGGCTATTGGTGCTGATGTGGTCAGTGCAGACACCTGCTTTCCGGATATGCCCGGACATCTTGAACATTTTCTTCCCAACGGCATTTTGATTATGGAGAGCTTTATTAATATGGCCCCGGCGCCCGCGACAGGCCTGTTTGTCGGATTGCCATGGAAAATTAAGAACGGATCAGGATCTCCAATGAGTCCAATCCTTTTTGGATGACCTTGGGATCGTGGACCTACAATATTTCTGAAATAAGGAGCGTTATTATGAAAAGATTTGAGAGAAAAGTAGCATTGATAACAGGTGCGGGTTCAGGTATCGGTCGCGCCACTGCGATAAAGCTTTGCGATGAAGGCGCCAAAATAATTGCAGCAGATATCAACGCGGAAACGGGCGAGGAAACCGTCGGGATGGTAAAAACCAGAGGAGGAGATGCCGCTTTTGTAAAATGCGATGTGGCCGATGAAGGCGATGTTAAAAACCTCGTTGCCGAGACAGTGAACATTTATGGAAAAATTGATATGCTGTGCAATATTGCTGGTTTCCCCCAAAAATCCACATTGATTGAGGACTGCGATGTTGCTTTTTGGGAAAAGGTCTTTTTTATAAATGTCAAAGGTCCCTGGATGCTTAGCAAGTATGCTCTACCTGAGCTCAAGAAAACCAAAGGCACCATCACAAACATCACGACCGTCGGTCTTCATCGCCCTCGCGCAGGCCAAACGGTATATGGTTCATCAAAAGGTGCAGTTTATTCACTGACGAAAACAACGGCTATTGAATTCGCACCCTATGGCATTCGAGTGAACTGCATTGCACCGGGACCGGTAAACACGCCGATGCTGCCCAGATTCATAGCTGCTGATTTTACCGACGAGGTTATTGCGCAGGTGAAAGGGGGAACGGCATTGGGAATGCTTGTCGAACCTGAAGATATCGCTGATGCCATTGCATTCCTGGCCTCGGATGATGCCTCCAAAATTACCGCCATGGAGCTTTATGTGGACAGCGGCTCTTATGTGGGCGGCAGGGGAAAGAATTAGAAGCTGATCATATGAAAAATAGTTTTGGTTATTTCCCAAATTGTTTGCTGAATATTCAAAATCATAAATGACAGGAAAAGATGAGATGGATGCGATACGGTTGTTTGCCCAAAATTTTATGAAGATCCAATATGGAGACTTGCCTCAGGATATCGTCGAGATCACAAAAAAGGAAATCTTGGACTTTCTGGGCGTTGCTCTAGCCGGATCTGATTCTCCGGGGGTCAAAGAGTTGGCCGATCTCTTATCCGGTTTAGGAGGAAAAGAGGAAAGCAGCGTTATTTGTCACAAGAAAAAGTTGCCGGCGCCCGTCGCTGCTCAAATAAATGCGACCATGGGCCATGGACTGGATTTTGACGATGTGCATGACCTTGCAGTCATGCATCCAGCTGTTCCTATTGTTCCGGCCTGTCTAGCTGTTTCGGAAAGCGTGGGTGAGGTGAGCGGAAAAAGATTGATCACTGCCGTGGCTTTGGGGGTGGATATGATATGCCGGCTGGCTCTCGCCACTTGGCCCGGCTTCGATCCTTTAGTGCCTGAAACTAAAAAATTGGCCTTTCAGTCAGAACGTGTAAAGAACGGCTGGCACCTGACCACAGTCATGGGACATCTTGCCGTCGCGGGTGCCACGGCAAAGCTCATTGGTCTTGATGAAGCTCAGATGGTCAACGCCTTTGGACTTGCACTTCATCAATGCTGTGGCTCTCATCAAGGCAGGGATGATGGTGCACATACTAAAAGACTTGGGCCGGGGTTCGCTGCAAGAGCAGGTGTTCTCTCGTCTTTGATGGCCCAGAAGGGCATTACGGGGGCAAAAAACGTTCTTGAAGGACCTATGGGATTGTATCAAATGTACTTTCAGGGAGGATATGACCCAATAACGCTGACTGCAGATTTGGGACGACATTTTGAAGGCAAAAATGTTTCATTCAAACCTTATCCGTGCTGCCGTGGGACTCATACCAATATCGATGCTGCCCTGGCATTGGTTAGAAGTGAAAAAATACGGCCTGAGGATGTGAAGGCCATAAAAATATTCGTCGATGCCGGCGGACACCAAATGTTGTGTTCTCCACTGGAGGTAAAGTTAAAGCCGAGAACGCCGGTAGATGCCCAGTTCAGCATTCCCTGGGGGGTTGCAACTGCGCTCTCCCGCGGACAAGTAAGCATAGAACATTATACCGATGCCGCTATACAGAGTCAGGATATTCTCGAAATAGCAAGCAAGATAACCGTTGTGCTTGATCGTAGCTTGGATACGTCACACAAAACACCAACAGGGAGAATTGAGATAGAAACGCCAAACGGCGAACATTTTACGAGCCAGGTGGAATATCCATTGGGAAGTCCGGAAAGAGAGATGACCTTGGACGATTGTATAGCTAAGTTTAAAAGCTGCGCAGACTATTCGGTTGCGGATATAACACATGAAAAGCAGGATGACCTGATTGAAATGATAAAAAAAATGGAACATTCTGAAAATGCGGGTTCCATCATGGAGTTGATGTGCTAATTATTTCCAGTCCGGAATTTGAGTCCGCTGATTTATGACCGATTTCCAGGAGGAAAATTTGGACTTTTTTTAAGCAAGATCCGAGTAGCTCTGCCCAGTATTATTCAGGATAGTTCAACACCGGTATTTTGGAGACATATTTCCAAAGGACCGCCCCTGTTTTCTCGAGTACAGCATCCCGGGTTCCCTATAAAATATTCTGAAGCCCTAGGGATTCAATTCTTTCTTTTCCGATATCTCCCGTCTCGGGATTATATCCCATAGCCTCATAGTACTGCCTTCTCAACGCTTCGAGATCCAGCGTCACATCTTTGAGCTTTCCGGCTTTGAGAGGCGGATTCCCGGATGCCCTGGGAGGTATTGTGAAATCAGCCGGCTTAAAACCTTCCCTGAGATTAAAGGCATGCAGCATGGTAGCGATACGCTGCCCCGTATGTACCAGATTTTCGGGATTCAGGTCCCAGCCCGTAATAGCCTTCATCAGATCCAAAAACCGGAAATTCAGGCCGTCGGCCGCAAACAGGCAGGCGCCCGACGTGTTGGTCAGATGTTGCCATCCGGCGAGGATCGCATGGTATTTGCCCTTATCCGTGGGATCATATTTTTCCAGCTTGGAGGGTATTCCTAAAAGTTCCATGAGATGCTCCGGGGCCTGTCCCTCCTCGGCAAATTGGGTTCCTCCCCGGGTATGCTTGGACGGCGTAGGATCGGAAACATACGTCGCTCCCCAGCCGGGAGACTGCCTTGGATCATGCATCGGAAGCTCCTCGCCGCCGACATTCATGGAGAATTGTTCTGCCCCTTTTCCGATTTTGGCAGCCGCCGCCTTTCCTCCTTCGGCCAGGATGTCCCCAATCCCTTCGCGCTTGGCAATTTTATGCACGAGTTCAATAATGGCGTCGCCGTTTCCCCATGTCAGCTCCAGCCCGTCAGTATCGCTGTTGGTGAGCAGTCCGTTCTCGTAACATTCCATCGCAAAAGAAATCGTGGATCCCGTGCCGATCGTATCCAGCCCGTAGAGGTTGCACAACTCGTTGGCATAAATGATCGATTCCATATTCTCATTCAGGCAATTACACCCAAAAGCCGCCAGCGTCTCATATTCGGGCTTGTGAGACTTTTTGACTGCATATTTTCCACCATCGACGGTCAACCAACCGCCGCAGGCAATCTGGCAATCGACGCATGCATATTTATCCACGACATATTTCTCCATCGCGTCCCAGCCAATCTTTTCCCATTTCTCCTTTGGGAAATCTTCGACATTGTTTCCCGCCCAATTCTTGATGGGAGAGTCGTGGGTTGCCAGATGTGGCACCATGGCGCCGGGCGTGCCTGTATTGCTCAGCACCTGATACATGATGGAGGGACGTTCCACCATATCGTTGTTTATATCCGTCACCACACTTTTAACTTTCTCCATGTCAAAAATGCCCGGTCGCTGGTATCCATAGCAAGCGACGGCCTTTAGGTTTTTGGAACCCATGACGCCCCCCAGGCCGGACCGGGCGGCGGCTCGCCCAAAGTCGTTGATGACGGCCGCGATACGAGCGCAATTTTCTCCGGCCTGGCCGATACAGGCGATTTTGAAGTCCTTGCCTTCATTCTCTTCCCGGATCAATTCCTCGGTTTCAATCGTATTTTTCCCCCACAGGTGGCTCGCATCTTTGAGCTCAGCTTTTCCGTTATTGACAAGCAGGTAAACAGGGCGCTCGGCTCTGCCCTCAAAAAACAGCATATCGAAACCCGACGCTTTCTGGGCGATCGCATAATTTCCACCGCTGTTGGCATCCCCCCAATAGCCGGTTAGAGGAGACTTGCCCATCGCCGTAAACCGGCACGTGGACACGGTTCCCGTCAGCGTGAGCGGTCCGGTTCCCAGAGCGAATATATTGTCCGGTCCTAAAGGATCGACCCCGGCTTTCATGCGCTCAAAAATCACGCGCGCTCCGATGCCATAGCCGCCGATAAAGTTTTTAGCTAAATCTTCGGACAGTTCCTCCTGCCGGATCGTCCCCTCACTTAGATTCACAAACAACATTTTGCCCACGTACCCATATTTAGCTTTCATTGGACACCTCTTCCTGGAAAACATTTGGTTTCAGAGCTTCGCAGTTCAGGCTTTGCCTCTCCCTGGACGACGCATTTCTCACCGCAAAGGTAACGGCAAATAGAAACTGGGAACCGCACTTCATCTGCAGCTATACCCCCATTCGCCGACATGGCACGCCCTTTACTAAAGAAAGCTGCATCCCAACTGAACTATACTGCAGTGTCAGCTGCTTCTTCCGGCTCGACAAGCCGCCCATTGGAATCTTATGAGCCTATTATGGACAATTTCCGGGTTCTCCGCTATATGGTTTTTATTCCATGTGTGCGGCGGTCGAAAAATGAAGCACGTGGCAGTTGACAAGTGCAACACCTGATGCGAGATTACCAGTTTTTCCTCTCTATGTTTACAATCCTCTATGAGAAGTTCTTATCCCATAGAATTCCTGGTCTTTTCCCCAGAAACTGGACCAATAATAATGAGAGAAATCCGGTAAATTAGAAACTTCAGATAATGGAGGATTTCTCGATGAAGAAGCGATGATTCCTAGCTTCTGACCTATGAAAGGGAATGTCAAGGATAGTTCTCTCCCTCCCAGGGACGAGGATGATTTTTTTATCTGGAGACATTTATCTAAAATCATAGAATTCCCAATGGAAGGATAGGCCCCAAGAACGTAGCCGCTGGCGCAGCGGACGCTTCGCGTGATGACTTTCCAGCGCTTGGCTCCCACTCGCTGTAAGTATTGGTTCTTGACTTCAGCGCACTACGGCGCGATCAACACTGGACTTTAAGAAAACAGCTGGTTGTCAATGTCGTAATCCGATGAAGAACACTACACAAAATTGATGGGTGACGGTGATTTTTACATGGTATCCTTTTTGGGAAGACTCAAATCAACCATCTCACCGTTTTCTAACAGTTTCGGCATCAAGATCACATGATGCCATGGTAAATCTTTTTTTCGGGGATGGTCAGATATGGCTTGGAAGAGTACTCTACGCTCGCGGTTCCACTCTCCGTACGGGCTACTGGTTGCATTCCTTGTACTCACCCTCGGCCCGGCTGTAGGATTAGTATGGCTTGGTTGGCACTTACTCGATCAGGATCGCGCTCTGGAAAACCAACGCATCATAGAGCGCCGCGAGCACGCTGCCGATCAGATGATTGCCGCCTTGCATAAGGCTTTACAAACGAGCGAGAGCACCCTCGCTCAGCTGCGCACACCCTTGCACGGGGATGATTTCCTGATGGTCGAATTAAGCCCATCTGGGATTCCCGTCCAGATCAAAGGCGCCCTTCTCTTCCATCCGGCTGAACCTGCAACGCAACCTAATCTATCTGATAAATATCGGCAAGCCGAGATCCATGAATTTCAGCAGCGGGATTACGTTAAGGCCATTTCAGTCCTCAAGCCCCTGACAGATTCGCAGGACAGCGCAGTTCGCGCTGGCGCCTACCTCAGGATTGCACGCAACCAGCGGAAAGCTGACCTACTCACCCAGGCTCTCCAGACATATGAAAAACTGGCCACATACGGAAGTACATCTGTTTTAGGTCTTCCCGCCGAACTCGTTGCATATCGAGCCCGCTGCACCCTGTTTGCCCAACTCGACAGACAGGTCGACCTTGTCAAAGAAGCTTCTGAGTTTTATAGCCTACTTCGGAATGGACGATGGCTGTTACCACAATCCTTCTACGACTTATTGGCGGAGGAAGCGGCAGCCTGGTCGGGCATAGATCGCAGTGTGGAAACCAGTGCTGTTGCACTTGCTGAAGCAGTCGCCTGGCTTTCGCAAAAGGAGATGCAGAATCCGAGCGACTCAGGCCGAACCTGTCTTTTCAGGCAAGGTCGTCTGGTGACTATCCTATGGATCCAGGGCTTAGAAGGTCTTCGTGTCTTCGTAGCAGGTCCTTCGTATTTGGAACAAACATGGTTGGCTTCCTTAGCACCGCTGATTGAGAAACTGCGCGTCAACGTCGCTGTGAAGGAGATGAATCCGGAAATCGAAGCAGCAACTGAACGACCACCTTCCTCAACCAACCTGCCCTGGACGATCCTGTTGACAAACAAGGATATAAAGTCAGAAATGCAGGAGTTCTCGCAAAGGCGCAGGCTACTCTTGGGCGCCCTCGGATTGTTGGCTGTAGTAATCGGGGCTGGATGCTACTTCGTTGCTCGGGCGTTTACGCGTGAACTTGCAGTCATGCGGATGCAATCGGATTTTGTTTCTGCTGTCTCGCACGAATTCCGCACACCACTCACCTCCCTTCGCCAGATCAGTGAAGTGTTCAGTGAAGGACGGCCTCTGGAAGAAGAGCGCCGTACGAAATATCATCAGGCACTTGAACGAGCCACGCGCCGTTTAAACAAGCTGGTTGATGGGCTGCTCGATTTCGGACGCGTGGAATCGGGCGCCATGGTCTATCAGAAGAGAAATATCGATCCAGGGATTCTGATTACTTCGGTAGTGGACGAGTTTCAGCGCGATGTCAGGGATAGTGGGTGCCGTGTCGAATTGAGAACAGCAGACAACCTCCCCGTGATAAATGCTGATCCGGAAGCACTGGGACGTGCTGTCTGGAACCTCCTGGATAACGCATTTAAATACGCTACCGAGTGCAAGACCATCTGGGTGGAACTCGAGCGGGAAAGGGCTGGAATCGCCATCCGCATACGCGATCATGGTCTGGGAATCCCTGCTTCAGAGCACGGCAAGATTCTGCGCAAATTTGTACGTGGCACGACAGCCCAGACGGCAGGTATCAAAGGCACTGGCATTGGTCTGGCGATGGTGAAGCATATAGTGGATGCACACGATGGCACTCTCCACTTAGAGAGTGCACCGGGACAGGGCAGTACGTTTAGCATACTGCTGCCGGATAGGAGAAAATAGTGGCTCGAATACTGTTGGTTGAAGACGATCGTGACATTGCTATGCTGGTGGAGGATGATCTTACGGCTGAAGGCCACCAAGTTGATGTGATAAGCGATGGCGAGACTGCAAGCCGCCGGGGCATAGAACCCGGCTGGGATCTTATCATTTTAGATGTGATGCTTCCCCGACGCGACGGCTTCGACGTCTGTCGTGATATTCGACGTGCGCATGTGCGTACCCCAATCATTATCTTGACCGCGAAAACCCATGAAGCCGAAAAGATCCTCGGCCTCGATCTGGGAGCCGATGACTATATGACCAAGCCTTTCAGCCCACGGGAACTACGCTCGCGCATCCGGGCAGTGTTGCGGCGGGTTCAAGGGGAGGCAGAAGATATCTGCTGCTTCGGTGATGTCGAAATCGATTTCGTGCGTGCCGAGCTCCGGCGCCAGGGCATCCCAATTGAACTCACACCACTCGAATTCAAGCTGCTTAATGTTTTTGTGCGCAATCGCGGGAGGGTTCTCAGCCGGGATCAGCTGATCCAGAAAGCGTGGGGAGGACAGACATTCGTCACCGAACGTGCTGTTGATGGTCACATAGTATGCCTACGTCGTAAGATCGAAGACAATCCAGCACAGCCTCGTTACTTGATAAGCATTAGGGGACTTGGCTACCGGTTTGATATTTGAAATGCCATCGAAACCTCACAGAAATCTCACGATTCTCTGATGGAACTCGAATACAAGGTTGTCAACCTATAGGGGCAGGAGGTGACACCATGCAAAAGAATATTTTAAGATTTGCACTATTGACTATCCTGCTCATCACTGGAGGGCTTTGGCATCTTTCTAATTATGCCCAGGGAGTGAGCGAGGCGGAAAAGTTGTTGCGAAAGACCATACTTACAGAGGAGGTCGATGGTGACATACAAGCCGCGATTGAGCAGTATAAGAAAATCGTCGCTGACAATGACGACAACCAAACAATTGCGGCCAAGGCGCTTCTTCGTCTTGGCGGTTGTTATGAAAAACTCGGTCGGGAGGAGGCTCGGAAGACCTACCAAAAACTTGTCGATGATTACCCAGATCAACAACAGGAGGTTGCTGCTGCACGCCAACGATTGGCTGCACTCGAAAAGCCGGATACCGACGGTAACCGGGGTAGGCTGATGGTCCGAAAGGTTTGGGCCGGTCCTGAGGCAAGTACCTGGGGCTCTGTCTCGCCGAACGGTCGCTATATCACGTTTACGGACAATCTTGATCTTGCGGTGCACGATCTCGTCACAGACAAGAACACGCATTTGACCAGCTTCGGCTCCCCTGAAGCCAGGAGACTCGTGGAGTTTTCCATATTCTCGCCCGATGGCAAGCAGATTGCCTATGACCGATTTAACGGAGATGGAACCTGGGACCTTTGCGTGATCGGCCTTGATGGTTCCGGGTTGCGGGTTCTCGTCCACCGGGAAAATAAAGATTATATTTATCCCGTCGCCTGGTCACCCGATGGCGAACGAATTCTGACGGCCTTTTTCAGGCAGACTCACTCAGGTATGACAGGTGAGATTACATTCGTCTCGGTAAAGGATGGATCCATCCAGCTCGTTAAACCGACACACAAAACGGCACTTTCGAACATTTCCGAGATGAGCCTTTCACCGGACGGGCGATATATCGCATATCACGCAGCTGCCGAGGAAGGCTCGAAGCAGAAGGATCTGTTCCTGTTATCTTCCGACGGCAGCCGGGACTTCCCCCTGTTTCAACATCCTGCCAATGACCGTGCCCCTGCCTGGACTCCGGACGGCAAGAAAATCCTGTTTGTCAGCGACCGAGGTGGCACGCCCGGCTTCTGGATGATCGAAGTCGAGGATGGCAAATCTCAAAGCAATCCCGTGCTTGTAAGAGCGGATATCGGTCAGTTCGACAGTCGAATAGGCTTCACGCATCAGGGCTCTTATTTCTATGATATCCGCACTACAAGACGGGATGTGTACACCGCCGATCTGGATCCGGCAACCGGCAAGTTCCAGGAAGAACCCAAGCTCCTCGCAACTCGTATTGTAGGTTCCAACAGCGAGCCTGCCTGGTCTCCTGATGGACAACACCTCGCCTTTTACCGGCAAAACGGCCCGGATGCTTATGCCCCAGGGGCACTCACAGTCGTGATCCGTTCCGTTCAAACCGGGAATGAGCGGGAGCTTTCCAACAGCCTGATTCCGTATGGCTGCGTCCGATGGTTCCCGGATGGACAATCGCTACTCGTTTCTGCGTTACGGGCGCCGAAAGACTTCCGCGTCGATTACTATCGCGTTGATGTTCAGACCGGAAAAGCGACTCTAATACTGCAGCGGGAAGGAGGTGCAGGGACATTCTGGCCAGGTTTGTCTCCTGACGGCAAGACTATATTCTTCACGGTATTTCGCTACGCCGGATCCGAGGATTGCTTCCTTCTTTCTTATCAGATAGAAAAAAAGCAGGAGAAGGAGTTGTACCGTATCGGCCCGGAACGACGAGTCAGGCAGCGCCTGCTCGTTTCACCCAATGGTCAACAGGTAGCCTTCGTTGATCATGAGCCGCCCTATCCGCCTACGTCGGTTGTCAAAATTGTACCAACCCAAGGTGGGGAAGCCCGCGAACTGCTAAGGAATCCCCGGACAGCAGGGTGGTTTATCAATGGAAGCAGCAGTTTGCAGTGGTCCCCGGATGGCCGCTACTTATTTATCATAACCTGGCAGGGCGACAGTGGTAAGCTATTGCGCATTCCCGTCACCGGTGGGCAAATCCAGGAATTGGGATTAATCGCAAATCGTCCTCTCTCTCTGACCATTAGTCCTGATGGAAACCGCATCGCCTATGGAGCATTGAGCCAGGCCTCTGAATACGAAATCTGGGTGATGGAGAACTTCCTCTCCTCCAAAAAGTAATAAGCGGAGATCGGATTGCGGGAAGAACGGTGCGTACAAGCTATCGCTCTTTTTCATGGTTTTTGGTCGGGTGAATCGGCTGCGAATTGCGGAGCTGTTTCTGTGCGAGCCTATAGGGTTCGCGCAAGAATAGGTCGGCATTTTGGCGTGAGATCTAAGAATCTCATTAGCTATGACTGAAATGTGACCGATTCCTGATGCGCGCAATATTATCGCGGGGTAAGCTTGATTATTTATGGCTTACCGACTTGGATGAGCATGACGTGCAAACCGCCGGGATTGTTCCTGGCGGCGACCATAGGTAACGAAGAAGTCACTAGGTCATTATTCCGTCACTGCCGAAATCGGCAGAGGCGGCATGGGTGAGGTATATCAGGAAACTCCTGTTGAAAAGAGCGGCATAAGGAGGAAGCGGATTGCTTGAAAAAGACCTGCTGGAAACAGGCGCTTATAAAAAAGACCGGATAGGTTCCGCCCTTCGGGGAGAAAATCCCACAATGGTTACGCGTATGAGCAGCGGTTTCGTATTCCTGATGGACCTCCAATTCTTACCCGGTTGGTGCGTATTGACGGCCTATCCCCAGGTGAAGGATCTGCACGTTTTGCCTGCCGCCAAACGGGTCGCGTTTCTAACCGACATGCATCTCCTGGGTGAAACCATCGAGGCGATAACCCAGCCGGTTCGAATGAATTATTCGATTTTAGGCAATACAGACCAGTATCTCCACGCCCATGTCTATCCTCGTTATGCCTGGGAATCTCCTGAACACCAGCGCCAGCCCGCGTGGTTCTATTTTCAGGATGATGCCTTGAAAGGTTCCAAATGGGCCCTGAATGAAACCCATGTGGAATTAGGCGAACAGATCAAACAGAAGCTTGAGGCGCTGATGCAGGAGTACTGAGAGTTTCATAAAAAACAGATCTTCGCAGTGCTGGAAGGTATAGGAAAAGGTGCCGTGGAGTGATTTAACCACTCTGGTTGGCAAACAGAAAAGAAATGACTTCTAGCCCGCAATTCTCACCAATAAAGTAGAAAAGGCTGTTTCCATATGGCATAAAGAGTTTGTCCAGAACAACTTGTGCCA
>Ga0209536_100007261_pt1 | contig 16820 bp, 9 predicted proteins | sample DeeMarSeWOR28_12_FD_187461 | JGI IMG/M metagenome (GOLD analysis project Ga0209536, IMG submission 187461) | Marine sediment microbial communities from White Oak River estuary, North Carolina - WOR-2-8_12 (SPAdes) (version 2) | ecosystem: Environmental > Aquatic > Marine > Intertidal zone >... | reverse complement strand
CCAGTCGGACAAGCTGGCCTCGCTGGGGCGATTGGCTGCGGGCGTGGCGCACGAGATCAACAATCCGCTGACGGCCGTGCTCACCTACAGCAGCTATATGCTCAAACGCTCACACGGCAGGCCAGAAGCCCAAAAAGACCTGCAGGTCATCGTCTCCGAAACCATCCGCTGCCGCGAGATCGTCAAGAACCTGCTGGACTTCGCCCGCCAGACGGTGCCGAAAAAGCGCAAGGCCGACGTCAACGAGATCATTGGCCGCGCCGTCAAGGTCATCGAGAACCAGCTCTCGCTGGGCCGCGTGAAGCTGGTCATGGAACTGGATCCCGGGCTGCCCAACGTCACAGTGGACGCCAACCAGATCCAGCAGGTGTTTATCAACCTGATGGTCAACGCGTCCGATGCGATCGGGGAAGCCGAGGGCACCATCAAGGTCTCCAGCAAGGCCATCAGCGTGAGCCCCGCGGGCGTCCTGCAGATCAAGACCGCGGTTTGCCGCAAGCGTCACGAACTGGTCGATCGGAAGTTCGAGGTCGACGGCAAACCTGCGGTCACCATGCGCTTTCGCAAGCAGGATCAGACCGGACTGATCCACCTCGACCCGATCTACGGCTCGCAGAAACATCACCTCAACGACATGCCCCCTATCGACGAGGGCGTCGAACTGCAGTGTCCGGAGTGCTCGACTTCGCTGATGGCCGAAGGAGAGAGCTGCCCGCAGTGCAGCGCACCCATCTACGCCTTCGAAGTCCCGCTGAAGGGGCTCGTGCAGGGCTGTCTCATGCCCGGCTGCGGCTGGCATCGCTGGGAACAGATCGATTCTAACTGGAACAATGAGTTCGTCGAGGTCCGGGTGCAAGACGACGGCTGCGGCATTCCCAAGACCCAGATTCCGCACCTGTTCGAGCCGTTCGCCACCACCAAGGGCCCCAAGGGGACAGGACTCGGACTGGCAGTTACCTGGGGAATCGTGGACAACCACAACGGCACGATTACGGTGGAAAGCGAGGTCGGAATTGGAACCACCTTTATCGTGAGGATTCCGGTGGAGTCATGAGCGCACTGCGCGATATCCTGCTCATTGAGGACGAACCGATGGTCACCCAGGCCGTGGTCATGGTCTGTGGCAAAGAAGGGATGACCGTGACCGCGGTGGATAGCGCTTCAGAAGCCCTTCGGTATATGCAGGTGAGCGGGTTTCGCCTGGTGCTGTGCGACATCATGATGCAAGGCATGGACGGGTTCCAGTTCCTCGATAAACTCGCGCACAGCGGCATCCAGACCCCGGTCGTCATGATGACCGGTTACTCGACCGTGGAAAACGCGGTCAGGAGCCTTGCGGCCGGTGCGGTGGACTATATCCCGAAACCCTTCACCGCCGACGAACTGCTCACGGTCATCCATCGCGCGTTGCGCGCCAGCGCGCTGCTCGAAGCAGCCGATTCGGCCGGCCTGGAGCGGAAGGGCTCGATGCACTTCGTACCCTGTCCCGACCACTACCTCAGGCTCGGCTGCGTCAGCTGGGCCCTGATGGAGGACGAGGGAATTGCGCGGCTCGGCGTCAGCGATCTGTTCCTGAAGGCGGCGGAGGGCATCGAGGCTCTGGAACTGGCGGAACCCGGCGAGGACCTCGTGCAGGGCATCCCCTGCGCGGTCGCCACATCCCCGGACGGCTCAAAGCACGGCATCATGTGCCCGTTGAGCGGCAAGGTCCTGGAGGTCAATGCGGACGCGCAGGCGAAGCCCTCGCTGGTGGAGAAGGACCCCTATTTCAAAGGCTGGCTATACCGGATTCTGCCTTCGGACCCGGAGAGCAATTTGCAGTGGCTCAAGTTATGAAACCTCGCACAAGGCGCAGCACCCTGCACCAAAGGAGATCACAATGACCCTGACAACGGTACTGATCGTTTTGATACCCGCCGTTATCCTGTTCGTTTTTCTGAACCTGCTCTCCAGGGAGCTGTTTCGCAAATACCACGAGATGAAGCGGCAGGCCGAGCGCGAGGAGGTTCTCGCGGAAAGCCTGCAGCTGGATTTCACACGCGAGTCAAAGACCCTCAAGCGGGTCGAAGTCCCGGAACCGGTGGCGCGGATCCTTTGCGTGGATGACGAGGAAGTCATCCTCGACAGCTTTCGCAAGATTCTTGTACTGGACGGCTACAGCGTCGATACGGTGGAAACCGGCCAGGAGGCGCTTGGGCTTATCCAGACCCACGACTACGACTTCGTCTTCACCGACCTCAAGATGCCCGCCATGTCGGGGACCGAAGTCGCCAAGTCCGTGAAGCATCTGCGTCCGGATATCGACGTGGTCATCATCACGGGTTTCGCCACGGTGGAGTCCGCCGTGGAGTGCATGAAGTATGGCGCGATGGATTACGTCGAGAAGCCGTTTACTGAAGACGAACTGCGGATGTTCGTGAAACATGCGCTGATCAGGCGCCATGACCGGATCGAGAAACAGCTCAAGCCACGAGTGCACGTCCTGGGCACGGCGGATAGCAACCAGTCCGCCGGAGGAGAATTCTCGGTCCCCGGCGGCGTCCTCGTCTCGCAGGGCCACTGCTGGGTAAGCCTGGCGCAGGACGGCAGCGCCAAGATCGGACTGGATGATTTTGCCAGGAAACTGATCGGGCGGATCGACACGATTGAACTGCCCAAGGTCGGTGCGCAAGTTAAGGCCGGAGAGCAGCTCTTCGGTATCAGGCAGGGGGATCGCCAGGCGCACTTTCGCGCACCACTTAGCGGCAAAGTGGTGAAAGTCAACGAAGATCTGGGCAAAGGAAATGGGGCGCTGGAAAATCTGTCGTACGGCAGAAGCTGGGTTTGTGTTATCGAGGGGGAGGCGCTGGACGAAGAACTGCCCGGGCTGAAGATTGGGAAGTCGGCTGTAGCCTTGTTCCAGCAGGATATTGACCGCTTCAGGGCCTTCCTCCAGCAGGGCAACGATGCAGTGGTCGCCGACCCGGCTTCACTGTGCATCGGCGCGATCGAAAAACTCGACAACGCGCGCTGGGACAGCGCGGTCAAGGAGTTTTTCGGGCGCTGAAAGCAGGTGATTGATGGAAATGCACGTGTCTTGCCAGGGGGTCGGTGTTGAGCGCGTAGTTTGCGTATTTGTCGCATCGGGTCTTTCGAGCATTGCCCTGGCTGCAGATGCCTGACCCATTTAGCCCGCTCAACGGTTACCGCATTGGCACATCCAGCGTTTGTGCCTCCAACTGTTAGTTACAACCCCGCCCTGCGTCCGGTCCTTGTTTTTCCAAATTGATGCAATCAACCTGCATGAATATTGAAAAGGACCGGTATCACCCGGACATACAGAAGGGGCCAGCCGCTACAATGGGTTCAGTGAATGGAGCAATAGCAGTTGAACTGGAAAACAACACTAATCATATGCGCCGCCATACTGCTCGTGGCAGCGGCCGCGGTTACCGCGATCTTCTCTACCGAACCCAGGGCGGAGCGGTCCAGCGCGAGCAAGCAGACGGCCATGCTGGTCGATGTCATCCCGGCGGAGCGCGGCACCTTTCGCCCGGCTATCGTGGCCATGGGCACCGTCCGTGCGGAACAGGAGATTGAGCTCAGCCCCCGCGTCAGCGGAGAGATCGTATCCATCTCCGGCTCCTTCACCCCGGGCGGCTTTGTCGCGGAAGGGGAAATTCTGCTGCAGATCGACCCGGCCGACTACCAGGCCAACCTGCTGCAGCGGCAGAGTGAGCTGCGCCAGGCATCCGCCGATCTCGAACTGGAACTGGGCCGCCAGGAGCTCGCGAAGCAGGATTACGAAGATCTCAAGGGGACGATTTCTTCGGAGTACGAAACGCTGGTCCTGCGGGCACCGCAACTCAATACGGCGCGAGCCCGCGTGGAGGCCGCGCAGGCAGCCGTGCAGCGGGCCGAACTGGACCTCGAACGGACCCGCATACGCGCACCTTTCGCCGCGCACATCCTCAGCCGCGAGGCAAATGTCGGCTCGCAGGTCGCGCCCGGTGAGTCACTGGGACGGCTGGTAGGGATTGAATCCTACTGGGTAGAGGCCGCGGTGCCGGTGTCCAGCCTGCGCTGGATCGATTTTCCACGGGATGCAGGGGCGCCCGGGGCCAGTGCCCGCATACGCAACCGGGCGGCCTGGCCGGATGGCGATTTCCGGGAGGGGCAGGTCCACAGCCTGATTGGAGCTCTGGAGGACGAGACGCGGCTGGCGCGCGTACTGCTGACGGTGCCCGATCCCTTGGCGCATGACCCGGGCTCTGCCGGTCTGCCGCCCTTGATGGTGGGTTCCTTTGTTGAAACGCGTATCGAGGCCAAACCCATTGAAGACGTGACCCGGATCTCCACGGATCACCTGCGGCAGAACGACACTGTCTGGGTCAACGAAAACGGCGTGTTGAGAATCCGTCCGGTGGAGACCGTTTTCCGCGACCAGGAGTACGTCTATATCGCTGCGGGCCTCGACGAGGACGAACTGGTCGTGACCACCAACCTGGCGACCGTGATCGATGGCGCCATGCTGCGTCTGGAGGGAGACTCTGAATGAGCGACGGCTCCGGCGCGCCAGGCGGAAGGGGGCATTCGTTTGCCGGTCCCGTTGCCTGGATGGCGCAGCACTCGATTGCTGCCAACCTCCTGATGATCCTGCTGATCGGTGGCGGAATCTGGAGCGCCTTCAACATCCAGAAAGAGGTCTTTCCGCAGTTTGACCTGGACGTCGTAAACGTCAGCGTAACCTACCCGGGCGCAGCACCCACGGAGGTTGAGCAGGGCATTCTGCGCCCGGTCGAGTCGGCGATTCGCGGGATCGAGGGCATCAAGGAAATCACTTCGACGGCACGAGAGGGTTCTGGCTCCATCCAGATCGAACTGGTCACCGGGACCGACCGCATGAAGGCCTTCCAGGACATCGACCAGGCCGTGAACCGCATTCGCACGTTTCCGGACGACACCGAGGAACCGGAAGTCAGCCTGGTGTCACCGAGGCGGGACGTGATGAACATCGTGCTCTACGGCCCGGTCGACATCTGGACTTTGCGCAAGCTCGCCGAGCAGCTGCGCGATCGCCTGCTGGCCGATCCATCGATCACCCAGGTGGAACTGGGCAACGCGCCGGACTACGTGACCCATGTAGAGATTCCCCAGCACCGGCTGCGCGAATACGGCCTGACTCTGGGTCAGGTGGCCAGCCTGATCCGTCGTTCCAGCGAAGACGTTCCGGCCGGCACAGTGGAAACGACCGCCGGCGAAGTTTTGCTGCGGCTCAAGGAGCGGCGTCAATGGGCCGAAGAGTTCGCGCAGATCCAGATCATCACTTCGGACAGCGGAGCCGCGGTGACCCTCGGCGAGATCGCCACCATCACGGATGGCTTCGAGGAGGCGGGCTTTCATTCGCAGTTCAACCAGCAGCCGTCCGTGGAAATCGAGATCTACCGGATCGGCGACCAGTCACCGCTGGCGATCGCCGAGCGCGTCAATTCCATCATGGCGGATGTCGAGACGACCCTGCCCGCCGGCGTCACGTGGCGCATCGACAGTAACCGCGCCAAGGACTACGAGCAACGGCTTTCCCTGCTGCTGAACAATGGCCTCATGGCCATAGGCATCGTCCTGTTCATCCTGGCCATTTTCCTCGAGATCCGGCTGGCCTTCTGGGTCATGATGGGAATGACCATTTCCTTCGTGGGCAGCCTGCTGTTATTGCCGGTCGTCGGTGTCAGCATCAACATGATCTCCATGTTCGCCTTTCTTGTGGCGCTGGGAATCGTCGTCGATGACGCCATCGTCGTGGGCGAAAACGTTTACGAATACCGCCAGGAGGGCCTGGGTCACATGGCGGCAGCCATCAAGGGCGCCCGGGAAATCGCCAAGCCGGTCACCTTCAGCATCATCACGACCATCGTCGCCTTCGTGCCCCTGTTGTTCATGCCGGGCACGACCGGCAAGTTCTGGTGGCCGCTGCCCGCAGTCGTCATCATGGTACTGGCCATTTCACTGCTGGAAGCCCTCTACATCCTGCCGGCCCACCTGGCTCACAGTTCGAGCACACCACACACCGGCGTGGGTCGCCGACTGCACGCCTGGCAGCAGTCCTTCGCCCACGGTTTCAGCCGCTTCGTGGATACGCGGTACCGGCGCTTTCTCGACCTGTGCCTGCGGCATCGTTACATCACGCTCAGCGCGGCGGTTGCCGTGTTCATCGTGGTCACGGGATACGGTTTCAGCGGCCACATGGGCATGATCATGATGCCGGAGGTGGCCGCCGATGAAATCGAAGCCGGCATCCGCCTGCCGGTCGGCACAACGCCCGACCAGGCAGCCAGGGTGGCGAACGAGGTCACCGCCTCGACGCGCCGCATGTTCGACGAACACAATCTGTACGAGGTGGCCGAAGGCATCAAGACCAATGTTCGCGGTGGCAGCTTTATCGACGTGGAGATCGTCATGAGACCACCCGATGAGCACGACACGTCGGCCGAAGAAGTGATTGCGCTCTGGCGCGATCAGATCGGCGATATCGAGGGCGTCGACCAGATCACCTTCGAGGCGGAACGGGGCCCCGGTGGATGGCGGCAGGATATCAGCATCGATCTGAGCCATTCGGACATCGACGTGCTGGCAACGGCCAGCCAGGCCCTGCTGGAGCGCGTGCGGGAATTCGAGGGCGTCGTGAACGTCAACGACAACTACGACAAGGGCAAGGCCCAGTTTGATTTCACCCTGCTCCCGGAGGGCCGCAATCTCGGCCTGACGCCCGCGGACGTCGGGCAACAGGTGCGCGACGCCTTCTTTGGCGCCCTGGCCATGCGCCAGATTCGCGGAACCGACGAGATCGAAATTCGCGTGAAACTGCCGGCGGAGGACCGCAAGAACATCCAATCCTTCGCGGACCTGGTCATCCGCACGCCCAGCGGTGCGGAGGTTCCGCTACTGGACGTGGTTGAAGTGCAGCGCGGGGCGGCGTTCAGCTCAATCAGCCGCCGCGACGGCCGGCGCGTGGTGAATGTGGGCATGGACGTCGAGCCCAAGCGCGAAGTCACGCGCGTACTGGAAGCCATCCGGACCGAAACCCTGCCGCAATTGCGGGCGGACTTCCCCGGGCTCACCTGGTCTTTCGAGGGCAGCCAGGCGGAGATGCGCGATTCAACGGCAGCCCTGTGGGGCGGCTTCGCCCTGGCCATGGCGGTGGTCTACGCGCTGCTGGCAATCGCATTCAGCAGCTATCTGCAACCGCTCATCGTCATGACGGCGATCCCATTTGGCGTCGTCGGAGCCGTTATCGGACACATCATTCTCGGCTTTGACCTGTCCCTAATCAGCTTCATGGGCGTCATCGCCCTGTCCGGCGTGGTCGTGAACGACGCCCTGATCATGATCGACTTTGCCAACCGCAGGCGGGCCGACACTTCCGCTTTTGAAGCCATCCACACGGCTGGCCTGCGCCGCTTCCGGCCGATCATCCTGACCACGCTGACGACCTTTGGCGGCTTGACGCCCATCATCCTGGAAACTTCGCGCCAGGCAGCCTACCTGATTCCCATGGCTATCTCGCTCGGGTTCGGAATCGTTTTCGCCACTGCGATTATCCTGGTGCTGGTGCCCTGCCTGTACATGGTATTGGAGGATCTGCAGATTTCAGGCAGCAAGCGGTATGCCGATGACTTGGGCTAGGGGCGCGCCCAGCCCTGCCTGCGGGTCGCCAAGGCCGACTGACTGCGGGAACATCGGTGGCGGCTTACAAGGCTGATTCTACGACCTTGCCATCCCGCTTGTAGAGCGTGCCGCCCTTCATGACCAGCTTCACGTCCTGCAGGAGATTGATGTAGCGCAGCACGTCACCTTTCACGGCGATGATGTCCGCCAGCTTGCCCTCGGAAACGGTGCCCGTTTTGTCAGCCACGCCCATCATCACGGCGGGCCAGTACGTGGCTGAGCGGATGGCATCCATCGGCTCAATACCCATCTCGTAGACCAGGATGGCCAGTTCATTCCACGTGCTCTGGCAATGAAACTTGGTCGGGATTCCGCTGTCGGTGCCGACCAGGAATACCACGCCGGCTTCTTTGAGTTGCTGAATCTTGCGCTTGAGCGTGGGTTTCCGCAGCGGCGTCAATTGCATGTATTCGAGTTGGCCGGGATGCTCCAGTGATTGCCGAATGTCAGCGATGGTGTCGGGCTTCAGGCCCCGATGCCAGCAGTCGTCGTCCAGCTTTTCCGGGTTGTCGACGGTCGCCTCGTACTGGTACAGGCCTTCGACCGTCGGCGTCCAGTACAGGGGGCCGCCGGCTACCCTTCCCGTCGCGGTGCGCTCCTTGATTTTCTCCATGACGTCGGCCGGATATTCGGGCGCCGTCGTCAAACCGGTATGCTCGAAATTATCCACACCGATTTCCAGACCACGGCGGATCTCGTTGGGCCGGTGCGAGTGGGCCACGACCTTCAAGCCGTGCTTGTGGGCTTCGTCGACCACTGCCCGGGCCTCCTCCAGGGTCATGGTGTCCTGGTCGATCAGCTTGATCAGATCGACCCCGGCATCGGCCAGTTTCCTGACTTTCTTCCTGGCGTCGTCGGCGCCTTTCACACCCCAGCGAAAGGCCCCGGTGCCGGGGTAGGCCTCATGCTGGATGAAGGGGCCCGACACGTACAGCCGCGGCCCGGGAATGTCACCATTTTCGATTCCTGTCTTGACGGAAATGGATGCTTCCAGGGGTGCGCCAAGGTCCCTGGCGCTCGTAATACCGGCCAACAACAGCTGGACAGCGCTCGCCGGCATGATTTCGTCAGCCAGCCGATCGGCGTAGGTGCGGTCCCAGTGATCATAGTCGGCATGGCCATTGATCATCAGATGTGCGTGGCTTTCCCAGAGCCCGGGCAACACGTCCATGCCCTCCGTAGATATAACCTCGTAGCCCTCGGGCACAGCCAGCGTGTCGATCGTGCCGATCCGCTCGATGGTGTCGCCGCTGATCAGGATGACGCTGTCGGCAAGAGGGCGATGGCCAAAGCCGTCGATGAGTCGCCCTCCGACCAGGGCTTTCTGATCGGCCGCCAGGGTGCCGGCGAGCAGCAGACCACCCATGGCTGCCGCGGCTTTGAAAAGCGACTCCCGGAATCGATGACGTATCATGTGAAGCTCCCGTTATCCTGTTTGAATCGGTTGGTAAGCGTTGCATTCTCGCTTGCCGAGCCCATTTGAGCAATCCGCATCACGCCCGCGGTCGTGCTGGTGGGAACATTCTGACTCTGGACCCTGCAAGGCGCCGATGAAAAGTTTTTCGGAAACTATTCGTACTGCAGGGTGGAACTCGTCGAAGCGCCTGTGGGGCTATGGGGGTGCAGCTCAAGATGAATTGACCTGGATATCGCAATGTCACCTGCGGCATTGCGCTTGGAACAGAGCCGCCCGAAAATGGGATGGCAGGCCAGCACCGACGAAGGCGCTGGCGGGGATGACCACGATGCATGACTGGGACAACCAGGCCATCGCCGACAAACTGCTGGAACTCGCCGATCTTCTCGAGCAGCAGAACGCCAACCCGTTCCGGGTGAACGCCTATCGGCGAGCAGCCCGGACGGTCGTGGTCCATCCCGAGTCGCTGGCCGAACTGGCCGAGCGCGAGGGCACGGAAGGCCTGGATCAACTGCCCACGATCGGGCGCTCGATCGCCCTGGCCATCCAGGAAATGCTGCGCACCGGGCGCTGGATGCAACTCGAGCGTCTGCGCGGCACGCTCGATCCGGAACAGGTATTCCAGTCCATCCCAGGTATCGGGCCCGAACTGGCACGAAACATTCACGAAGCTTTGGAAATCGAGTCATTGCCGGATCTGGAACTGGCCGCTCACGACGGCAGGCTGGAACAGGTACCCGGCGTCGGTCCACGCCGCGCCCGGATGATCGCCGCGGCTTTGGGGCAAATGCTGCAGCGGCGGCAGCCCCGCCCGCATGAACCCACCGCCGAACCGGATGTCGGGTTGCTGCTGGACGTCGACCGCGAATACCGGGACAAGGCAGCGCGCGGCAAGCTGCGCAAGATCGCGCCGCGGCGGTTCAATCCCTCGAGAGAGGCCTGGCTGCCGATCCTGCACGCCCAGCGCGGGGACTGGCATGTCACCGCACTGTTCTCGAACACGGCCCGGGCCCACGAACTCGGCAAGACCAACGACTGGGTCGTGCTGTATTTCCACACCGACCACGGGCCCGAGGCGCAATGCACGGTGGTCACCGAGACGTCGGGGCCCCTGGAGGGGCGACGCGTCGTGCGCGGGCGCGAGGCCGAATGCGCCTGATAGCCGGCGCGGCCCGATTGAGCATTTCGCTGTTCGTCCGTGCACATCCGTCCAAGCATCCGTCGTTTGCGTATAATTCCCGGATAGCCTGCTTTCGATAAGGCATGGGCAAAGCGATGACCGATATTTCAAAGAAGACGCTGGATGACTGGCAAGCGCTCGCCGGCAAGGAATGCAGGGGCAAGCCACTCGAGACATTGACTGCGCACACGCCCGAAGGCATAGCGGTCAAACCCCTGTATACGCAGGCGGACCTCGAAGGCCTGGCCCACCTGGATTCGCTGCCGGGCTTTGCGCCCTTCGTGCGCGGACCCAAGGCGACCATGTACGCAGGCCGCCCATGGACGGTACGCCAGTACGCGGGCTTCTCTACGGCCGAGGAGTCCAACGCTTTCTACCGGCGCAACCTCGAAGCGGGTCAGACCGGGCTTTCGGTAGCCTTTGACCTGGCCACCCATCGCGGCTACGACTCCGACCATCCCCGCGTGGTGGGCGACGTGGGCAAGGCGGGGGTGGCGATCGACAGCGTCGAAGACATGAAGATCCTGTTCGACGGCATACCACTGGACCAGATGTCGGTGTCGATGACCATGAACGGCGCCGCGCTGCCAGTCATGGCGATGTACATCGTCGCCGCCGAGGAACAAGGCGTGGAAAGCGAAAAGCTGGCCGGCACCTTGCAGAACGATATCCTCAAGGAATTCATGGTCCGCAACACCTACATCTACCCACCAGCGCCGTCGATGCGGATCGTCTCCGACATCATCGCCTATACGGCTGCCCACATGCCGCGCTATAACTCGATCTCCATTTCTGGCTACCACATGCAGGAAGCCGGCGCGACTTGCGCGCAGGAACTCGCCTACACCATCGCCGACGGCATCGAGTACGTCCGCACGGCCATTGCCAGCGGGCTCGATGTGGATGCGTTTGCCCCACGTCTGTCGTTCTTTTTCGGCATCGGCATGGACTTTTTCATGGAAGTGGCCAAGCTGCGTGCGGCGCGCCTGATCTGGTCTACGCTGATGGCGGAGAAGTTCGGGCCGCAGGACCCTCGTTCGCTGATGCTGCGCACGCATTGCCAGACCTCCGGGGTCAGCCTGACTGCCCGGGATCCCTACAACAACATCATGCGCACCACGATAGAAGCGCTGGCGGCTGCCCTCGGCGGCACTCAGTCGCTGCACACCAATTCGTTCGACGAGGCACTGGCCCTGCCGACCGAGTTTTCGGCCCGGATCGCCCGCAACACCCAGCTGGTGCTGCAGGAGGAGACCGGCATCACCCGCGTGGTGGACCCGTTGGCTGGTTCCTACTACGTGGAAAATCTGACCGCGGAGCTCGCCGCTGAAGCGCGTAAACTGATCGACGAGGTCGAAGCGCTGGGCGGTATGACCCGGGCGGTGGAGTCCGGCATGCCCAAGATGCGCATCGAGGAGGCCGCGGCGCGGCGCCAGGCGCGCATCGACCGCGGCGAGGAAGTGATTGTCGGGGTCAACAGGTACCGGATGGACGAGGAACCGCCGGTCGAGATCCGCAACATCGACAACAGCGCCGTGCGCGAGTCCCAGGTGCGGCGCATTAATGAAGTGCGGGGCAGTCGGGACGAGCAAGCCTGCCGCCAGGCCCTGGCCGCGCTGACCGACTCCGCAAAGCAGGAAACAGGAAACCTGCTGGCGCTGGCCGTCGATGCCGCGCGCGCCCGGGCCACCGTTGGAGAAATCTCCGATGCGCTGGAGACGGTCTATGGTCGCTACCGCGCGATGACGCACTCCATTTCCGGTGTCTACGGCGCCGCTTATGAAGACGACCAGGGGTTCGCGGACATGCAAAACAGAGTCGAAGCTTTTGCCCGAGCCGAGGGGCGCCGCCCCCGCATGCTGGTTTGCAAGCTGGGCCAGGACGGTCATGACCGCGGCGCGCGGGTCATTGCAACGGCCTTTGCCGACCTCGGCTTCGACGTCGATATCGGCCCCCTGTTCCAGACACCCGAAGAGGCAGTCCAGGAGGCCATCGAAAACGATGTTCACGTGATCGGCATTTCCTCGCAGGCGGCCGGGCACAAGACGCTGGTGCCACAGGTCATCGAAGGCCTGAAAAAGGCCGGGGCCTCGGATATCATCGTGATCTGTGGCGGCGTGATCCCACCGCAGGATTACGACGAACTGCTGGCTGCCGGGGTAGCCGCGATCTATGGGCCGGGCACCAACATCCTGCTGGCCGCGCAGGAGGTGCTGGAGAAAATTCGGGAGCGGCGTTGACCCCGCTGACACGCAAGGAAAAGCCGGCTCGCCAACACCATGGGCGAATGCCCTCGACCAGGAAATGCAGATGAAAGAGATCGTCGAACAACTGGAACAGAAACGCAAGGCGGCCGCTCTCGGCGGCGGTCAGCAGCGCATCGACACCCAGCACAGCCGCGGCAAGCTGACTGCTCGCGAGCGCCTCGAACTCTTGCTGGACGAAGGAAGTTTCGAGGAGTGGGATACTTTCGTCGAGCATCGCTGCACCGATTTCGGGATGGAAGAAAAGAAGGTGCTTGGCGACGGCGTGGTCACCGGCTACGGCACCATCAACGGCCGCATGGTGTTCGTGTTCAGCCAGGATTTCACGGTATTCGGCGGTTCACTGTCCGAGGCGCATGCCGAAAAAATCTGCAAGATCATGGACCAGGCGATGAAGGTCGGTGCCCCGGTGATCGGCCTCAACGACTCGGGCGGTGCGCGCATCCAGGAGGGCGTGGTCTCGCTGGGCGGCTATGCCGAAGTATTCCAGCGCAACGTGCTGGCGTCCGGGGTGGTGCCGCAGATTTCCGTGATCATGGGTCCCTGCGCCGGCGGTGCCGTCTACTCGCCGGCGATGACCGACTTCATCTTCATGGTTAAAGATTCGTCCTATATGTTCGTGACTGGCCCCGATGTGGTAAAGACCGTGACTCACGAGAAAATTACGGCGGAAGAACTGGGCGGCGCCGTGACCCACTCCACCATCTCGGGTGTCTGTGATTGTGCTTATGAGAACGATGTTGAGACGCTGGCCATGGTGCGTCGTTTCATCAATTACCTGCCTTCGAACAACCGCGAAAAACCCCCATTCCGGCCCACCCCGGACCAGCCGGGCCGCATGGAAATGTCGCTGGACACGCTGATCCCTGACAGCCCCACCAAGCCCTACGACATGAAAGAGGCCATCCACAAGGTGGTCGATGACAACGAATTCTGGGAATTGCAGCCGGATCATGCGAGGAACATCATCATCGGCCTCGCGCGCATGGATGGCCATCCGGTAGGCATCGTGGCCAACCAGCCGCTGGTCCAGGCCGGCTGCCTGGACATCAAGTCGTCCATCAAGGCGGGCCGCTTCGTGCGCTTCTGTGACGCGTTCAACATCCCCATCGTGACTTTCGTGGACGTACCAGGCTTCATGCCCGGCAGCGCCCAGGAATATGGCGGAATCATCAAGCACGGCGCCAAGCTGTTGTTCGCCTATGCTGAGGCCACGGTACCGAAGATCACCATCATCACGCGCAAGGCTTACGGCGGTGCCTATGACGTCATGAGTTCCAAGCATCTGCGCGGTGACGTCAACCTGGCCTGGCCCAGCGCGGAAATCGCGGTCATGGGGCCCAAAGGCGCGGTGGAGATTATCTTCCGTAAGGACATCGGCGACGCAGAGAAGATCGCCGAGCGCACCGAGGAGTACCGGCAAAAGTTTGCCAACCCCTTTATTGCCGCCAGTCGCGGCTATATCGACGATGTGATCGCGCCGCACGCCACCCGCAAGCGCATTTGCCGCTCACTGGCCATGTTGCGGGACAAGCAACTCGATAACCCCTGGCGCAAGCATGACAATATTCCGCTCTAGCAACGGCTTGAAGGCCAATAGCCCCGGAGGGACTGCAGGTGTTTGACAAGATCCTGGTTGCAAATCGCGGCGAGATCGCCTGCCGGGTGCTGAAGACTGCGCGCCGAATGGGCATCAAAACGGTGGCGGTCTATTCCGACGCCGACCGCGACGCCCTGCACGTGCGGATGGCCGACGAGGCTGTACACATCGGTGAATCTCCTTCCGCGCAAAGCTATCTGCTCAAAGACCGGATCATCCAGGCCTGTCTGGACACCGGCGCCCAGGCCGTGCACCCCGGCTATGGTTTCCTGTCGGAAAACTCCGGGTTTTGCGAAGCACTGGCGGATGCAGGCATCGTCTTCATTGGCCCGAACACTCGCGCCATCGAAGCGATGGGCGACAAGATCACCTCCAAGAAACTGGCTGACGAAGCCGGCGTGAATACAATCCCCGGCTTCGCCGACGTGTTGCGCGATGCGGAACATGCTGTTGAAGCCGCGACCCGGATTGGCTATCCGGTCATGCTCAAGGCCAGCGCCGGCGGCGGCGGCAAGGGCATGCGGATCGCGCGCAACGACGCCGAGTGCCGCGACGGTTTCGTGCGCGCGGCCAACGAAGCGCGCTCCAGCTTCGGTGACGACCGCATCCTGGTGGAGAAATTCATCGAGGAACCACGCCACATCGAAATCCAGGTCATGGCCGACAGCCATGGCAACGTGGTGTATCTGAACGAACGCGAATGTTCCCTGCAACGCCGCCATCAGAAAGTCATCGAGGAGGCGCCCTCCCCGTTCCTGGACGAAACCACGCGCAAGCAGATGGGCGAGCAGGCGGTGACCCTGGCTAAGGCTGTGGACTACCAGTCCGCAGGCACCGTCGAATTCATCGTTGACCCCCGGCGCAACTTCTATTTCCTGGAAATGAACACCCGCCTGCAGGTGGAGCACCCGGTGACCGAGTTGACCACAGGGCTCGACCTGGTGGAGTTGATGATCCGCGTGGCGGCCGGCGAAAAATTGCCAATCAGCCAGGCAGATGTGCGCATCGAGGGCTGGGCCATCGAGTCCCGCGTGTATGCCGAAGATCCCTTCCGCAACTTCCTGCCCTCCACCGGCCGTCTCGTGTACTATCGCCCGCCCACCGAGGATCAGCACGTGCGCGTGGACACCGGCGTATTCGAAGGCGGCGAGGTCTCGATGTTCTACGACCCGATGATCGCCAAGCTCGTCACGCACGGCGACAACCGCGAAGAAGCCATTGCCCACATGCGCGCGGCGCTGGATCGCTTCATCATTCGCGGCGTTTCATGCAACCTGGCCTTCCTGTCGGCACTGATGGCGCATCCGCGCTTCGTGGCCGGCAACATCAGCACGAACATGATCGGTGACGAATATCCGGATGGATTCTCGCCGGAGGACCTGCCGCACGAAGACCCCGCCATCATCATCTCCGTGGCCGCGTCGATCGTGCGCCGCTACCGTGACCGGGCTGCCTGCATCGAGGGGCAGCTGCGCGGACACGAGCGTACCGTTCCCAATGAATGGGTCGTGGTGATGGACCAGGAGCAGCATCCGGTCTCGGTGACTGCGACCGAGGGTGGTTGTGATGTGCTCTACGACGGCAGAACGTACGCCGTGCGCAGCGATTGGGACTTCGGACAACCCCTCTTCGGCGGCACCATCAACGGTCGCGAGGTCTTCGTCCAGGTGCAGCGCAGTAACCAGGTCTATCGCCTGTCCCGCGGCGGTTCCCAGTCCAACCTCCTGATCCTGACGCCACGGGCGGCACGGCTGATGCGACACATGCCGGTGAAGCCGCCGCCAGACACCTCCAGGCACCTGCTTTCACCCATGCCGGGCTTACTGGTTTCCGTGGCGGTCGAGGCAGGACAGGAAGTGAAGGCAGGCGAGGAACTGGCCGTGCTTGAGGCGATGAAAATGGAAAACACCCTGCGCGCAGAGCGTAACGGCACGGTGGCGAAAGTCCACTTTGAACCAGGTGCCAGCCTCGAGGTGGGCGACACCATCATGGAGTTCGAGTAGCGGCAATGCCGGCGCGGAAAGCCACGACGCAGCAAGCCGCGCAGTCGGAGCCAACGGCCCCGCGAACAGCAGAATTGGCCGATGCCGTTCTGGCCGGCGACAGGCGGGCACTGGCCCGCGCCATTACCCTGGTCGAATCCACGCGCCGCGATCATCGCGCCGACGCCGCTGCCCTGCTCGAGCAACTGATTCCGCACGCGGGCCGCTCCACCCGACTGGGCATTTCGGGCGCTCCCGGCGTCGGCAAATCCACGTTTATCGAGGCGCTGGGCAACCTCCTGATCGACACGGGCCATCGCGTGGCCGTGCTCACGGTCGATCCCTCGTCGGCGATCAGCGGCGGCTCCATCCTCGGGGACAAAACGCGCATGGAAACGCTGGCGCGCCGGCCGGAGGCGTACATCCGGCCCTCCCCCTCCGGCAACACGCTGGGCGGCGTCGCCCGGCGCAGCCGCGAGTCTTTGCTGCTCTGCGAGGCGGCGGGATTCAATGTCATCATCGTGGAGACCGTCGGGGTCGGACAATCGGAAACGAAAGTGGCCGAGATGACCGACATGTTCCTGCTCCTGCTGCAGCCCGGCGGCGGTGACGAATTGCAGGGGATCAAGCGCGGCATCATGGAACTGGCAGAACTGGTGCTAGTCAACAAGGC